>Ga0181388_1000619_pt1 | contig 11629 bp, 9 predicted proteins | sample 11SPOviralmetaG_FD_130120 | JGI IMG/M metagenome (GOLD analysis project Ga0181388, IMG submission 130120) | Marine viral communities from the oligotrophic San Pedro Time Series (SPOT) site, San Pedro Channel, CA, USA - 11 SPOT_SRF_2010-05-17 | ecosystem: Environmental > Aquatic > Marine > Strait...
CAGGAACAGCAGATATATCAACAGTATTATTTCTTAATAAATCAAAAGGGTCTTTAGTATATGATAATTGGGCAATAGTTGCAGTAGTAGTATCTGTATCAGTACTAGCACTAGCACCAGTTGTTACATTAATTGTACTATTTACAGAATGAATAATTAAATAATTATTATTATCACTACCAGAAATATTAAACGTGCTAGTCATTTTATATATAATTATAATATAATTATTTTAGTAAATAATATAATTATATTATTTTGATAATATAATTATATTAGTATGTATTATGTACTAACCATACAACAAATGAAATTAGTATACTACCAAAATTATCAAGATTTTGTAAAATATTAATTGTAATATTGGAGAGAAATGGAAAATTATGATTATATGACCAAGTAATTATATTAGCGGCATCATGTGATACTTTATTTGCTATAGTATAATCAACTTCTGCTAATTTATTTACTGCAAAAATTGCAATAGTTCTAGATAGATGGATATTATTTAATAACATAATCTTATTATCTATAATAAAAGTTTAACTATTTATATTTATATTTATAAAAATATAAATATAAATAGCTATATTTTTATTAATAAAATTTAAAATATTTAAAAAATAATTATTAATATTAATATTAATATTAATATTATTAAATTATTATTAAATAAATTATTATTAGATGAATAATGAATATTATAAAGATGATATATCAGTATTAAATAATGCAGGTATATGGGCGGATTATTTGGATGTATCAAAAGATGAATTGTTAGAGAGAAAAGTATGGAGAGATAATAGATTAATAACATTGAAAGAAGCAGGTATAGAATTTGATAATAATGAAAAACCAATAACACCAGTTAAAATTAAAACAGGTAAAAAAGGAAGAGGATTATTAGGTAGATATGGTCCAAATCATGCATGTGATCCAATAATAACAAGATTAAATATATATAAATTAGATATAGAATTTATTTCAGTAAAGCGAAATGATTATAATAAATGGGCAATTCCGGGCGGAATGGTTGATGCTGGAGAAAAAGTATCACAAACATTAAAGAGAGAACTAACAGAAGAAGCTGTTTCTAATACTGATGTGAAAATAATTAATAAAATTTTTAAAGGTAATGAAACAATAATATATACTGGTCCAACATATGGAGATCCAAGAACAACAGATAATGCATGGATAGAAACATATGTTGCAAATTATCATATTAATTATAGTCTATCATCAAAGATAAAGTTAACCAATCAACCATGTGAAAATTCAAAAGTATGCTGGATTAGCTGTGACCATAATGATTTATTTGGAGATCATAAATATTTTGTAAAATTGGCAAAAAAGAATGCAAAAAAAATTATATATGAAACTTTTATATATTATAGTTTGCTATATGTTATAATTATTTATAATATAATACTATTAATCTCATTTATATCTTTTTTAGTAAAGTATTTATATGATAATAATAATATTACATATTATAATTATGAATTATAAATATTTTATATATTTATATATAAAATATTTATATAAAATTTATTCTATTCTATCATCTGCAAACATACTTAGTAATCCAATTCTTGATTCACCATTTTTATTTTTAACTTGAGCTAATCCAACATCATCAATATGCATCATTATACCATCTGAGCGTGAACGATCCTTAATTGGTGTAAATGGACGTCCTATTGCATCTTGTGTTGCACCACCTCCAGCAGCAACAGCAGTTGCTACCTCGGCTTGATTACCAGCTAAATTAATTGGAAATCCATCAAAATATGTCATATAATTAAAAAATTCATATGTTACATTCTGTTTTTTAGCATCATCTGCAATAATAGGTAAATGTAAAGACCAAATACTGAGATTATACCATAAAAGATTAGCTTCGGTTGCATGTGAAATAGCAGTATTTTTACTTATCTCGCCCGATGCCGCAAGAGATTCTAATCGTTTAGAAATAAGTGCTAGATTACGAGTAATCATTGCAGTAGTATTATGATAACTTAGTACAGTAAATGGATATGTTAGTTTAGCAATTCTAACTCCATCCCTTAATTGTCTTTCAGTTGTTAGCATTTCATGTAATGCACGTATTAAAAATTGACCTTGTAATCCTTGAAAGAAATTACCACCATCAAGTCCCCATTTCATATTTCTCATAACTAGTAATAGAGTTTGTGCAGTAGAACATAAATCAAAATTGGCAGGCATAGTGGCACCCATCCATTTACCAATAGAATCTAATTTAGATTTAGTATTATCTGATTTAGAAACACTAACTTGAAATGGAATAGTATCAATATCACTTGTAGTAACAGATGCTCTAGGATAAAAGAATTTTTCGAGACTAACACCAACTGCTTCAATTGCTGTTTTTGTTTCATCAGTTAATCCAGTATTTTTAACTAGACTAAATATAGTTTGAACATGCAAAAGAACAGTTTGTTCTTGAACCCAATTAAATGTATCACCAAGTGGTCTTCCAATTATATCTTTATTTGCACATAGGTCTTGAACATGTGTATTATTACTGTGATCTACTGTAAATTGACTTAAAGCATTCGATATAGTTTTAGATTTTTGTACAAGTGGTGTAAGTCGAGAAGGTATACCAGAAATATCAGGTATGCCAGAAATATCGGCAAGTCCACCAACGCCATTAGAGATATCATTTTCAAAACATGAATTACCAACCCATTTGGTACCAGCATCTGGAATACCAAAAAATCCTTTACTTGCATTAGCTTCAATTGTAAATACATAACGTAATATATCAATTATATCAGATATAAGTAGACCAAAACTTAAATCAGTACCACTAAAATCAGTAGTTAATCTAGACTTCCATGTGGCATATCTACTTTCCCATGTAGCAGTACCATTGGAAACATCTGTAGCAAACGATACATCAAGAGCACCAGGTAATCCCATAACATTTGTGAATGGTAATGCAACAAAATTTCTAGCAGCATTGCAAACATGGAAATTGGCAGGATATGCTTTTGCATTATTTGACTTAATAATGCTTTCACTTGTACCAACTACTTTTAATGTAGGTAAATCAGTTTGATAATTTGAAATAACCCATTTACCAGAAGGATCAGTTAAGTTAGTCATTGGCCATGTAAATAATTTGGATGGTTCAGTTTTAACTACATTTTCAACATTTGAAAAATCAGGATATTTAAGACCCATAATTTGTAGATCAGCTAATCCAGTATTATTATGATTAGAACCGCTACCTGTATAACTAATTAAACTACCGGCTTTAATTGATATTGTACGTGTAACAGGTGCATAGGCATTATAGTCTTGAGTAAATTGTTTTTGTAATCCCCATGTAACAGTATTATCATCAGCAAAATATTTTTCATAAAGTGGTGAATAAACAGGATCCAAATCAGATGCAGAGTTGCTTCCTAAATCAAGGTTATCATCAAAACCACCAGGTATAGAAATATCAACATCAGACATCATACTAGAACCATTGTTCATCATTCTTTGTCTTAATAATATTCTTGAAACAATAACTGGAGCAGAAAATGTTAATACAAGTTCTAAACTAATACCGGCACCTTTGGTAGACCATTGAGAAACATAGTTAGTTAAATTAATAGCATTGGCAATTTTGAAATCAGTACTATATTCACTATCAGGAACACCAGATATATCAACAGTATTATTTCTTAATAAATCAAAAGGATCTTTAGTATATGATAATTCATCAAGATTTTTGGCAGGGGCAGCGGGGGCAGCAGGGGCAGCAGGAGTAGTATCAGCACTACTACTTGTTCCTACATTTATTTTGCCACTAGCTGAAGAAATAATCAAATAGTTTTCATTGCCATTACCACCAATTGTGAAAGTATTACTCATTGTATATATAATAACATATATTTTTTTATTAATATAAAAAAATATATATATAAAATATATATTTTTTTATTAATATAAAAAAATATATATTTTATATATATAAAATATATATTTTTTTATTAATATAAAAAAATATATGTTATTATAGAAAAAATAAATTAATTATTTTCTATCAGCATCAAACATAGATGCTAATCCACTAATGTCTGTACCTGCTTTAGTTTGAACTTGAGCCAATCCAACATCGGCAATATGCATAAATATACCATCTGAACGTGAGCGATTTTTAATAGGTGTAAATTTTCTATTTAGTGCATCTGTATATTCACCGCCTCCGGCTGCAACCGCTGATGCTACATCTTGTTTGGCAGTAGTAAAATCGATTGGATATCCATCAGAATATGTAAGATTATTAAAAAATTCAAATGATACACCCTGTTTTTTAGCATCATCATTAATAATAGGTAAATGTAGAGACCAAATATAAACATTATGCCATAAAATATTGGCTTCAGTTTGATGTGTAAGAGCAGTATTATTACTTAAATCACCAGAAGAAGCAACAGAGTTCAATCGTTTGGAAAGAAGTCCAATATTACGACTAATTATACCAGTATCATTATGATAACTTAGTACACTAAATGGATATGTTATTTTAGCAATTTTAACTCCATCTCTTAACTGTCTTTCAGTTGTTAGCATTTCATGTAATGCACGTATTAAAAATTGACCCTGTGGTGTTTGTGAGAAATTACCACCATCAAGCCCCCATTTAATATTTCTTAAAACTTGCAATAGAGTCTGTGCAGTAGAGCATAAATCAAAACTGGCTGGCATAGTAGTACCAATCCATCTACCAATAGAATCTATTTTATTGTTACCATTATTCATTTTAGAAACACTTACTTGAAATGGAATAGTACCATTAACATCATTCATTGAAATTACTGGTTTGGGATAGAAGAATTTTTCAAGACTAATACCAACTGCTTCAATTGCTGTTTTTGTTTTATCTGTTAATCCTGTATTTCTTACCATACTAAACATAGTTTGAACATGTACAAGAACAGCTTGTTCTTGAACAAAATTAAATGTATTACCAAGTGGTCTACCAATTATATCCATATTAGCACATAAATCTTGAACATGTGTATTATTACTGTGTTCTGTTAAAAAGCTAGTTAATTTTTCTGATATAGTTTTAGATTTTTGTACGAGTGGTGTAAATTTGGCAGGTATACCGGAAACATCAGGTATACCAGAAATATCAGCAAGTCCACCTAGACCATTAGAAATATCATTTTCAAAAAATGAATTACCAATCCATTTAGTACCAGCACCAGGAACACCAACATGACCTAATCCAGCATTTACTTCTGTAGTAAATACATAGCGCAATATATCAATTAAATCAGCTATAGCTTGACCAAAACTTAAATCAGTACCACTAAAATCGGTAGTTAATTTAGATTTCCATGTGTCATATTTAATTTCCCATGTAGTATTACCAGCGGAAACATCTGCAGCAAACGATGCATCAAGTGCACCAGGTAATCCCATAACATTTGTGAATGGTAATGCGATAAAATTTCTAGCAAGATTACAAACATGGAAATTAGCAGGATATGCTTTTGCATTATTTGATTTAATAATACTATCATTTGAAAGACCAGCAACAACTTTTAAAGTAGGTAAATCACTTTGATAATTTGTAATAACCCATTTGCCGGAAGGATCAGTTAAATTAGTCATTGGCCATGTAAATAATTTAGATGATTCAGTTTTGACTATATTTTCAACATTTGATAAATCAGGGTATTTAAGACCCATAATTTGTAAATCGGCCAATCCGGTATTGTTGTTGTTAGAACCGCTACCAGTATAACTAATTAAACTTCCGGCCTTAATTGATATTGTACGTGTAATAGGTGCAAATGTACTATAATCTTGAGTAAATTGTTTTTGTAATCCCCATGTAACAGTATTATCGTCAGCAAAATATTTTTCATAAAGTGGTGAATAAACAGGATCTAAATCAGAAGCAGAGTTGCTACCTAAATCAAGATTATCATCAAAACCACCAGGTATAGAAATATCAACATCGGACATCATACTAGAACCATTGCTCATCATTCTTTGTCTTAATAATATTCTTGAAACAATAACTGGAACGGAAAATGTTAATACAAGTTCTAAACTAATACCAGCACCTTTGGTAGACCATTGAGAAACAAAGTTAGTTAAATTAGTAGCATTGGTAACTTTGAAATCAGTATTATATTCACTATCTGGAACAGCAGATATATCAACAGTACTATTTCTTAATAGATCAAAAGGATCTTTAGTATATGATAATTGAGCAAGAGTTACAGTAGTAGTATCTGTATCTGTATCTGTATCTGTAGTTGCGGCAGGAGCAGCCGTTCCTACAGTAATCTCACCATTTGCTGAACTAATAACTAAATAATTTTTATTATTATTTCCAGAAATATTAAAAGTATTGGTCATTTATATATAATAATAATAATATAATTTTTGTTAAATAATAATATAATTTTTGTTAAATTATATTATTTTTGTTAAATAATATAATTTAACAAAAATTATATTATTTTTGTTAAATAATATAATTTTTGTTATAATTATTTTTTAAAGTAATTAATAGTATCAATAATTAGTTCTTGATAAAATGATACATTACTATAATAAAACCAATCATTAAATTTAGATAGAATAGATAATTTTTCATGTGGTTTTAATGATAATATATTAATATTATCATTATTAGTATTAATAATTATGTAATCACCAAAATATTCAACGATAGAGACTAATAGATTATTATCTGGTATATTTTTAATAATAATACCTGGATAATTCGAATTATTTATCTGAATGAATTCTCCATAATTATACATAATTTATATAATAGATTACATTTATGATTTTAAATAAAAATTTTGATAAATAAAATTATTTATTTATATAAAAGATGTATAATAAAGCTTTAAAATGGATTAGAGTACCTAATGTAAATATAAATGATTTAGAAGAAGGGGATTTAGTTAAAGGTGTTACAGTATCAGCAAATCAAGAAGATTCCAATTTTGTAAGAAAAGGGGTAGTACATAAAAAAGGTAGTATGCCTCACGAAATTAGAATAAAAAATAAGAAAGGTAGAATAGATAATTTAGTAGAAGAAACATCAGGTTTTAATATAGTTTATAAGGCAGTACCAAGATTCAACGTAAATAATTTAATGAAAAGACAGATAGTAGGACGTTTAAAGAAAATAAGCGATGAGGAAGATTTAGTAAGTTCGTCATCTGATGGTTCTTCTGGTAGATTATCATCTGGAGTATCTTTTGATAGAAATCATTCACAGGGTGATCGTTATTTAATAAATGATGATGATGATCGTGATCGTTTAATGGATACAACATTCGCCAGTAGAACTAGACGTAATAGAAGTAGTAGTAGTAGAAGCAATAGAAGTAGGAGCAGAAGCAATAGAAGTAGGAGCAGAAGCAATAGAAGTAGGAGCAGAAGTAGAAGTAGAAGTAGAAGTAGAGGTGGTAAAATATTAAAAAGAAGAACACTTAAATTAAAAAAAAATAATAATATAATAATATATAATATGAGTGTGTTGAATGTGTTTCGGACCCCTACTCAAAGTAGAACATACATAGTTGAAGTTCCGAAAACGGTTCTTGAATGTAAAGGGAGTGGAAGAAATTTTAAGTGTAATGGCATGGACGTGAGTAGGCTTACGGTCAAAGAATCGGGTTCATCATCCGCATCCAGTGCCGCTCCCAGTGCCGCTCCCAGTGCCGCTCCCAGTGCCGCTCCCAGTGCCGCTCCCGGTGCCGCTCCCAGTGCCGCATCCAATTCCATATTAACCACTTTAGATGGTGGGACAAGGGGTAATAAAAAAAAATATAAAAAAAGAAAATCAATAAAAAAAAGAAAATCTATAAAAAAAAGAAAATCAATAAAAAAAAGAAAATCAATAAAAAAAAGAAAATATAAAAATTAAATAATAATTATAAATAATATTCTTTAATTTTATTTATAATTATTAGATAAATAAAATTAAAATGATAAAAGATTTAAAAATATTTGAGAGAAAAATTTAAACTTCGTTTAATATTCTCTCTGAAAATATTATAAATAAATATAGATTTTCAATATTTTATCTCAAGTCTGAAATAAAATTGAAATATTTTTATAAGTATTTAAAAAATTGATTTAAAGATATTTATACTTATATAAGTATAATACTTTTATAAGTATTTATAAATTTACATAAAAATAATTAAAGTTATATAAGTATAAATAAATCAGATATTATCAATATGGAGAAACAACGCGATATTATGAATGAACAACGCAATCTTATACGTGTTGAATATGATACTAAAAAATTAAAATGTGAAATTCAAAAATCTCAAAAATCTATATATGTATATGAAAATCAAACATGTGATGCCCATAATATTGTTAATGAATTTTATGAAAATCGAAAAATCAGAATAATAACATTAATAAAATTACCTAAATTGGGAGCAAACGGTATTATTATGGAAATTTCAAAAATATTCGCAACACATTCTGATGATAATTTCATATTAGATAAAAATAATATATTTTTAATAACAGGTATGAATTGTGTAAGATGGGAAGAAGAGTATAAAAATTTTACTTTAGAAGAGTTTAAAATTAATGTATTTCATAATGGTAGATTAAAAGATTTTAAAAAAAAATTAACAACTATTAATAGTAATTTATTAATTATCATAGATGAAATTGATGTGGGAGATGGTAAAACCCAACGATTAGATGATATTCTATCTAATTTTTATAATGAAAATAATATAGAAGAGCAAAATATTAGATTTATTTTTATAAGCGCTACACCAGCCAAACAATTAAAAATTTTAGAAAATACAAAACTACATACAAAATATGCATTAACTGTTCCTAATAATTATGTAGGAATACCTTATTTTCTAGAAAAAAATATAATTAAACAATATTATCCAATGAATAATAAAGAAAATGTACATAGGTGGATTAATGAAGATATTATAAATAATTATGGAACAGATTATAGGGTATCATTTGTAAGATGTGATAAAGATAACAGTGATTTAATTAAAGATGTGTGTGCAGAATATAATATTGAATTTTTTGAACATAATGCAAAACATAATTTATATTCTAATGAGGATGAAATTAACTTTGAAAATATATTCGAAAATATAGTGAAAAATAAACATGTTGTTATACTCATAAAAGGTATGTTTAGACGAGCGGAACTTATACCAGTTAAGTATAAAAGATTAATAGGTGCTTGGCATGATAAATATGTAGAAAAACCAGATGCAGGAACAGCTGCCCAAGCAGGACCAGGAAGAAATTCTTGGTATTGGGGTGATGAATTAGATAACGGTCATAAAATTGGACCAATAAGAAGTGATATAAATAGTTTAAAACAATATTGTGAGTGGTATAAAGAGAATACAAAAACGTATAATACTAGAAATAACAGACAAAGTTTTGTTGATATTGAAGATAGTGGTAAAACTAAAAAAAAAATATCAATGTTTGAAACACCACCAGGATTAAACTTTAATGAAGCATTTAAAGAAATTACTGATAAAATTAATGATTTAAAAAATAATAATAAAAATTATAGAAATATAAATATGAGAGGTCCACAAATTAATACTTGGTTAAAAAAAAAAAAGATGATGAATTTTATTATTGTAAAATAACTGAAAAAGAAAAACCGAATATATTAAATTATAATTTGGCTATAAAAGCAATTAACTGGGATTTTGCTGAGAATAATTATAGATTTTTGATTACGTATAAAGATGTAGAAGATAATAAAACAATGGTTATGATTTTATTCTATTATAATGATGAAGATGTATAAATTTTTATATTATAAAAATATATTTAAATTTAAATAATACAATAATTATAAATAATATTCTTTAATTTTATTTATAATTATTAGATAAATAAAATTAAAATGATAAAAGATTTAAAAATATTTGAGAGAAAATTTTTAACTTCGTTTAATATTCTCTCTGAAAATATTATAAATAAATATAGATTTTCAATATTTTATCTCAAGTCTGAAATAAAATTCGAGTGCTCACGCGCGAAATTTTAACTATCAGAATTATTATCATTAACAGCAGTATTTATAGAAATATAGTTTTCATATTTTGGTTTACATGTTTGTATATGTTTTGCAAGAGCTTTTGAATTTTTAAATACTTTCATTTTACAATATTCACATTTAAAAATAGTTTCTTCGGTTGATGAAAAATGTTGGGAAAGCATATTAGATAATTCAGGAAACTGTAATTCACTAATTAATTTAGTCATATCCTTATTATATTTTTTTAATGAATCAGAAAGCCCAGTTTTTTGTGTAATGAAAGCTAAATATTCTTTATTTATTTCTTTTAATGTTTCTGAAGAAAGTTTTAATTCATTAGTATTATCAGAATAATTATTTAAAACTTTAGAGAGATGATCAATTGTTTCTGTTGCTAATCTAATTTTATCAAAATCATATTTTAAACTATGAATAAATACTATAATATTTCTATTATGGATATCTATTTGAAAATTTTTTTTTCTAGCAATACCACTTTTTTGAGATACTAAAATTCCATTACATCCCTGATGTTCAATATCTCTTATAAATTTTTCTATTTCATCCTTTGGAACATTATTTGTATAATCTTTATTTTCAATTATAATAGGTGCATTATTACTTCTTTCAATTAAAAAATCTCCAGCTTTTGCAATACCTGTTGTTTTAGTTACTTGACATTCTGGAAATGCTTGATATAATCCATCAAGTACCTTATCTTCACTATCTGCTCCTTTATGTGTAGAATTCTTTTGTCTATCAAAATGTTCTCTAACTAAGTTTAATGTTTCTGTATGTGATGTGCTCGTATCTTTAGTTTGTTGATGACAAGTTAAAATAAAATTTTGTAGAGAATCACATTTATTTTGGAGACTACTATTAAAGTTATCAATTATATGTTTTGGTGAATCAGTTCTCTCCAATTCTTTAATAGTATCATGCCATTCTTTTTTTAATGTTCTCTCAAATTCATTCAGAGATGTTTCCAATTTTTTATTCATATTTGTATCTAATAATGATTTAATCTGATCTATAAGTTCTATTTTTAATTTTTTATCAATATGTTCATTACTATTATGTTTATGTAAATCAAATATTCTCTCAAGTTCTTTTACTTGTGTCTCTCGAAGAGATGATAATTTATTAGATAAATTATCTGTCATATTAGTTGGTAGAGTTGATACTGCTGTTTGTAGATTCACAATAGATAATGATGATTGTTTTACATTATCTTTAACTTCAGAGAGATTATTATATAAAGAACTAAATTCTGTTTCTAATTTATTTAAAGATTTTAATAAAATATCATCTCTATTATCATCATTCTTTTGAAGTAATCTCTCAAGCATTTCAACTAACAAAAGATTCGCTTGTTCAAAATCAATATAGGAATGCGTCTTATAAAATTCAAGAATTCGTTTGTCTTTAACTGTTAACATGGTTTATAATTTAATACATATTATTTCTTTAAGTTAAAATATTTGTAAAAAATTTTTGTATTTACAAAAAATTATTACAAACTACAAAAAAACAAGTTGTATTTACAAAAAATTATTACAA
>Ga0181388_1000621_pt1 | contig 11605 bp, 11 predicted proteins | sample 11SPOviralmetaG_FD_130120 | JGI IMG/M metagenome (GOLD analysis project Ga0181388, IMG submission 130120) | Marine viral communities from the oligotrophic San Pedro Time Series (SPOT) site, San Pedro Channel, CA, USA - 11 SPOT_SRF_2010-05-17 | ecosystem: Environmental > Aquatic > Marine > Strait...
ATTTAATGTTATTCATAATGATAATGATTTTTTTGAGAATAATGAAGGTGATATTGTTATAAGTAATCCACCATTCAGTAAATCAAAAGATATTATGAATAGATTAAAAGAATTAGATAAACCATTTATTTTAATTTTACCTTCTAGTAAAATATCCACACAATATTTTAGAGAAAATTTTAAAAATACAGATAATCCATTGCAAATAATTATTCCAAGAAAAAGAATCCAATTTGTAAAAAATGGAAATGAATTACAAAATAAATGTAACTTTGATTGTTTTTATTATTGTTATAAAATGAATTTACCAAGAGATATAATTTGGTTAGAATAAATATTAAATTTCGTCATATTGTTTTTTCTTTTTCTTTGGTTTTGCTTTTGGTTTTGGTGGTGCTGATACTTTTGCTTTTTTTCCAGTACCTAATGCAATTTTACTTGTTATTATATCTGCTTTACTTACACCTCGACCCGCTTTAGATTTTTTAATAAATTCTTTTCTTCTTTTTTCTTTTGGTTGTATTATTTCTTTTGGTTTTGGTGCTTTCATTACTTTACCACGACCTTTAACTAATTTATTATTAACATGATCTATTTTATAACCTTTTTCTTCGATTTGTCTTATTAATGCAGAACGAGAAGAACTTGATATATTTTTAATTGCAAGTATATGATTTAAACCTTTAGCAAGTTCTTTTATTTGTGGTAATTTTAATTCACCTTTTTTTGTCATATTATATATATTATAAATATTAAATTTCAGTTATGAAATTAATGTAAAAAAAAAAAATAAAAATATAAAAATATAAAAGTTTTAAAATATGGAAAAACTTTCACTTATGAAATTAATTTATGTGCTTTGGTTGCTGTCATTTTTGGATCCTTTCTCATCTTACCCATTAATTTCATACGATGTGATTTTTTTTCACTTACTGACATATCTGTCATTTTATCCATGTGTTTTTTTAAATCTGCTTTTTGTTTGTCTGTCATTTTTGCTGATGGTTTTCTTGCTTTTTTAACGGGTGCTGGGGTTGTTTCGGGTGCTGCGGGTGTATCGATTATTTGGTTTTCAGAGTTGTCATTATTCATTTTATATATATATGTATAATAAATAAAAAAAAAATATAATATAAACTAATAATATATAATATGGATGGATACATACAAAATGAATTAGTAGAATGCAATCGTTTAAGAAGTGAAGAAGCAGAAAGTGGAAACGATGAAAATGCTGCTTCATGGACAAATACATTATCGAATATATATGAATTAAATGCTGGTGATAAAGTTTCATTATATGGTAGTTTCATAAGTGAAAAAGGAGCGGGAACACAAGATACAATAGAATTAAAAGGAAAAACTTTACCAAAAACAAAATCATTTACTTATGTAACAGAAAATGTTAAAAAAGAAGTTATAACAAATAGATATACAGAATCAGTTATAACTGAAACGACTGAAGATATAGAATTAAAAGATAATATTGTTAATTTAATAATTGGTTATTATAAAAATACAAATGGAACTGGTTATTTTTCACTTCCAAGAAGTTCATACGGAACATTGGGACTAGGTGGTGATCCAACGGGAACTGGTGCAAATACAACTGTAGAAAGTTTTGATTTTACAAGAGATGATTCGGGTGCTGAAGGATATATATATCCAGTAGTTGATAAAAATTTTATAATTAAAGGAGATTATAAATTGTCTCCATATAGTAATGGAAATAGTATAGGAGCAGTTTATCGTGTTATAAATGATAATAATAAATTTACTTTATTTGTTTCTCAATATTCTAAATTGGGTATAGAACGATCAATTGGAATTAATGGTGGTTTGGGTGATATACCAGAACCAAGTGATCATTATACAATGGATCCAGAATACAGACAATATTATAGATACAGAGAAAAAATAACAATAGAAGTTGATAAGGGATTTAATTCAGCACAATTTATTGCTGACTCTATAACAAAAAAATTACAAGAAACACAATCAATAAGCAATTTAGTATATAGTTCGAATCCAACTCAAAATGAAGCAGATAATGAAGTTGGAAATACTATTATTTCTAATATGATTGAGAGCAACACATATAAAACTTTTAATTGTGCAAATCGTGATTTAATGAATAGTCAAGAATTTGGTTGGGCGGGAACTAAATCAGAAACTCGTTGGTATAATAATTATCAATGTGTTGCTTGGAAACGCCCCGAATTATATGAATTTGGACAACATATAAATTTAAATGCAACTGATAGAATATTTACAACTTATACAGCAGAAGAAAATACAGAAACAGAAACAAATTCGGTATTTGTTTTAACTGGTGATACTCCTTTGACTTTATCTTATGATGCAAATATGTTAATTTCAGTTCCAAACAATCCATTAACTCCATCATCATGTATAATTGCAGAAATAAAAGATCAAGATATTAATAAAGTACAAGAAATAGTTATTATTGGAACGACTGGCGGAACAATTATTGCTTCGGGTGATAAAGTAATAATAGAAACTATTAATGAAAATGAATTTACAACAGAATCAACTCGATTATTGGGTTGTCAATTAAGAGTTGATTATGTAAATGATGAAACTAATATGGAACCTTTAAAAACAAATATATTATATACAAAAGAAAATTTAGATAAATTTAAAAAATTTATAAATTCACAAGAATTATATCCCGAAATATGGGAAAGTTGGAACGCAGAAGATGGTGCTGATACAAGTGCTTTTACCTATGGAAATGGAATGTATAACAACAAACAAACAATTGATAATACTAGATTTTTTCACATGAATCAAGTTGAGAATGATAGAACAATAGAAATAGATCCAGCATTAGCACCAAATGCTGTTTCAGATACTGAAGTATTTTTAAATTATACAACACCAGCAACAACTATTAATGTTGATTGGAATGGTGATCCAGATGATTTATTTAAAGTCGGTTCTATTTATTATAAAGTATTATTATTTGATGGTTCAGAAACTCCATTATTTACTGGAAAAATAAATGTAACTGATTCGGTTGGTTCTGCAACAGATGACCACCAAACATTAACATTAGAAACTGCAATTGATGTTGATATACCAGAAGGTAGAAATTTAAAAGTAGAATTAATAACAATCGATAATTATAACCACTATTTAAAAACACATACAATGTTAGGAAGTAGCAATTATAGAAATGCTTTTGTTGGTTCGGGTGTAACAAGTGTTTTTCAGAAAATGTCAAAATTATTTTTAGTTTATTATAATGAAAATGATCGTGATATATATTATGACAATCCAGATATAATTAAAAATAAATTGACTTATGGGTGTTTTGGTAAATCTGAAGTTTATAATGCTGTTGATGATACTTATACATATTATATTGATATTTATCCAAATAATATAGATACAAATTTAACATTTCCATTTGATGAATTTAAAAATGAAAATGATAAAATAGATGCTGGAAGAAAATGGGGATATGATATGCATTTTACAGCAGCAGCAAATCCAGCAATTGGTTTATTTAATGGTTTAACATGTTCAGCAAATTATTATGGTGCAACTTTTAATAATGTTTTCCAATGTTCTAAATATGGTTTTCCAGATAATAATCAAACAGCAAATGAAAATAGAGTTGCAACGAGTGATGATATTAAGGGTTATATCAATCGTCGTTATGTTGGTGCTGATTCTCCAAAATGTATTTGGGATGGAGAGCATTTTTCATTTGATAGTTTGCACACGAATGAAAATCTTGCTCCAAGATATGCTGATGGAGGTCGTTATATGGAAACAACAATAGCAAATACGACTTCGGCAAGTACATCTAAATTTGCTCAATTAACTGCAGATGTTCCAGATTCTGCGGGTGATATAGTTTATAAAATAAATCCATTACAAGATTTAAATGAATATTGTCCAAATATAATTCCATACCAATTACCAAAAACATTTTATACAAGAAATGGAAAAACAGAAAATGAGGCGGGATTACAAACATTTTTACCATTTAATCGATGTTATGAAGCATTTACTATTTTTGATAGTAAAAGTGGAATATTTTTTGAGGATATGGGATATGATGAAGATACTTGGGAGGAAGGTTTATGGGGTATAATGGGTTTTAGTTATGAACAATTTAATAGTAGTATTAATAATAGAAATAAAAGGGTTGATAATAGTAATGTTAATGATTTAATGGTTCCAACAACAAATGCTTTTATACAATCAACAGATACAAAAACTTGGAATGTAAATGAAAATTCCATTCCATTATATACGGATAATATACCAACAACATTTAATTTATTTACTTATAAAGACGATGGAAGTTATGAAACCGATCTCGATCCACCACCAGATATTGATTTTCATAATTTAACAGTTTATCCACCAATAAATCAAAAAACCACATCAATCCAATTAGTTGCTAGAAATTTTCCAACAAGTATGATTAAAGGATATTATACAATAAGAAGTGATATTGTTCCTCAAAGTGTTTTTGTTGGTGGAAAAAGTAATATAACGAATATGCCGATTGTTGGAATTGCAAATAAAGAAAATCCACAATCAGATTATTATTTCGGAGGTGAAAGCAATATAGAATTTACAATTGGAAAACCAACAAAATTATCATCAATAACTTGTTCGATACATGACCCCGATGGAAGTTATGCAAATGTTAATAAAAGTAGTAGTATTATATTTAAAATACAAAGACAAATTAATACATCATTTAATATCATTGATGAAATATTACAAAATGAAAATAAAAAAAGTAATAAAAAAAGTAATAAAAATAAATTATAAAAAATTATATTTATCATTAATATATAATTATGAGTATTAGATTAAAAAATGGAGAGTTAAAAACAAATGCTATAAAAGCATTGGTTAAAGCACACAATAAAGCAATGGATTGGGATATTAAAGGATTAAAACGAGCAGATCTAATTAAATTTATAGAAAAAAAAGGTTATGTAATTAATCATAAAGAAAATTTATTAAATTTAAAAGGTTCAGCAATGAAACGACGACCAGCAAAAATAAACCCAATTGTTAAAACTGCTTCAGAACTGAAAAAAGAAATGGAAAAAAAAACAAAAGCAAAAGCAACAAGAGAAAAGAAAAAACAACAAAAAGCAGCAGTTGCAAAAGTAGGTGTTCCACCACTTCCAACAAAAGATACATTAAAAAAAGTACAAGCAAAGAAAAAAATTAAAGAACAATTAAAAAAAGGAACAGTACCAACTAAAGGAAAATCTGTAACTATTGGAACACAAACTGGAGCACCAAAAAAATTAAAAGGAAAATTAACAGCAATACAAAAAAAACAAACAGCAAAAACACAAGCAAAAAAAGATTTATTAAAAGGTTCTCCACCACCAATGACTAAAAAGAAATCAGCACCAAAGAAAGCAATATTAGTAGATCAAGATTTAAAAGATGAAGCAAAATTAAAAAAAGAAACAAAAGAAGAAACAATTATGAAAACTCCATTATACAAACAATTATTAAAATTAGAAATAAAACATATTAAAAATTTAATCAATGATAGAAAACAAGCAATTAAAAAAGGAACAACAGAAGGAATGCATGATAAATCCAATGCTGAATATGAAAAACAAGAACAAGCATTAAGAAAAAAATATAAAGATACTAAATTACCAACAAGTTTATTATATATATTTAATAAAGATAAAGTTGTATCAAAATTAATTAAACAGCATGATGCTTTAGGTAAGAAATTACCAAAAAACTAAATGGAAAAGATGACGCCAAAAAGAAATCAGCATCGAAACCAGCACCAAAAGCAGCACCAAAGAAAGCAGCACCAAAAAAAGCAGCACCAAAAAAAGAAGGATTTTCTATTGATAAATTTTATGAAGATATAAATAAAGTATTAAAAGGAAAATCAACAAGAGATATTAGAGCATTTAAAAAAAATTATCCACAATTTAAAGATGAACTAGAATATATATTTTCTGCAAAAGTATTTGCTGATTTTTATCCAACACCATTTCATTGTTTAGATGAAACAAAAGACACAATAAACAATACTAATAATATATTAGAACCAACTGCTGGATTGGGAGCAATAACATACTGGGCATCAAAATATATAAATCCAAAAAATATATATGCAAATGAATTAAGTCCAAGATTAGCAGCAATATTAAAAAAATTACAACCAAATATAAATATAACACAAGGAGATTTTTTAACAAAAAATGTTAATGATTATAAAAATATTAGAACTATTTATTGCAATCCACCTTTTACCACTGTTGGAAATAAAACATTTTATCTTGATTTTCTGTTTAAATGTTTAGAAATATTAAATAATAATAAAGGAAATTCACAACGATTATATGATTTGGTTTTTATATGTCCGAGATTAGTTAATAAAAATTTAAAAAAAGGTGATCTCATTTTAATGGAAAATATAGTTGATAAATATCCAGAAAAAAGAATCAAAGATATATTAGAAAAAACTTCAGAAGAGAAATTTAAAGGAAAAATAAAAAAACAAATCATGGAAGGTGAAGGAGAAGCATCTGAACGATTTGATGAATATTTTTATACATCACAAATACAATTAATAGATATATGTAAAGGATTTGGTGGTACAAATATTACTGCTGATATATATCGTTTCATTGTTTAATTATTCGGTTTCAGTTATGAAATTATGTTTAATTAATAATTTATATTTTTCTGGAAATTTATTTTTAAATTTTTCTATTTCATTTTTTCTTTTATAATAATTATAAGAAGTTTTTGCATTAATATATTCTTTATTTTTATCATAATAATCATGTTTTTTATCTTTATTATTTATATAATGTTGTTTTGATCTTTCTCTATTTTGTTTCATAAATTCATCATCGTGTTTTCTTTCATTATGATATTTATTTCGATTATATTCTATTCTTCTTTTATGAGCATTTAATAATTTAGTAATTAATTCTTCTTCCATATTATATATACTTATACATAGAAAATATTTAAATATATTAAACATATATATTTCAGAACTGAAACTTTTTCCATATTTTAAAACTTTTTATATTTTTATATTTTTATATTTATAGAATTATTTCAGAAGTGAAATATGGACTATATTGATTTATTACATTTTATTATTGCATTAATATATATAATATGTTATGTTAAATTATTAATGTTTGTATTTTAAAATATTATATATTATATAATGCCGATTTTGTTAAAAATAGAACCATCAAAAAAATCTAATAAAAAATATAATGCTTTATTTCGTTTGGAAAAAAATAAATTTAAAACTGTTTCATTCGGAGCACCAAAAATGGAAGATTATTTACAACATAAAGATTTAGAAAGAAGAGAACGATATTTAAAACGACATGAACGAGATTTAAAAACAAATGACCCAATGAGAGCGGGTTATTTAAGTTATTATATATCGTGGAGTGGTTTTAAACAAGAAGGAAAACCAACAACAAGCAAAGCAAAATTATTAAAAATGTACAATAAAAAGTTTTTTAAACATTAATATATATATAATATAATATGGATATTATTTTACCAAAAAATGAATTAGATCATTGGAGCAATGAATGTGAAATATTATTAGCAGAATGGAGTGAAAAAGCAAGTTGTTATAGATGGTTGCACAATAAAAGTGAAAAAAAATATAGAACCCGTTATTATATGTTTTCTATTCCAGTTATTATTTTATCAACATTAACTGGAGCAGCAAATGTAGGTATGGATTCATATATAGATGAAGAAAATAAAAGTATGGCGCAAGGAATAGTTGGTGGTGTTAATATATTTGCTGGAATTTTATCAACATTACAAACATTTTTAAAAGTATGTGAAAATATGGAAAACCATAGATCAGCGGGTGTTTCATGGTCTAAACTTGGAAGGAACATATCAATCGAATTAGCAATAGATCCAAATAGACGGCAAAATTGTCATGATTTTTTAAATATATGTCGTGCAGAATATGATCGTTTAATAGAACAATCACCATTAATAACTGATGATATAATTAATACATTTAAAAAAAGATTTAAGTCGTATGAAGTATCTAAACCAGCAATAACAAATGGATTGGATAAATGTGTTATATATAAAAAACACAATATAAGTAGTGAAAAAGATTTAAAAAAAATTAAAGAAGAAAGTGAAGAAGAACCTTAAGCGGATCAAAACATTGTTAATATTTCTTTTTCTTTTTTGTTGTTTTCTTTGTTGTCTTTTTCTTTTTAGGTTTATCATCGATCCCCTCAAATATTTCTTTTGGTTTAATATCATGATTAACTTTTTTTGGAACTATAATATCAGCAGTTCGTTCGTATGTTGGAATATTTTCATTCATTGGTTTAACTTTTGTAACTTTTTTTTTAGTAGTCATTTTTATATATTTATTTAATATATTTTTTTTAATTATTTTTTTTAATATACATAATATATATATAATGTCATTAATCGTTTGTAGCAATAAAGCAGATGAAGATTTAGATTCGGAGACCAACAACAATATTAATAAACCTTTTAGTTTTAGAAATGGTTTATCATCAACTTATAAAATACCTAAAAATGCTCAAGTTGCTTTGCAAAGTGTTAAATATGCTTTAGAAGGAACTATTTCTTTAAGCACCGATTCCCGTATTTTATATCAATATTATGGTGAAGATTTAAATGAAGTTGCTCCAGATACTTCTGATGCAACCATACAAACAAACTCAACAGCAGTTCCAATTAAAACATCTTTAGTAGATACATTTACTGGAACAAATCTAGATAGTAATACTGTTAGAACATATAGCATTTCAGAACTGAAAAAAGAAATGGGAAAACAAATTGGAAAACAAATATATCATCCAAATTTAAGATTTTTATCATCTGTAGATTTAGACCAACATACAAGTGGAGAATTTAAAGGATTTAAAATAAATTATGGTTTTTATACATCAATGACTAGTACAATTCCAACAGACGATTTTGCTGAAGATATGAATGATTTTATTAATGATGGTATTTATGATCAATCGTGGAATTATGAAAGCGGATTATTTACAAGTGGAGCACCAAATGATAGAGGAACACCACAAGCAGCAATATTAACACAATATCCAATATCTTTATATGATGGTATTTTAAAAGTTAATTTTTCGAATGCTAATGAAGCAAATAAAGAATGGGCGGTTGGTTTATCTCGTTATGTAAATCAAACTGACGATTTAACGGGTGTAAGAAGACCAAGTTATTTTTCCAGAATAAAAAGTGGTGAAGATTTACCGAATAAATTTTTTGGTTTTTATGATTATTTAGTTTGTAGAAAAGGTAATTTATTAAAAGTATATCATACACCTTATGACAGCACTGAAGGAGCAGATAAAAAAATATGTTCTCGTGAATTAACTCCATTGATTGTAGATTATGATTTATCAACTAATACACAAAATTATCAAGAAGTCGTTTTCCAATGTAAAGGTCAGCAAATAGTTATAGAATTAATTAAAGATGATGCAAGTGTAACAACATTATATCAATATGATGAAACAAAAGGAAATGATGAACAATTAAAAGCAATATGTCAATCAACTTGGAATATGTATCCAGTATTATATTTAGAAGATCCAAATTTAGAAGAAACAAATTCATTAGAAGTTTTAGAATATACGGGGGTGCAATCTCATGATCCAGCATTTTCTGGATGGGAAATAAGTCAATCAGATTCTAGTTGGTATAATAGTGTAGAAGGTAAAAACAATTTACAATATGCTGTAGAATTAGAAACAAGAATATGGAATGATAATGCTGAAGAAGGAAGAGAAAATTATTTAGTTTATAAAGGATTAGATGAAGACAATGGGATTATTGATTTGAGCAATGCATTAATTACAAAACCAAGCAATATATATTCTCCATCGATTGGAGCAAATACATCATATTTTTTAGGGTTTGTATCAAATACTCCAACAACAGATGTAACTTATGGAGACGGAAGCACACACGGAACATCAACAAGAATTTTTACAAGTAGCAATGTTCCATTATTAGTAACCAATAAATCAATGTTTGTTAAACTAGAAAATTTAACCCAGCAATCAATGAATGCATTCCAAGGAAACAGATCAACTATAATTGGTCATGTTCCACGATTTGATGGACAAGATACAATAGGAAGAATTTATTATGAACCAAATACTTTATTATTTATGGACTTAAATAACAGTAATGAAATAAATATATCTAGTTTTGATATTTCTTTATGTCATATCAACGAACAATTTGCTGAATCATTAACTGGTCAAACGATTGTAACCTTATATATAAGACAAAAACCAGTTTAATTTTATTTTATTTTATTTATTAGATTATTTTATTTATTAATTTTTATTTAATAGTTTTATTTATATTTTATTTATATATTGTATTAATATATATGAATAATTTACCACCCGAATTAGATTTAAATTTCATAGATGAAAATGATGATTATGTTTGTACCGATGAACCCGATATGGATGTATCTGATATTACAGAAACCACCGAGCATTTAGTAGTTAATAAGCAACCAATAAATCATGAAGTTATATTCGATGATGAAGTAAAAGAAATACCACAATTATCAGAAGAACCAATAAACAAAGAAACGGGTGAAACCAATCCAAATTTTATTTATGATGATGATTTAAAAACAAATAATGAACCCGATGAATTTTTAATACATAAAGATCAAGATTTACAAACAGAACCACCATCACCAAGACAAATTAAACAAGAAAAACCAATTAAATTAAATAAAAATGGAAAACCAAGAAAAAAAAGAGTTTATACAGAAGAACAAAAACAAAAAATGAGGGAACGAATGAAATATGCAAGGGAACAAAGTGGAAAAAATAAAGCAAAGAAACAAGAAGAAAAAGCAAAAGAAAAAAAATATAATGATTTAATGAAACAAAAAAAACTATTAGATATGGAAGAAACAGAAGAAAGAATTAAAAAGAAATCACAACCGAAAACACAACCAAAACCAATACAAGCACAAATATCTAAAGAAGCATTAAAACAAGCACAATTCGAAGCAATCGTACAATATGAAACAATAAGAAAAGCAAGAAAAGCAAAAAAACGAGAACAACAACAAATTAAACAATATGAAGAAGATGTTAAAACAAATTTAAAAAAAGAATTAGGTTGGCGTGATGTTGCTGGAGTTTATGCTGATTGTTTTTAATATTTCACAACTGAAATTTTTTACATATTTTAAAACTTTTATTTTTTTAAAACTTTTATTTTTAAGTTTATCATATTTCACAACTGAAATAATTTCCATATCCAAATATGAAATCTAAAATTAAAATATATATATTTTATATTATGGGCATCTTTGATGATCTATTTCCAGAATATGAATTATCTGATGAAGATGATGATTATGACCCTTATGATACAACTGGAAAATATGGACAATATGGAATATGTAATCGAGGAATAAATAAAAGTAGTTCTGGATGGTGTTGCATGGAATGTGAAAGGGATAGAATGAGAAGAAGAAAACAATACAACAAATTAAAAGAAGAATGGATTAAAAATC
>Ga0181388_1000622_pt1 | contig 11602 bp, 15 predicted proteins | sample 11SPOviralmetaG_FD_130120 | JGI IMG/M metagenome (GOLD analysis project Ga0181388, IMG submission 130120) | Marine viral communities from the oligotrophic San Pedro Time Series (SPOT) site, San Pedro Channel, CA, USA - 11 SPOT_SRF_2010-05-17 | ecosystem: Environmental > Aquatic > Marine > Strait...
ATGGTTACAACTACTCAACTCAATCATCTAACAATATCCATAACTCAATTACGGGGCGTTACTTGTTTTCGCCAGAGTCGTCCAAAATTGTCCGTCAATAATATATGTGTAAGATGTCTGCGCCGATAATGTTACGGGAAATCCACCACCAAATAGGATAGCAGTATAAGGCACTCCAACTGTATCTGTTCCTGTAATTGTTAGATCACAAGGTTGAGTGCTTACATTACAAATTGTAAGCATAAAGTCATTATAACTATCAGCATTCGCACCCATATCAAAAGTAAGGGGTTGGGGAGCGCCTGTAGTGTTCTTGACGATAACCTGACTGACTATATCTTTTCCATCAGGTTTTAAAGAGGCCGTCGCACCTCCTACACCAAGACCTACCACTTGTGAAATTCTTGTTAGCCCACTAACAAAAACTTGGTCGGGGGCAAGGCTCGGACAAAATACATCACTATTCAGTAATAAGCCTGTCGTAGCCGACCCTGTAATAGTATCAACTATTATATCTTTACCTAATGATGTCATATTTAAGGTAGTTATATTATACTACAATAAAATAAATTAAGGGATATTAGAACCCTTCGTAAGAAGTCTCCACGTTGTAAAATCTACAAGGGAAAATCTACAAGTAGTCTGTGGGGGGATTGTGTAAGGGAAAGCACTATCATTTAATCCGGGGGTGTAGGGAGTTCCATCGGTAAAAGTTCCTGTAATAGCAAGGTCGTAGGTTGTTCCTGTGCTTACGTTAGCAATCTCAATAATCGCATCGCCAAGTTCTTCGGCATCTGTTCCCATCTTAAGACTGATGGGGATAGTTCCACCACTAACAGAACTAATTAGAATTAAACCTCTCTCATTACCCGTATCACCGTCACGCTTGTAATCTATGGCAGTTCCCGAGACAACATCTACACGGTGGGTAAGTTGGTAACGACCACCCTGTAGGATCTTCTTAAGGGCATAGAAGTTTCCCTCTACATCAACCCTACCACCCTTTAGTTCTAATATCTTTCCTTGGGGGGGTTCAATCCCCTCAACATTCTTAATATTTTTTACGATCAGGGTATCCCCTACAGATGTCATATTTAAAGTCTTTTGTTGTTATATTATAACAAAAGATTTTAAAAATTCTAAAAATAAATCAAAACATACCCGTCATGATGGGTCGCCCCTTCTGGAAACCGTGACAATTTACGCTCTGTTGGTAAGATATGCGCTGTGATTTGTCATCTACGTTAAACCTATAACCTCCAAAATCCTCGCCATTCCTTACCGCTCCTTTATCATCTCGGGGGTCGTGGCAGGATAGAGCGTTAATGTTAGTTATACCTATAGCATCAAACTTACTAATAGAGGTAGGCGGTGGCTCTCTGTTGAATACAAGAGGGTAACTCTCTATACCGCCGTAATGACAGGCTACCTGATTAGCGCCAATAGTCTGCTGTGTAGCAGTAAGCACTCTATTTTGTGGGACAGACATTATATTTTTATACTTTTAAGAAATATTTTAATTTACCACGAAATAGCCACAGACTTACCACGAGCGATAAAGAGAGTGGGCTGGGTAATAGCCACAGTCATAGCAGCACGAACAGCAGTCTCACCAGAACCTAATGGGTCGGCGGTAGGGGTGCTCATGCCACGCATAGCAAAGGACATAGCGGCATTTGTAGAACGGGTATCCATTCCACTCGCCATACGAGCCTGTGGCTGTCCGTTTTCAGCAAGGGGGAGATCAAGGCGAAGAGGGAAGACACCGTAGCCATCCTTCCAACTCTCGTAAGAAGATACAAGGACACCTTCGCCAGACACACCCATCTTATCTTCAACATAGGCGACATCGGCCGTGGCCTCAAGCAAACGGGCCGGATAATTCGGGTGTAACTGTGCATTCACACTGTAGTTCCACACGTTATTGTCATACTGCGCACCTGGGTAAGCACGGAAGCGCATATAGTTAGACACGAACCCGTCACCAACGGCATCCACAAGTTTTCCAGCACGAACACCAACGGTGTTGTAGTTAGCATCACGAACGCCCGTGAGGAGTTTGTTTAGGGAGCGAGTGGATACGCTAAAACGCTGATCAAAGGCATCGGAGGTGATGTTAGAGAGCGACCAATTGTAAGCCTCCTCGTAATCAATCTCAAGGGGCTTACGTAGAACATCCGCCATTAGTTCGTCGGTGTAGAAGGGAGGCATACTAATACAATCAATAGTAGCGTAGGCATCGCTATACGACCAAGTCATCTGGGCGGCATTTAGTTTGGCATCGGCGGAGAGGTTAGTATTAAGAGCAGCACCACCCTTTAGCTGGGGGACAAGAACCTGATTACCGGCAAATTGGATACGAACTGTGATGTCACCAACGAGACCGGTTTGTAAAAATCTTGTGGAAGCACCGTCACGGCCACCAGCGAAGATAGTGTGTAGCCAATCCTTAATTACAAAGACACCCTCCTCATCAACGGGGGCAGCAGGGTCAAGTGGCTTGATAGCGCCGTGAGAAACAGCACGGTCAATAGACTGATCGCGACCAAAGGAAGAGGCACAAATCTTACGGAGACGGTAGGCAGAGTTATACTCCGTGCAAGAGCCACCAATAAGGATACCGTTAGCGAGAACCTGAACCTGTTGCATCATAGTGGAAACATCAGCAGGGAGGCGAGACACAACACGGTCAGCAGGGTCAGCACCCGCCGTTCCTGGTGAAGAGGTAGCCAACTGGAGATACAGTTTGAGAGACTGAAGATCTACAATAGTTCCCTGTGGGATTTGAAATGAAAGGACAGAATAAGCACCACCACTAATAGAGGATGTGGGGACAATCTTAAACTTATTACGGGAAAACCCCGAAAGTTTCTGCGCCGCATATGTGAGTGACGCAGGGATGGGGGATCGGGCCTCGGTTGCGACTTCCATTTTGTTATGTTTATACTTTAACGTTATATTTTAATTTTAAGAATAATTATTTAATTACGTAAATAATTAATTTCAAAATTTTGAGTTAAAACATATTGCGAAGCAATTGTTAGGACGAAGTCGTATGGATAATTTAAGTGAAATTGTTTTGTGAAGTTATCCATAACTTTTTAACTCAAATAAGAGAATGTGTTAGGTAACTTAATATCCGCTGGAGATAGAATGTGCTGTTGAGGAACAACTTGAGTAATTGTTTCAAATTTAAGACAAGCCCTAAAGGATAGAAGGCCTTGAGCCGATTGACCCGAAGATACCTCGGGCAGTAGGCGACCCTTACCATCCGTTACCACAAGGATAATCTCATTAATCTGCTTCTGTGGGATAATTACAGCAAAGTTTTCATCAAGGTCATCGTAATGGATAAACTCCGCATTAGCAGCAGTATAATAGGCATACTCTAAAGGTATCCTCGCAAGAATATCAGTAGGGGTAATGGCGGTGTCATCCTTAAGGTCTCTCTCATAGGAGAATGACTGGAAGTTCTGACCCTGAAGGGAAGAACGAATTACAATCTCGTTAATAGTGTTTAATGCACCTACGTAGGGAGATGTATGAATTACTTGACCTACAGTAGCACCGAAGAGATTGACAAGGTTGTTACCGTCCCTCGTAGGGTTACCTCCAAGAATTTCATAACTGTCGTTGAAAAAGGCGGCTCTCTTTATAACAGAGGGGTGGTTGTTAGTGCTATCATCCTTACAGAGGAAACCTACAAAGAAATAGTTGGCGGGGAAAGTAGCAGCACCCGACATATCAATAACGAATTTACGTGTAGGATCATCAAAGACACAAGTAGCACCTGGGTAGGCGGCTACAAGACCCGCCTGAATTGCTGTGGCAAGGTCAGCGAAGGTAGTGTAATCTCCCTGTGCGATAGTGATGGGGGTGGGGACGGTCGCTGGGTTACCATCGGTAGCGAAAAAGGCGTTGTTGTTAAAGTTGATGTTATACCAATTTCTTCTCATAGAAAAAGAATTCACGAGAACTTGAAAATATTGATTGTTAGCACACGTAAAGTTCTGGGAGGGGACACTCCATGCTGCGAACCTACCATCTCCCCTTACAGTATTAATACTACTGTCAAGAAAGACGTTTTTGTAGAATTTCTCGGCAATACCTAACGACATAGTAGTTCTTTATGATATAGTAATATATTTTTATTTAAGGTATATTCTATTTGAGAATTACTTTTAGTTATGGTTATTGTTGTAAAATAAATTTACCCAACGTTTCCATAACTAAAAACTAATTAATCTTTCTTTGTTTCCTTTTCAGGCACTTTCTCTAACACAACCATACCCTCCTTTAACATAGCCTCCATATCGTTTTCCTCAATTTCTAAAGAACCCGAGTTATCTACAGTCATAGACTTGCTCTCAAATGATTCGGGGTGCTTGAGGTCGTAATAACCTGGCGGGGCATCCTCCTCCGAAGGAAAGTGTTTCTTTAATTCTTCCTCTGATAGGCGTGTAAGCATTACAAAGGTGTTATAGTCTAATAACGGGAATTCCGCTTGTAAAGCCTTTATCAGTTGCTTACGCTCGGGACTGATTACTTCTTTCTCAAATTTAGCATTAGGGGCTTTCTTTACTTTTCCCATTTTAAGACAGTTCTTAAACTTCAACAATATTTTTATTTACTTAAAAATACCTTTAAAATAATTTCCTACCGATTTAGCGCCCGAAACAATACCCCCACCTATATCTTCAACTACATCTACAGTTTTAGAAACAGCCTCTACTACGGGTTTGTCTATTCCTGTTTTGTGAGCGGCGTATAATGTCCCCCCTGCGACAGCCCCAGCGAGAAGTGATAACCCTGCGGTTTCAGGGGCGAGGGCTATTGAACCCTCTGCTATACCTGATAGAATAGCGGCACTCGTTATCCCAGCAGCAGCACCACCCGCTACACTTCCCGACGCTTCTTGGGCTGTCTCACCACCTCCAGCCTTCTTAACTAACTTACCCGTCCCACGTGCAGTAGCCCCTGCAACGACAGCCGTAGGGACACCCACCAATACACCTTCAGGACCTCCTAATAACCCTGCTGCTAATCCTATCTCATAATCCTTCTTGACACCACGAGCCTTCGGGTCTATTCTGTCGGCGACTTCAGCACCCACCATACCCTCCAAAAATCCCTTGACGTGGTCTTTACCCACTACACCCTCGTCCTTTAAAATACTCTCGTGATTGAGTTTAGCGAGGTGGTTGTCATCAGCGGCGAACTGTGCGAGTTTTGCGTGTTGTTCGGTAATTCGGATCACATCTTCTTCGGTGGCAGTCTTAAGTTCTTCATCACTACTGTGAAATTCGTAAGGGGCGAAAATCTCACTATTCTCTGACTGCTCTAACCTTGAGATTTCATCGGGGGTAAAGTTTTCCCCCTTCTTCTCCCACATAGCAGGGTGAATACTTGATGACTTAACCCTTTTAGGTAACCCTAAAACATCTACGTTAGCACCACCACGAGGCGCAGGGATATCTCCATTCTTGTTAAAGTATCTCCAGAAGTCGCTAAACGAATCAGGGTCTAATCCCAATCTTCCAGCGTCTCGCTTAAAATCCTCATAGTCTCTATGAACTTGAAACTCATTTCTTTTAGCATCCAAAGTATATAAATCACGATGGAGTTTTTGAGTGTCATAGCGTCTTCCTTTATCTGTGAAATTATTTAAATCGTGGGCTTTAATGCGGTTAGGGGTTTTACCAAGGGGGTTAATTCTATTTACCTTCCACCTGTCATCTACGAATTTAGGAAGTTCGTAATCACTAATTACTGAAACAGGATCATTTGTAGTTCTCCAAACCTCGTGGTCGGTGTTAGACATAGTGCTTGACACACGTGTCCCTACATTAGCGAAGGGGTTAAAGGTTCTTACCTTCTTAATACCGAATTCATCGGCTAAATGGTGAGCCTTTGCACCTCCTAAACTGTATCCCGAAAGGAAGTCAGGGTATCTACCGTATTTTAATTCTACATCTCTTATAAGGTCTCTGCTCTCGTTGAAAGTTTTACTGTCTGTGTTGTTCTGTAGAAGTTTAAGGTCTGCGTCAAATGCATCTTCGTGTAGTTTTTTCAGGTTGTCCGTTGTAGGAACTTTACCCTTTGTTATATCCTTTACAGCATCTATGTTTGTTCCTCTAAAATATACTCCTAATTTTCCATCTGCTTTTTCCACAACTAAACCGTAGCGACTGGAAAGTTCGCTGTCAATACTTTTTATGGATACGCCCTTCTCTTTGAGATATTCTTTTACTTTATCCATACTTCCCGTATCGTCTAAAATTTTAGCAGCACGGATTAATTCAGCATCATCTACTACCTCCGTTGGTAAAGCACCACGGTGCGTAGGGTCGGGGTAATTACGTGGGGTGTAAGGCTTTGAGTAGTAAAGGTCTTTCTTATCTTGGTGAAGGGTAGGGGTTAGACCTTGACGGACAGCCCCATGGGGTCTGTTTGTAGGTTTAGCAGGGGCATATGAAGGATCACCCGTGACACCCTCAAAGGCGGTTATAACATTATCAGGGTTTAAAGCAGGGGGTAATTCTTTTTCCTCGGGGATAAACGTGTAAGCGGAAATAGAACCCTTTTGCTCTTGTTTGCATAGAACCTTCGGAACACCTGGCGCACATTTACTCTTTGCAGGTTCGGGTGGAATACGGTTACGAGGTATCATTATGTTTATATAATAACAAGATTTTAATTTAGGGAGAAGGATGGAAAGTTAGGACCGCCTTAAACAACCCTAAAGCGAAATCACCTACCGATGAAGCATCATTACCCATATGTATCTCAAAATAGTCACCGACTTGGAAATCCTCGCTGTAAGGAGCGAAGCCCATTAAAAAGCGAGAAGCCGATGAGACTACTTCTGTCTGCGCGATACACTCGTGTCTAAAGAGTTTGTAAGATCTAAAGGGAGCACCTGCACGGAATTGTTCTATTGACCCACTAACACTATTAGCACCTGGCGCACCAAGGAATTGACCCTCAAGGTGGGTATGAACCTCAAGGATACCGATGGGAGTGTAGGGCTTTACGATAGCGGCTGTGAAGAAAGCAGGATTTACAGGGGCGTGACGAAGACCGTTAGGGTCATATAACATATAATCTTGGAATGTAATTTTATTACCGAAACCTATTTGATTACCGTAATTACCTGGCGTAATTGTAACACCTGTTCGGCGACCGATAATGGAATTTTTAGCATTTACGGGCATACCGTTAGCCCACGTGACATCTGTAGATTGTGTTGGGAAATTAGAAGTGCTACTGTTAAAAGGGTCTTGACCTGCGCCGATGTAAGAGGGGAAGCCCGTGACTAACTGTGGTTTAAAAACACTTGACGGGTTAGGTGGGAGGGTATCAGGGGCTAAAGGTGTGGGAATGAAACTATTACCACCAACAGAACCCCCTGTCCCACCGAGAATGTCAAAACCACCAAGGTCAAGGTTAGCAGTCATAGGGTTATTGACACCACCACCACCACCCACGGGGGGGTTGAGGGCTGTGTAATTGAGAGTTGATACAGTCATATCACCGCCATTAGTGTCAAGGTTGCCTGTTGTTTTGTCAATAACGAGACGGTCAATATCCGCTACGCTATCTGTCACAGCAAAATCTTCCGTTGTATCCTTAACTTGAACTTTAAAACCTTTTTGTGCTTCACGACCGAGGCGCACAACGTTGGTAGGCTCTCCCTCTGTGCCTAAACTCGGAGTGATGAAACTATCATCCACTCGTGCCGAACTACCGATGGAAATAGACATAGTGTTTTTATTATAAATTGATATTTTATTTTCTTGATTAATACTATAAACAAAATGGAAGCCTACGATAATAGCATTCGTAAAGGATGTGGGAAATATACCCATTCCGAGAGGGCTATGTTAGGAGGTCATAACGCTCCTAAAACTAAATTTGAATTGGTAAGAGGTGCGAGGAAGATGATGCAAAACGATGACCTACTTATCGCTCAATACGGTCAAGACATAGTTAGAGATACCACCCGTGGTTATTCTAAACTCACCTTTCGCTTAAGGAGGGACAACGCTACAAGCCTAAACCCCTTTGATAAACCTAATTGGGAAGATCTTGGTCTCAAGGATAGAATGTATGATGAAGCAAGTAGAGATGCCTATAAACTCGCTAAAGTTATTGTTAGAGCGCCTGTTGGTCGTATTCTGTCAAGGGTGGAAAAACGATTTACACCCACCGACCAAACAACTGACCCTCTTTTACAAGAAATACAAATTCTACGTGAGGATAAAAGGAGAGGTATTGAGATTGATGATACGAGACTCATAGAACTACAAAAACAAGCCCAAGATGTTATAAGGAGGAGAGATCGTGATTATCAATTATTAATTGACGATGGGAATAAACACATAGATGATGAACTGAAGGCTGTGGAGCAGAAGGCTATAGCCGAAGGTGATAGGGAGAAAGCACAAGAAGCCCGAGATTTGTTAGCGGACAGAGTGAAGACCTTTGAAAAATTTAAGATTAGGGATATTGATGAGGCTTATAAATTTGCTATCCAAAAGGAATATGGTGAGGTAGATACCGAGGAGAGGAGAGAGGCTCTACGTGAAGACGGCCTCGTAGCCCCTTCTATGTTTAGGGGTTTGTCCCGTCAAAAGAAATTTGAACTGATGCAAAAATATGAAAGGGATGAATTTGGAGGAAGTGTAGGAGACTTTATTACACGTGTTCTTGAAGCAAGAGAAAGAGAAATTAGAGAAATTGAGGAATACAGAGAGGAGCAAGAAAGGAAGAACCCCGATTTTGAAGATGAATATGAAAGTGAAAGTGAATTTGAGGAAGAATTTGAAGAAGAGGAAGTTGAAGAAGAGGTAAGGGAACAAGCCCCTCGCAGACGACCCGTAGAGGAGGATGTTGATGATGTAGTTGATGAATTGGTAGAGGAGACTGTAAAGTCCGAAGGTCGTATGAGAATGAGGGATGTAGAAAACCCTTTTATTGACGACACCTCATTTTACGAACAAGATATTTTTGATAGTAATTAAAATATTACTTATTGATAAGACGTAGTCGCCTGAAAACTACAAGTAGTTATTCTGAAATCCTCATGAGAACCGTTAAGATAAAAAAGGCTGGAATTAAAGTGCCTAACAGCACCGCTTTCCAGCATACTACACCCCCAGAGATGCCCCGATGTCCCTGTAATGTTATCGCCGTGGCTCGTAGGGGTGGCGGTAAATCAGTTGCTATATCTAATTTAACAAGGATGATGGAATTTGACCGTGTATTTCTTATCTCACCTACAGCGAAGTCTAATTACAGTATTCTACAACCTTTAGGGATTGACGAAGAGGACATTTACGAAGACCTTAATGACCCACAAATTTTAAATCACGTGATTGACAAGGTGAATGCCGAAAGGGACGAGTATGTAGAGTTTTTAGACGCTAAAAAGAGACACGCTAAATTTAGTAAGATGCTTGACAACGGTGGTAGAATACCCGATGAATTACTTGAAGAATTTTACCACGACGAAGACTTTAGAGCGCCTAAATACAAATACGGTAACCGTATGCCGAAGATGTGTCTAATCGTAGATGACTGCCAGAACTCAAAGGTTTTTAGTGGAAAACTGTTCCCAAGTCTCGTAATCAAACATAGACATACCGCCCAAATTCCTAAAGAACACGGCGGTGGGGCTCTTGGTTTGAGCCTAATGATAATGGCCCAGAACTATCGCTCACAGGGGGGTGGTGGGCTACCTAAATCGGTGAGAAATAATGCTACTCAAGTCCTACTTTTCAAAAATTACTCCGATAAAGAGAAAGCATTTGTGAGTGAGGAGTTGGCCTTCACAGATGATAAGCAAAAATTTATAGATATGTGGGATAGTGTGTGCGACTCGTCACCACACGCATTTCTTATGGTAGATCTTAATAAGAAACCACATCATATTTCTCCATACAGAAAAAATTTTGATGAATTTATAATGATGGAATAATTAATTATCCTATTTCATAGTATTTTATACAAATGTCTTAAAAATTAAAATGTTTGTATATATTACTATAAATTACTATGTCCGACAACGAGATTAAACTACCCGAAGAAGAACCCGTGACCGTTGAGGACACACCGAAAGAGAAACCTAAAAGTAAATGCTCTCCTGAACGACTGGAAATTTTAAGAAAGGCGAGAGAACGTGCTAATGCTGTGAGGAGCGAAAAGGCTAAAGTTAGGGCTGTTGAGAAACAGATTAAGGCTGATGAATTTAAAGAGCGTAAGGCTAAAGCGAAGGCTTATATGAATGGTAAGACCGACAGCCTAAAAGATACACCTAAAAAGAAGGATAAAAAGGAGCAGGTGTTTAGTAGGGAAAACTCGGATGATGACGAAGAGATTGAGTATGTGAAAAAGAAGAAGCCCTCCAAGAAGAAGCCTGTTAAGAAAGTGGTTTATGTTACTGATAGTGAGAGCGAAGAGGAAGAGCAAGTTGTTCGTGTAAAGAAACCCCGTAAAAAACCCGAACCACCTACTCCCCCTCCAACTCCTTATTATAGTTATATTACTAACCGAAATAATATCTATTAGAGTATTAACACGAACCAACTATGAAACTAATTGAAGTAAAACCCTCTACCCAGCGGAACAAAAAGTATATGGCTATTTTTTGTGAGTGTAGAGAGAAAAGCGTTTGTTGTCCTAAAAAAAGACTAACCGTTCATTTCGGACAAAAGGGTGCTTCCGATTATACTATACACGGAGATGATGACCGTAAAGAACAATACCTCGCACGACACGAGGCTAATGAACGATGGGATGACCCATTTACGGCCGGTAGTTTAGCGAAGAATTTACTGTGGAACAAGAAGACCCTAAAGGCTTCTATCGCTGATTTTAAACAGCAGTTTGATCTTTGAGACTGATACCCGAAGGTTGTGTAATCAAAGGTGGTTGGCCCTCTTGCTCTATGACGTCATCCTCAAAATTGCGGGAACACTCAAAACACCCCCAGAAACAACTACACCCCTTACAACGAGATTTTAGAACTGCATTCAATCCTGCTACTACCAAAGCACAGAACGATGCCGAAATAGTAATGAAAAATGCGCCATTAAATTCGTTATACCAAGACATAGTTTTAATAGTGTTTAATAATATATTAATTAGACCTAAAATTCGGGTGGAGTGAGGTGGATTGATGGAGATTGAATGATGAAAAAAAATCAGTTCTTATAAATATATATTTTACATTTCTAACTTTAAAAATAAATAAATATACTTTTATAACTCTTAAAATATCACTCCATCACTCCATCACTCCACCAATAGATATATATATAATTATTATTTATTATTATATTTATATTTATAGTAATAATAAGATAGTAATATAATAATAAATTATAAAATATAGTAATAATAAAGGTTAAAAAAAATGATGATATTTAGAGAAACATTTTTTAATACAAATCGCTGGGAAAATCGTGGCTTAGAGTATTGGTTAGACTATTTATTTGTTGAAAATGTGCAATGGCAAATATTTATACCTGCATTTTTGCTGGGTATATGTTTTTCTTTAATTGTGTATATATTAATAAAAACTATAAAAATATTATGATTG
>Ga0181388_1000627_pt1 | contig 11492 bp, 9 predicted proteins | sample 11SPOviralmetaG_FD_130120 | JGI IMG/M metagenome (GOLD analysis project Ga0181388, IMG submission 130120) | Marine viral communities from the oligotrophic San Pedro Time Series (SPOT) site, San Pedro Channel, CA, USA - 11 SPOT_SRF_2010-05-17 | ecosystem: Environmental > Aquatic > Marine > Strait...
CTCTCCTTCTGAGGTCATAGCATTACCCCAAGCATCTCTTGAAGGAACACGGCACGACTGGTGTAATCCACTAATGGTAAAAGAAGAATCCGCATATTGAAATTTGAAGTCAGGTGTTCCTACATAATATCCTTCTGTTTGAAAATCATAATTAAAATTTTTTAAAGACACCGCTACATTTGTTGCTTTCGCCATTGCTAGACCATCAGCAGCAGTGTTTGTTGTTGGATCCCAACTTGTTCTTCCTATAAATTCAGTTGGAATTGTTGCTGTATTAATTTTGTAATGAAGACCTATGAACGGTGCGTTATATCCTTGGTCTCCCCCACCACTATCTATATTACTCGCACCAAACATATTATTCCGTTGTTGATACGCCCACCTAAACATTTTGCTAGTATTCGCAGTCCAATTACTGGTTTGTTGTAAATAAGAGTTTTGGTGTGCTGCTCCATTAGCACCTTCGTTTTGATTATCACCAGCAACACTTAAATTATTGTATTTCCACATTTTTATCAACTGATTATACATATGAACTGGTATATACATAAGGTGCTGTGAAGAAGGTAATTTAGGTTTCCTACCCATACAATAAGGATTAGATACCTGTTCTGTAAGATTAGAATTATTACATCTATGTTTCTGTGTGTAATATTGGTAATGAAAAGGTGCTTCTATTGTAGCATCAACAATAACACCATTTACTTTTTTTTTATAATTGTGTGTTATATTCCCATTTTGCCCTCCGTGTGGTAAAACATATTGGTCTTGGTTAAAAAAACCAAATAAAGATGCTCCTGTTGGATTAAATGATTGATAGGAATTTAAAAGTGGATCTGCTGCGTCTAGTTCGGCAGCAGTAGGCACATAACCTCCTGTATAACTCAGTTCTCCTGACCCATCGGACTTTATTTTAGGTTCTCTGATTGATAATACTGCTCTAAGTTGTTCATCAATTTCATTAACACCTGTTCTTGGTGTTGTGTCTGACCCATCTCCGTGTCCTGCCATCCCATTAGAATCAGGTAAATTATTAAAAGCAAAGTCAGTGTTGTGTAAATCACACCCATTTCTTTGAAAAGTAAATGCTTTACTATAAATTCCTTCTGTATCTAACATACCGTCAAAAGTTTGATTGTTTTTTTTTCTTAAATTAGTATCAGTATTGAGACCATCTGTTGCTACATCTACATTTATTCCATTTATTTGATTTTCTATAATATCAGATATTTCAGATATACTATAAACCCCTTTTTTGATAACTATATCTACAAATTTTACATAAGGTTTGAATCTGTAATCTAATACACGATTATCACTAGATAGATTATAATCAGTATAAGTCCTATCCGCATTTCCTACATCATCTACGGAAGCACCAAAAGCAGGTTTTTGTGATCCAACACCATCTTGTAATCTTGAATTTTCATCTACATAAATCGCCATCATAGGACATTCTGTTCCACCGTGTAAATAAGCGTCGTTCATTCTACACCACTGCCCTTGGTCAAATCTTGGATTTCCGTCTCCTTGATCTTCCCATAGGGCAACTCTTTGGTTTGGTCTATCATAACCATAATATCTATTTGCGTTGTGTTTCATATAAGTGTTGGTATCAATGAAATTTTCACTACTGTATTCATATAAGTAAGTTGCTGGGTTTTTAGTGCTAAATGGTCTAAAAGAAGGAACATAATTATGGTTATGTGATATATCATTTGCTGTGCCATCTTCAAAACTTGTATATGGAACAAAATGCGGATTATCTGTTAAATACACTGAAAAATACATTCTTTCAGTTATATCCTCGTCAATTTCAATCGTAGCACCACTAATACCTTGTTTATGTATAAAAGTATCTTGTATCCCTATTTCTGTCCCTGCTGGTAATTGGATATTGTTAGAAAGTTTGTAAGTCCATTCACTATTGTCTTCTGAGGAAATGTGAGTAGAGTTCTGCCTATTCGCATCAATGTAAAAAGTAGATGCCATATTTAAAATTATAAGAGAAAATAGTTTTAAGTAGATTACCAATTCGTCTTCCTCGACCAATAATTTGCTGAATTTTTGTCGTTAGCGGTAAGTTTTCCTTCCTTGTTTCTTATTCCACCACTACGAGCAAGGTAGGACTTTTGTCGTTTAGGATCTTTATGCTTCGTCATATCGCTCATAGAAGAATCGCCAAAATGTATCAAACGCTTACCACCGTCCTTTTTTACAAAAACCATTCCTTTCTTTCCCTTTGAAGTAGATTTGTAAGGTTTGTAAAGTGGTTTATTAGTTTTAAAATCTGCTGGTGCTGAACTTAACGCCATATTAATTTATTATATCATAGAAATATTTTTTTTTTTCCATTCTCCATTTTCATTTTTTTCATATTCTCCGCTTTCATCTTCGTCGTCTGCTTCTTCCCCTGAAACAACTTTTGGTTTTTTTATAAATCTTTGTATAAGAAATATTTTTTCTACGGCATCACATACTACCTCAGGTGAATACACAGACATTAAATGTCTAATGGTATCACACCTACCACATAGAGAAGACCAAATTACATATTCTTGACGACACATAGGGCAAGTCCAAGTCATTTTTTTTATATACCTTATATATAGAAAATAATGCCTGAACCTACTAATAAAAAATTATACGCTCAGTCAAAAGCAAAATATTCTGATATGAAACATAGTGCCTACAAATCTTCATTAATAGTTAAAGACTACAAAAAGAAAGGCGGAGGTTATAGTGGTGCTAAACCTAAGAAAACTGGTTTGACTAGATGGCATAAAGAAGACTGGAAGACACAAGACGGAAAGAAAACTTATGAAGGAAAGAAAGGTAAAATATTTAGACCAACTAAAAGAATTACAAAAGATACACCAACTACTATGAGTGAATTATCAAAGAAAGAAAAAACTAAGGCAATTAAAGAAAAGAAAGAAACTGGTAAAGTTAAAAAATACAAAAAGTAATTAATTGGATAATTTATAATATAGCGTTAAAGCATTTGCCTGACTTCCATTATAATTTATTAACCTTACATATCTTGCTGGATGTTCTAATACTTGATGACATACATTTATATTATTAACACTATTAGTGCCGAAATCTTGTAGATATAAAGAAATCATTTTTGAAGCAGAATTAGTTTGACTATATTGAACTGTTAATCCAAAATCGTTAGTTGCTTTTCCAAAAATAGTCATATATCTGTATCCATCTGTATCTACGATAGCAGTTGCTGCTCCATCTGCTAAATTAGCGGCATCACTTAAAGTTCCACTTTCGGTTCTATTGCTAATCCTTGCGTTTTTATTTCCACTCATTTTATAATGTTATAATAAGATTTTATTTTTAATAATTTTTTTTTTAATTTGCTAATTGGTATGAAAGATATAATGTAGTAATTGAAGAACCACTTGTATTTACAAATCGCACATATCTCATAGGGTGTTCTAAAACAATATCTGCCCAACTTCCTCCTTCATACGCCGCAAATTCTAATAATTTGCTTCTTACTTTAAACCAATTGCTATTGTTAATGCTGTATTGAATTTCTAATGGTAAATCTGCTGAACCTTGACTAGCACAAATAGTCATATATCTATAATCATCAGTATCAATTACGCTGGATATTCCATCGTCAGCAAGAGAAGCATTACTATAAACACCAGCAACTGCTTGTCGTGGTGCTATTTCAGTTAAGGTTGCTTCTAATGCTTCTAAATCCGTATGATTTGCTGAAATTAAAGCGTCTAAACTTGTTTCCATTTCTGTATTCTTTGCTAAAATAGAATTTGCTGTTGTTTCTATCTCAGTATTTTTTGCTAAAATAGAATTTGATGTTGTTTCTATTTCTACTAATTTAGCGTTTGCTGTTGCTAATGGAACATCATCTGTTGCTAAACAAACTCGTTGAACATTATCATTTTTATTTCCACTATTAGTTTCTGAGGCAACGCCTTCAAAATATACATCGCTTCTAACAGCAATAGCGTTTGAACCATTTGCTTCTATTGCTCCTTGTAATGTTTCAACTGCGGTTTTAATATTATTCGTATCTGAATCAATAGTAGTCAATAAATCTTTATTGTCTGTTAATACACCCCCCTCAATATCACTTAATAATGTATCTAAATCACTAATCCCACTATTAATTGAAGATATTCCTGAATTAGTAGTCCCAATAAGTGATATTATAGCATCTTGCTTTGCGTGAGTAGCAACACCACTCACATCCGTTGAACCACCACCTGATACAACATCAACTTGTAAATGCCCTGCTGCGTCGCATAAAAGTTTAGTAGAAGTTCCAGCAGTCCCTATGGTAGTTCTTCCACTCATATCGTAAGCACCAGCAGTAGAACTCCTACAAGTAGAAATACAATTAGCATTTGCCTTCTGTCCTAATGTTCCTGGTAATTTAGCACTCATACTACTTAATGTGGATTCCGTAGAAGCACCTGAGGGCAAAGCAGACGATGCCACATCCACATTACCAATATTTAAATCTCCTGCTTCAAATTGGACTTTTACTTTATTAGAATCAACACACGCTTGGAGGGTCTCAACAGCGTCTTCTATTTCTGATAAATGAGTGTTTAAGGTAGCAAATGGAACATCATCGGTAGCAATAACTATTCTTTGTGTCTGAGCATCTTTGTTTCCACTATTAGTTGAAACATCAGTTCCAGCAATATTCTGATTCACATTAAGATAATTACCGTCAAGAGCATTATCTAATAATTCTACTGCTGTTTTAATTGCTACTAATTCTGTTCCTAATTCCGTATTCTTTGCTAAGATTGAATTAGAAGTTGTTTCCAGTTCTGTATTCTTTGCTAGTATGTCATCAGCAGTAGATTCTAAGGCAACTAAGTCTGTGTGATTTGCTGAGATAAGAGAATTTAAGGAGGATTCAATTTCCGTATTCTTTGCTAAGATTAAGTCAGCAGTTGCTTCTATTTCTGTATTCTTTGCTAGTATGTCATCAGCAGTAGATTCTAAGGCAACTAAGTCTGTGTGATTTGCTGAGATAAGAGAATTTAAGGAGGATTCAACTTCCGTATTCTTTGCTAAGATTAAGTCAGCAGTTGCTTCTAGTTCTGTATTCTTTGCTAGTATGTCATCAGCAGTAGATTCTAAGGCAACTAAGTCTGTGTGATTTGCTGTAATTAAAGAATTCAATGAAGATTCAACTTCCGTATTCTTTGCTAAGATTAAGTCAGCAGTTGTTTCTATCTCAGTATTCTTTGCTAGTATGGCATCAGCAGTAGATTCTAAGGCAACTAAGTCTGTGTGATTTGCTGAGATAAGAGAATTTAAGGAAGATTCAACTTCCGTATTCTTTGCTAAGATTAAGTCAGCAGTTGCTTCTATTTCAGTATTTTTTGCTAATATTGAAGCAGTTGTAGTATTATTTGTTGTTTGAAGTCCCTCTAAACCATCTACTGCTATACTAACATCACCAGCGTGTAATTCAACACCAACGGCATTAACCTCTAATGCTCCATTAGTATCAACTATAAGTTCTTTGTATTTACCAGTTGTAGGATCTTTTGCTATCATTAAACCTGACATCTTATTTTGTATTATATTTAATTAAGAGAAAATAATTTAAGTTTATTCGTGGTGAATCTTTGGAGAATTGTTAGTAAATAAAATTTTACAATATGTATGTTTATCATTAGCATAATCTCCTGATTGAATTTGTATATTACAAACTTCACCTTCAACTGGTAAAACTAAATATTTGTAAGTATTAGCAGGAACTACATAAGTATCAGAAGGTTTAGTAAAACTATGTGCTACAACAGTTCTATTACCATTTACATCACAAATGATTACACCATTTGATAAAGTATGGTCTTGGTAAATTTCTTTTGGACTCCAAGTTATTACGATTTGTGTAATAACATAAGATACAAAAGATATTTTTAGGTAATCTTTATCCATTGTATTAAAATCACCTAATTTAGTAGTAGATGCTATTTGTTTTGTTCTATGAATGTGATCCATTTTAATCATTTTTAATTAATAATTTATAACATATTATTTTAGTTTAAAGACCTTAAAAAAAAAATCTAATAACAGTATATACAATAATGACTGATTCTAATTTACAAAATAATGCTGTTGTTGCTTCGTCCGCTAGTCAGTGGGTGTCTATTGTTCCAACTAACGGAGAACAATTTAATCCTAACCAAAAAATTATTTACGACATAGAACCTGAACTAGGATATATTAAGAAAGATTCTTATTTAGTTTTTGATATTCTTAATAATTCTGAAAACCAAGACCGCTGGACTTTACAAAAGAACTTAGGAGCACACGCTGTGATAGACAGAGTTGATATTTATTCAAAGGAAACTGGAATTTTATTAGAATCACTTACTAATTATTCTCAGTGGGTCAATATTGAACATCAGTATCTTTTTGACGACCACTCCAACTTACAGAATCATCAGGGTGTAGGTCATCCAGTTCAATCTTGGACTTATGAAAGAATTGATGAAAATACTATACACAAAAAACGCTCCAAAGCAATGGTTAATCTAATTGAAAATAATCAGTTATCTCCTTTAACTGCTGACGGAACTAATGGAGGTGCTGCTTGTTATACTAGTAGGAGATTTTGTATTCCACTTAAATGTGGAATTTTTGGACACTTTGACGCAGAGGAAAAAGCAATTCCTGTTATGAACTTTGGTGGATTAAGAGTTGAAATTACTCTTGCTAGTCCTGAAAGAGCATTACAAAGATTATGCCCTGTTATTAAAAGTAACGCAGGACACTACGACGGTTTCTTTGAACCCCTTGATTTCACTGTGGGTGTTCCTTTAAGAGCAGATGCCACAGACCAAAGTGGAACTACTTCTGCTAGTTTTAATATTCTAATAGGTTCAACTGATGCTAGTGTTGCTTGGAGAGATAAACTTCAAGATAGTGGTCTCATTGTAGGAAACAAAATTCAACTTTCAAATTTAACTGATTCAAATGGTGCTTATAGAACTGGTTCTGTATCAGGAACTATTGAAGCAATGGTATTTGCGGGAAATAAAAATATAGTATTAGATGGTGTTCAAAAAGGATTAAAAGGATATATTCAAATTACAGTGCTAACTGGAACTACTGTTGCTGGTCCTGAAACCATAGTAACTGGAACTATTAAGGTAGTTAATGCTCCTAACTACAAGATAACTAATACTGAATTTAGATTATCTCAGATTGTTCCACCACCAAATGTTGCTGATAGTTTAGTTAAAGGAATTAACTACGAATTTACTTCTTTTGAGGTGTTTTTAGATAATATTCCTACTGCTCCTCTTCGTCATCAGATTCCAATCCACTCTATTGCTTCTAAGGCAGTTTCTACCTTTACACAGATTTATGGAACTACTAATGACGAGGGTCAGCAAGAAAGTGCTTCTGATTATTATGCTGGTGCTTTACCAAGTGAAATTAATCTTAATGATGTAGTGTATTTTATTAACAATAGACTTTATCCATTAAGGTCTTACAATCCACAGGCACTATCAGATAAGGTTTTATCACAGAATGAATTAGTTAAGGCATTTAGAGCAATTGGGAAACAACCATTATCCTTAGGAAACGCTGACTTTTCTGATTTAGAAGGATACACTAACACACCACTCATTAGTAGAGAACTTGCTAGAAGTGGTATGGTGTTTGACCTAAGAAACTCTGAACCTGAATTACGACTTGCTTTCAGTAATACTAGATCAAATGTCCTCCGTGCTAATACTTTTGTTTTTAGCAAAAAGATTATACAGACTACTGCGACAGGAGTTCAAGTAATTCATTAAGTTTAAAATTAAACTTCCAATTGCTTCTCCAACATTTTCATATTTCTCTTTATCATTCATTATTTAAAATATATATATTTCTTAATATTTATATGGAAAAAGAAACTGCCGATTATTTACTTAAACTTGCGAAAGAAATGGATAATATTGAAGATGTAATATGTTGGAATTTATCTTTTGATATACCTTACGAGGAAACCTTAAAAGAAATAGATAGATTAGATTTGCTAGATTATTTTTCTTACTTAAATGATAATGAACTCACAGATACAGGACAAGAGACTAAGGACTCCTCTATACGACCTAAAAAAGAAACCAACGCCTGAACTGCTAAAACTTATAGCAAAGCAATCTAGTAGTGAAATAACAGCACATCCATTTAGTAAAGTTAAAGAACCAATGAAAGAAAAAATAGAAAATATATTTATAAAAGGAGGTGGTGATAAAAAAAATGTTAGTAATAAAAAGTTAAAAAAAAAATCTAAATAAGTTATATACAACCAATGGCGAACTTATTTAATTACGATGTTAATCTTCAACCTGCTGTTATGGATATTAGAAGTGAAACCTTAGAACCAATTTCTACCTCTACTAACCGTTATGTTTTTCGTTTAGACCAAGCAGGACAGTTAGATTCTAATTCTGTTTTACTTTTTAAACCACAGAGAATAACAGGAAAAAGTGATAATGATAGTCTTCGTGTTAATCCAGTAGGAGGTGGATTACTTGCTATTAAAAGAGCAACTTTACAAGTAGGAGATTATGTTCTTAATGATATTAATGATGTAGGAAAAATTAGTCATTTAGTGGATATGGGAACTATTAACACTTCCAATAACAGTAAATACAACTCTCATTATTTCCTTAACAACGCTCACTACAAATCCTTAGATAGTGGTGGTAGTGCTGATGCTAATGCTACTACTAATGGAGAATCTGCTCACGGTTCTGCTGGAAGTATTATTTATGATAGATACAGAAGTGCTATAAATTTTGGACAACCTAATAACTCTTTTGGTGGTAAATTAGTGAATAACTGTGCTATTACAGATGATAAAAGCAAGAACCACCAAATTGGTATTCCATTAGGTAATTTATTTCCTTGTCTTAAAGGTCAGGAATTACCTTTGTTTTTATTCCAAGATTACAGAATCCTTTTAACTGTGGAATTCCACACTTCTGAAAAATGGGTAAATGATATTGCCGATGCTTCTATGACTGCTGCTGCTGGTTTTGTATCTGTTGAAGATGTTAAATTACAAGTGGATTACATTATTTACCCTAGTGAGGTTCAGAATCAGTTAAAAGAACAGACTAACTCTCAGGGTGGTCTAAATCTTGCCTTTCCTGATATAATTAAAATAGAAAAGAACATACCAAGTGCTACTGCTAATGCCGAACAGTCATTAGAACATAGAATTGGTATGGATAATAAGGAAGTTCATAAGATTTATATGTGTAAGCAGTTTTCAAGAGTTCAGAACGTACACGATAGAATTTACTTGAATGCTAGGTGTGATGGCGTTAATCAGGAAGAATACAATGTGAATATTGACGGTGTTGATATTTTCCAAGAAGCAAAATGGAATCCTAACTCTCAGTATAATGAAACTACTAATTGTTTAGGAGGCGAACTTAATGTTCCTCGTCCTGTGTATTTCTGTGATGAAAACACTTATATGAGTCGTCTTGCTGATACCAACGGTGGTATTTTAGGTAAGATGAAACCACTTTGCCTTGATTTAACCAATGGTAATGCTGGGGTTGTTGGTGCTGGTCGTCAGATAGGTTCTTATCCTATAATTTGGAAATACAAGAGAAAACCAACTGCTGATGTTCCTAACACTGCTTCTGCTCATCCTAATGGAAATATTGTAGAGTCTATGTCTGGTGCGATGAGTGCTGATTACTTTGTGTATTGTTCTAGATCCGCAAATATTACCTCCACTCCATGTGGAACTGCCGTTATGGTTAGTTATTAGTTAAATTTTTCTTTTTCTTTTTTTTTATCTTATTCCATTGTATAAAGCAAATGGGAAAAAAAAAACCAGCATCCAAAGCAAAAAAAGAAGTTAAAGTAAGGAATATTACAGCATTTCCACCTGATTTTAACACAGAAGTTCAAAGAACAGATTTTTATGGGTTAGGTAGTGAAAGAGAAGCAAGTGCTGTTATTCCTACGGTATTTGGAGAATATTTAGGTATAATAAAATTACAAGGGCGTTTTATGGCACAAGAAGTATTAGGTGTTAATGTAGGTAAAACAATTTTATTAAGAGACCCTGGTATAGATAGTTCAGTTAGTAATGTAAATAGTATATTAGAGAGAAATGGTTGGGGTATAAGAGTAAATAGTAATGAATTATCAGGAGATATAACCGACAACAAATTAAAACAACTGAATAGAATTTTTTCTAATATTTTAGGAATAAAGGTTGATGATGCGAGAATGGTGAGGGATGTAGTAAAAGCAGGTATAGCACAGACAGCATCAGAAGGTATGTTTGGAAGAATTCAAGATGGAATTCCATATAGTTATAATGCTGTTGCTCATTCTGTTGATAGTTTGATGACAAATGAAAGAAGTATTCAGATAGGATTTAAAAATATTATGTTATATGCCACAGAAAATTTTGTAGAAAAAGGAAAAGAGTATTCAAGAGAGATTAAAGAAGTAGATGATAGAAGGGAAAATTATATGAGAGATATGTATTCCGATACCAATAGAGGAGCAGGTATAAGAAAGTGGGTAGAAGAAAATCCTGAAAATGAGTTTGCTATTGAATTACAAGAAACATTAGAAGAAAGACCATTAGAACAAGGTTATGCTCCAAGAAGAGAGAGAGAAACTGTTGCTCCACAAGCACAAGCACAAGGAACTATGGAAGATGCCGACCAATTAACGGCAGAAATAGACGCAATGGGTGCTGAGGGAGGTGGTAAAAAGAAAAAGAAAAAGAAAAAGAAGAAAAAAGCAGACGGAGATGGAGACGGTGGCGGAGACGGTGGCGGAGAACCAGAACCAGAACCAGAACCAGAACCCGAACCAGAACCAGAACCAGAAGAAGAAGAAGGTGAATCATTTCCTCTCTCTTTTCTTGCTGATATAGAAGCAGGGGGGAAGGATTTTGAAAGAAAGACAAGAAAACACGATTTAAAAAGACTTAACGAGCAAAGAGTTAGAGTAGCAAAAGAAAGGAAAGCAGAATTAAAAGCACAAAGAAGAGCAGATAGAAGAGGAGTTGGAACAAAAACAACTGATATGTTTGCCGACATAGAAGCAAAAGGGGGTGCGGTATCAGAAGCGGTTAATAAAACATCAGGAGAAGATGAGGCAAGGTTAGAGAAAAAAAAAGAAGAAGGACGAAGAAGAAAACGAGAAAAGAAACAAGAAAAAGCAACTTCTGAAATAGCGGATGATTTAGTAGAAGAAACTGTAAGTGATTTATTAAAAGAATATGCGAATGAAGCAATAGAACAAAAAAAAAAAAGTAATGCTTTGCGTCCTATTGTAAATAAGATAGTTGGAATGAGAGGAGCAAAAGAAAAAGTGTCCGAAGAAATGAGAAAAAAAGTAGTAGCAAATATAAATGAAGCACAAAGCGACCCTGCTAAACAACACAGACTTAGAAATTACTATACTAAATATTTAAGAACATTTAATCCAGC
>Ga0181388_1000629_pt1 | contig 11486 bp, 15 predicted proteins | sample 11SPOviralmetaG_FD_130120 | JGI IMG/M metagenome (GOLD analysis project Ga0181388, IMG submission 130120) | Marine viral communities from the oligotrophic San Pedro Time Series (SPOT) site, San Pedro Channel, CA, USA - 11 SPOT_SRF_2010-05-17 | ecosystem: Environmental > Aquatic > Marine > Strait...
CGGGTGCGTTCGGCGGAGCACGTTTGAGCTGATGGGTCGAAACCCCTCGAACATCTCACCCCAACCCTCGAGCGGGATGTTATCGTCGTCGACGGTCGCGATGACGTCGTAGTCTTGGGAATTTGCGTAGACAAAACCCATGTTTCTCCGCTGAATGGTCTTCCAGCCGAGCATGTCGCTGAGTTCCTTATCGATCGACTCTTGTTTTTCGGGTGACAAGTAGATGCATCCATCGAGCGCTTCGTAGTCAGCGTGGGGGGTTTTCGTGTCACCGACGACGATGAAATCCCAGTCGCGCTTAGCCGCGTACGCGAGGGACGCTTTCGTCGGGGGATTGATTGTGGTCGTCACGATGGCCTTCTTCATCTTCTTTCTTTTGTTTACATGTCGATTTCTCCTTTAAGCCCCCAATTGTCATCATTCTTTGTGATTGGGTTCATCTCGGGGCTATTCGCGATGTCGGGTGAGTTGTACCGCGCGTGTTCGATGTGATACACCGGTGGGAAGTTGGACGCGTATACCACGCCACCGGACATGATGACTTGATACTGCACGGTGGTGTCGGCGTAGAGACGCTTTTTCATCTCTTCTTCAAACCCTTTTATCGTGTGCCACGTGTCGCGATGCGCGGCTTGAAAGTCGCCACAGGCGCAGATCACGGATGCCAAAGTGTGGTGTGAACTCACGGGGTTTGCGTCGAGGACGTCTTTCGTCACCGCGAGGTGCGGCGACATGAGGCGTTTTTGCATGGGCCAAAGTCCGAACACGAGAGGCATGCGCTCTTGTACATCGACCGTCTCGCCAAAAATTTTGGTCAGGTCCTCTAACTCGACATCGTGCTTCGCGAGTGTGAGCATCATCCCCGGTTTCATGTCGCGAAACGCGAGTTCGAGTTGTTCGCGCGACGGGGCGATAATATCGATGTTTGTGGACACGACGACGTCACCCGTCGCGCGTCTGATACCGACGTTGCGCGCCATGACTTCACACATCGGTTGCGCCGGCGCATCGCCCATTATTTTTTTGACTTGTGCCGGTGTGACTTCGATGACCCGGAGGCGGTCGACGTTCGTGAGCTTGGATTCGAGCTCGGCCGCGACGGTCTTTTTGCCCTCTTCGGTGTTCCAATCTACGTAGATCACTTCGTCGAAACTCTGGAGCATCGAGTTAAGGGAATACACGGCCGATTCGAGGAGATGACCGCCATAATTGTCGTTTCGACCACAACAGACGGCTGACAGTTTCATCTTGTGTTCGTTTAGAAGATCAAACCTTTAACTTGTTCGATTACAAAGATTCGTAAAGCTCGTTTTGCGCGTTCTGTTTCGCGACGCTCTTGACGTGCCAGATCGCGGTCGATGGGCTCGCTTCGAGCGCATTCGCCTCACTGCCGGTGAGTTTTTCGTGCACTTTTCCAGACCATGTGATTTTGGGGTCATTTTTGTAATATCGGCCCTGATAGTCGGGCCAATTGATGAATCCCGCGTCGTTCACGTTGAATTTGTGCTTCTCGAGGAATGCACGCGTGTATCCGGGCACGATGTTGATCCGCGGAATGAAAAGGATGTCTCCATCGAACTGTTTGATGTGCTGGATGAGAGTCTCCTGTGGGATCTCATCGGCGTCGAGCATGAAGATGTAATCACCCTTACACTGCGTCGCGTGATAGTTGCGGTGCGCCGCGAAATCTCCATCGTGTTCACGCTCGCACGTGGATACGTCGGGTAAATCGAAGCGCGCGAGCACGTCTCGGACATCTTGAGTGACTTTGCCGGTGTCGATGAGCACGTTGATATCATCGCCGGCATCTTTGTTCTCGGTGAGAAATGTCAAAAGATCATTGAGTTCGCGAGCCTCTGTGCACACTTCCACGGCGTACGTGATTGACGGCATCTTTCTTCTCTTGTTTGTTCTTTTCTTCTTTAAGCTGAACAAGTGCTTCCACAGCGATTCTTTCTTCTTTCGATAAGCCGGCAAAGATGCGTCGCGGCATATCTTTCCAACTCTGTGAACGTAGTCTTTAAACGGGCACATCATCATCGTCGCCCACCATTGTCACGTCCACGTGGCGCGTCGCGAACGCGAGCGTGTAGATGACTATGAAAGACCCCATGAAGCTGGCTCGAACGCCCTCCCGATACACGATCGCCAATGGGAGGTTGACGGAGATGTAAAAACAGTGAAAAGCGACGAGCCACGGTGAAAACTTCGCTTGGCGATTGATTAGACCAGAGCCACCGAACATCGCGAACAGACAGTCGACGAGTTCGAACGCCGTCGACGGCGTGAGCAAAGTGGTGAACTGCAAGAACATGAGGAAGATACAACTAAATTGCACCCCACGGTGAAAACGGACCGTCTGTTGAAACTGCATCTCGACCAGTGGGGTGACCGCGTCGTTGAATCCTATCCGAATGTCACTGTCCAGCGGTCCTCTGACGAGGACGTATCTCTCTGTACCAACTCGTGATCGTGGCTCGGACGAGTCTGTCGAGCTCATTTTTCTCTAATTCCGAGTGAATCTCCTCGACGCGATGGTTCCAAGGCCCGATTGCCCAACGCGGCAATTGCTTCATGTAAAATTAGTACACGTTTTCTTTAACCCACAATCACCCTCACCGGGCGCGCTGTCCGGATCATCGCCAATCCAATTCGAAGGACGTTCCTCGCAGTACTGTTAGGAGCGATGATCGTACTGTGATTGATGTGCGCGAGAGAGTTCGATCTGTGCCTGTTCAGCACGGAGCGAATTCCCAACATTCGTCGCAACGAGACGTGTCGACATTGGGTGATATCGAAGACGAAATCGATTTTATCGTCGGTACACGAACACTTCTCCCAGGACGCAGTGAGGCGTTGGTCGAGATCTTCGGGTGTGGTGGCATCGGTGACACCGATGCGTATAGACACCATGGAGTTATATTATTACAGTCTGTATAATTTGTTTGGCGCCAATAGACGCATCTAATCATAAAACGACTGCCTTTTCATGGCCAACGACGAGCTCGGGATCGACGACGACTGGAATGCCGACTTTCGCGAGATTTTTGCAAAACGCAACGTCTTCCGATGCGATATCCACGAGACGCCCGACTTGTTGTAAGTCGACGTGAAAGTACGGGTAACGCAATTTATCGAAAACACCCGTGCCGCGAACGGCGAAGAAACCCATACCCGCGTACGCGACCTCGAACGGAGTTTGACCCTTCTGAGCCAGTACGTCTTCTGTGAGAAATTGGAACGACCCGTGCTTCGCGTAATACGTCTCGTCCCAACTCTCGACCGCGGCGTACGCGGTCCCGCACGCCATTCGGTACAGCCCAGACACGACGGGATAGTCATTCAGGCACCGCTCTATGAGCTCGCGAACTTGCGTGTGGTGAAACGCGATGTCCGAGTCTATCGTCACCCAGGCATCGTATTCCATACCGTCAAATGGCTTTTGATCCGGACCTCTGCGAACGTCCAATCCCAGCGTCTTCATGCGCGCGAAGCTCACAAAAGAGCTCACGCCTCCGCTCAAGAAAACTCTGTAGTGTCGCCGTAGCTCGACCACCGTCTCGGCGAAATTCATGAGAAAGTTAGACGAGAAGGAATTTCCCGGTGTGCTCAACACGACAGTCTTCATCTTCCTTTTTCTCGAAAGAGAGTCTCCTCTTTAAATCACTCTTCGAGAAGACACGCGGTTTGGTAATCGACGTTGTTGTAGAGGTGGATCAGTGCGTTCAAAATATCGTTCACGAAGAAGGGCAGGCTCACCACGATCGAGTAAGGAATCGCCCAGAGATAATGCAGGCGCGATCTCATCTCCTTTACCGGTACATTACATCTCGTCTTTAAGCTAACACTTCGGATATTCGCTCGGCCAGGAGTTTCGTAAACACCGTGGGAATCGTGTTACCGAGGTGGTGCCACGCCTTCGCGGGTTTCTCGGACAGTTGGAACTCTTCGGGGAACCCCTGAAGTTTCTTTACTTCATCGAGCGTGAGCCGGTGGACTTGGCCATCGACCCAGTACGCTTCCCAATTCTTGCGACTCTCGATCGGCGAGCGTCGACCACCGCAACGAATCGTGTACGCGTATTTCTTCTCGTAGTTGCGGCCCAGGTAGTCTTTCATGCACACGTTGGGATTCATGTACGCACTGAAGTCGAGGATGGCGTCGCCGGTGAATTCGTGCTGAACATCGTTTCGTACGCACAGAAAGATGACGCGTTTCCGCATCTGGGGAATGCCGTAATCGGACGCCGTGAGAAGTTTGTGGTGGACCGTGTACCCCTCGGCCTCGAGTAACTCCACGATCGTCGCGAACGTCCGCCCTTCATCGTGGCTCAGGATACCCCGGACGTTCTCGAGCGCGAGTACCTTCGGTCGCCGAGCGCGCGCGAACCGTATCACCTCGAGAAAGAGCACGCCGCGATTATCTTCGAATCCTAAGTTTTTGCCGACGCGACTGAACGCCTGGCACGGGAATCCCGCGCAGAGCACGTCGTGTTCCGGGATCTCATCGTCTCGGATGTCATAGATATCGCACCGGGGCGTCATCCCATGGTTCGCTCGGTAGACGGAGTGGGTCGATTCGTCTATGTCGCACGCGAGGACGCATTCCCACCCCTTCTGTTTGAAGGATTGGTGGAAAGATCCGATTCCGCAAAAGAGATCGACGTACGTGAGTGGCGGCATTCCTTCTTGTATCACATGGTGTTCTAATCTTTAAACTGACCCATCTTCAGAGATGCGAAGACGATCGCGACGCAGCGGAAGGACACGGGATCGCCCTCGACGGACGCGTGCGCCGACTGGCCACAGAGATTGCATTTAGATTTACCACCGTCGTCACCGAGCGACAACGAGAGTCGCTCGATGAACGAGGTGGGCGATGGAAGGCGCGGGCGCGCTTGTGCAAAAGATGATGATGACCGGAGGACGGGTCGCGCGTGTCGGCGGTACACGTCTCGGTTAAAGACGGCGCGTACGATCATAACTCGTGTCTGACCTTCTCGCGGTTTTGGAGGTGGAGCGCCTCGACGTCCGCCTTATTCTGACCAACATATGGAACCGCATAGCCTTCTTCACACATCCATTTATTAACATTGGTGGCGTGGCCATCTTCGGTGACCCAAATCTCGGCGAGTACTCGGCCAAATTTTCCGCGGGAATCGGCTTCCTCGCATCGAAGTTCGAGTTCGATATCGTCTTTTTCAGATTCGACGGCTTTGAGGCACCACTGTTTCAATTTCTTTTTGCTGAGTAGGCCGAATTGCTTCTCTTCGAGGTCTCGAGTTCTGCTCTCAGGCGTATCAATTCCGAGTAGACGCACACGCTGAGACACACGCACGTCGAAACCCAAATCGATAACCACATCAATAGTATCACCATCGACGACTTTTTCAATAGCGGTGACTTTGTAGACGAACGGGCAGTTTCGCTGGGCGTACATCTATCTTTGTGTTCTTTACAACTCGCTATTCTTTAACTGGCTTCTTTCCTTCTGCACCGATGATGGATTCCAGATCTTCTGGTTCTTGTTCGAACTGCCAAACGTGACCACATGATGTTTTCAGCTTCCCATTCGCACAGGATGATATATTTGTAAACGCATTTTTGTTTGTTAATCCCAATTCCTCGACCGCGCAGCGACCGTTTGCGTAAATTTTCACACCTCCATTTTTATCAATTGATCTTAGCGGTTTGCTATTCTTGTTGTTGCTTCCAATGTATTTTTTTGCAATTTTACTCGCGGACAGTCTTTCTCTTCTTTCGGGAGTCCAATCGGTAACGCTCTTCACCCCGAAGCGATTCTGCGTTTTGAATAGTTTATTTATAAAATATGAATCTTCATGATATGAATCAGGTAAAATGAATTTCGCGTCGGCCAAGTTCCACGTGAGATAGTTTCTCAAATTCATTTGCGTTTTAAATTCCTCGTTACTCAAATCGTTTTTAGCCATATTCATGAAATATGGAACCACTTGGTATGTGTCCGTATTCCCCGCGACGACCTTATCACAAGATGCATTAAGAATGTGATTGGCTGTGAATGTAATAATGGGAAACACGTTGTATAAAGCGTCAAGTTTGTTCTGTTGGTGATATAGCGATAAAAATGCTTCCCTGCAATGATGATCATATGTTGGGTATCTGTCTCGATCTTCGTGCCACAATGTATAGTAAGGAAGGTTCGTGTAGCCGTCTCCAAGTCGGTCGTCTTTTTTCGTATATTTTACACCTGATAAATCCCATACCTTTACCTCACCTTTCAAGAATTTTAATAACTGTTGACGATCACTCAATGGATAATCTTTTAACATGCGATTGCAAAACCAACAACTCGGAACAATGTTATTGAGATGATGACCCAAGCTCGGTTCTTGAGCATCTATTGTCAGTGAATCGGGTTGTGGTCGCCCTTCACACCTTAAAACCATGTCTATGTTGCAATAATGACATTTCATGCTTTTGCATTTATCGACAACATCTTCAGTTTTCAAATTGCATGGTGGTTTTTTCCAATCTGATATTTTAGAACTCACGAAAGCGGACAAATCGGTTTGTTCCTTTCGTTTCCTGTCCTCTATAGCCTTTGTTTTGTAGCACTCCTTACTACAGTATGCGCTCTTATCATTTTTTAGCTTCCTAGTATCACTAGGAACAAAAAGCTTCCCACATTGGCCACATAAGTTATCCATGATATGTATATTCTCGTACAAGTTTGATTCGTGGTCTTTATAACAGACGCGTTGGGTGGCATTTATGGGTCCGTTAAAAGTAATCCACAGTGCATTGATGAAATGAATCTGTGGAAGTTTGTACATTTGAAGATGGTTTCTTTTGTCGCCATAAACTTTCCTCTTTTTATTTTTGTTATACGCGAAGTCGTATTTTTTTGAAAAATACAAATACGTATCTCCGAATTGTTTCCACTCAGTGTCCGTAAAAACAAAATCATCGTCGGCTGATACATGTTCCCATCTCCTATCACAACAGGTCTTAGACTTACCCGCACCCGTACAGCAGGACGAGATGTTTGGTCTTATATTGGTGTACGTTTTGTATTTCTCGAATGTCAACATGTCATCTGCAGCTTCAGCTACACTCGCGTAAATCTTCTCGTTACCATCTTTGTCGATTGATTTGACTGATTTGGACGTAGAAGTAGAAGGCATCCCTTTCTACCATTTTTCTGAATCTTGTCTTTAACTTGAAAATTACAAAAAGATCATCTTCTACGAACGAGCCCGGGCTCGTGCGGCTCGGTGAGCCACGACGGCTCGTCGTCGCTGTCGAAACGCACGTGGCGACGGGACGAGACGCGATCGATAACTTTCTTGATTCCCGTGGGTGTCTTGTCGCTGAGAACTTCGACACCGTTCTTGTGGTAGTACCAAGCGTGGCAATCGAGCTCGAAGATGACGTGCCCCTCTTCAGCGACGCGTTTCATGTGCGCGTCGATCGGCAGTGCACCGTCTTGGAATCGAACCATCCCGTTATGAATGATACCATGCGATTGGGTCGCGAAAACATCATCGACGGCCGCGAGAACATCGGCCCCGATGGAGACCGCGCGCCACTGGCCGCGTGTATCTCGGTGCCATGCGATGACCGGGGACGCGACGAACCGAATGAGGTCGAGTTCGGGGTCGTCTGTCGACACGAGTTCGTAGACGTCGTCGCGGTTGTTGGGGATCGTTCGTGTCTTCATGATTGGTTCTTGTCTTATCACAAATCGATTTCTTTAAGCCACTGCGAACCGGCAGAGAGATCCCGCTACGCGACCTCTGGCACGAAGCGGGTTACGACGTGGTTCAATCACGACCCTGACAACAGATCTGTGCTTAACATTAACACTCCTCTTCTCGGTTGCAATTTTTTTTCTGTCCAGAGCCGTCTTTAGGCTGTGTGTGTTCTCAGCCGTCGGTTCGACGCCATACCTTGAGGCTATTTTTGGATTTTTAAACAGTATTTGGAGGTTTTTGTAATGCCCCGTTCCACCAACAAGTGCGAGTGCGATTATATGGTCAACTTCGAAGCCACTCCCGGGATTCACCCATTCTTTTGGTAGATTGAATCCCGTCATGAGCTTAAACTTACTTTGCAAACGCTTAATAACGGTGGGGATAGATGCACCAAGTATTTCACATGAACTAGTTTTGTTCTTGGATTTCGAGTTCACTCCATTTCGAATATATTTTTTGATCCTTGATGTCGTGAGTCGGACGCGGACACTAGCTCGGCGCGGTGCAGTTTTTGGTGCACAATTCTCACATGGACATTGAGGCGAATAACTTCCCGTGATTGCACAACAGTAACGACGAACCCCTTTCAAGACACCGTTTTTTTGCGTGTAGTACATCTTCCCCGTCTTAGGATCTATCCGGCGCTTGTTTTTACGATGTTTGTTTCGAGAAACCATTGGGCATGCAGGATCCTTTTTCTCACTAGTTAAATCATTTTTTTAAACCACCCGTGGCGATGATGATGTCGATTTTTACAAAATCTAAGATCTTAATTCGACGAGTCATGACTCATCGGGAGTGAAAACCGTTTTGAGATGCATCCCGTGTGACGCGTGCCCCGCGTACCCTTCGTCACTATTCGACGCGCCCGCGCGCATGGCATACCTAACCAACGACAAAATACAAGAAGCGATTGGCAAAGGCCACGTGCCACATGTTATCGACACCAACTCACTCGAATGTTACAAAGTTTCCGAGTTCTTCAGTTGGATCACTGGTTCGACGGAAGCTGTCTGCCGACTTGCTGACCATATTTTGTCGAGACCTCTCGAGCGACGATACATGCGCAGTTTTTCCGACTTGTGGATACTCGTCGTCGAAAATAGAGGAATGGGAGAAGACGTCGATGCGTTTTGGAAGGGCGCGCTTTCGAATGAACAGCACGCGTTCTACGAGAAAAATGGAAAGATGGTGGTCGCGTACATGCTCATCAGCGAAGACAAAGATAACGAAGATGTCAAATACATCGAATGGCAGGATTCCATCGTTCGAGGATTCGGATTGGCGGCGCGGCTTCGTTTTAAAGCTTGGGACGAACTAAACGTGATGCTCCACCCGCGCGATATCATTTTTCCAGCTGCGGGTTACCACTTCAAGTATGAGATTGAACATACATTCGAACACATGGACACACCAGAAGATGCTCTGAAGTTTTACCAGGATGGTTACGATATCGAGGGACTCATTGAGTTTTTCAAGAAAGAAAATGAAATCAACCCAAAAGAAACCAATTGGGGGCAACTGGGTGACTGGATGCAATGGATTCTGAATTGGAAAAGCGTGCTCACCGACGAAACGCTGGAGGAGGGAACGTACCCGCACCCATTTAAAAACTTACCTGAGAGTGAATATTATTCCTATTCAAACCCTTTTGCGTTTTACGCTTCGTTTCAGAGGCCCGAGGACATCACGAGATTCGTCGAACGCGCGTTGGACAGACTCCACAGTGTTTACAAACTTTTCGGTATCATTCGGATGAATAATTCCGATTCGGATGACACATGGGATGCAGGAGATATTGCGTCTGCTGACAAGATATGTGAAATTGTCCGTCGCAACACCGCCGAGCACGTTCAAGCATTTCACACCGAATACTGTGTCGAAACATAAAACAAAATCTTTAATTTCAAAGTTAAGCACGAATGTCATCTAACCACGCGGCGCGCTCTTCCTGTTTTTGCGCACAGATGCTCACGACATGGTGGCGTGAATCTTGCGAAACGCGGTGATTAACGCATTCACATTACCAGTTCCTCTCGTGACGTTCTTCTTTCCAAACCTGGGGTCGCGTTGTACCTTTTTTATCTCGCGGCGCCATAACAGAAGGCCTTCTTCATCAGAAGGATCGAATGGGTTGTCGCGGAGGATGTCGTTTTCGCCATAGCTGGGCGGTTTATTGATAGGGACTCCGTCAACTTCGTCCTGAAAGGTGATGCCCTCACCGGACATCGCACTCGCACCACCACCAGAAACATACCTGTGCACTGGGAACGGTGACTCCCCGTAGTAATCGAGGAATTTCTCATAGAATTGTGGATCTTTCACACACGCCTTCTTAATGCACATGGCGTCGTCGAATGGAGGTTCATGCGCTCGCTTTCGTTTCAAGGATGAAGATGGTGGCGGCGCTGGCGTCGATGGTGGCGCCACCACAACTTCCACCTCGTCTTCGTCCGCGTTCACGTGGCCCATGTGGCGCCAGTGTGCATCGAATTCGTCACATGAATGAAATTCCACACCGTCCGGGATAGCGATGCTCTTGAACATGTCAACGACGTATTCGCGGCTTGGAAACTTGAAGAACTCTTTCCCACCACCGTAGTCAACTCGTCGATGCGCGTGACAGTCCTTGAACCTGTTTTCATAGAGAGCCTTCTTTTCGTGCCCAAATCCGATGACCGACAAGAGCTCGAGCGGTTTGAGTTGCTCGGTTTGGTTTTTTCGGGCTTGAAGATTATCAGTCACGCCGACCTTGACGTATATTTCACCGTCCGAGCTTACGAGATCTTCGGTCGTCCAGGCATACATGTAGGTGCTCATCATCTTCTTTCTTTCCCTGTTTGGTTCTCTTCCTTTTAAACCAACATCTGTTTGATTACAACATCTCTACGGGATGCGGCGGCTCGTATAAGAGACCCGTGGTCTCCAGGTGTTGGCGAATCGTTATTTCACGCGACTCTTGTGCGAGCGCGCAGCAGGTGCAAAAAGTTGCCTTCAGGAACGTCTCCGCCGAGCTCGGCTCGGTCGTGATGTCGAAATCTCGCATGAGGGCATCGCGCTCGGAGGCGTGCAGCGCGGCCGAACCGAGAGTGCACTCGTCGAGATAAGGTGACGTCGTAGTGGCGAGCACACCCGAGAGCGCGTTGAGTGCGACGTACCCGACGCAGTTCCAATTCTGGCAGTACACCTCGTTCTGGCGTTCAGAGGAGAGGCGCTGTGTGTTTTCCCCGAGGAGGATGCACGGGCAGAAGAAGGCCTTGAGCGTCACCCAACGGCTCGTGTTGACGACGCGCCCATGCGCGGTGGTGTGCTCAGACTTGAAACAATCGCACAAGCCGGTCTGAAAGCTGTCCATGACGACGCGCGCGTCGCTCAGTGTCGCCCACTCGTCGAACATTGCGTCGAATCTAAGAGGGACTTGTTTTCTTTTTTCCAGCGATGCAGGGTCTCGAAATCGTCCTGAGTTATGAGTTCTTTGCGGAGTCCGATGTCCGCCATTTCGTCGAAGTCCTCCAGTGGGACGAACCGCGCCGCCCAGTCCCCGCGTTGCGCGAGCTCCGCGAGGAATGCGATGGCGTCGAGATTCACCGAGTCGATGGCGGCGACGATCGCGCCTTCGTCGAAGTCGCCGCCCGCGTCGTAGAGCGCCTGGAGCATCTCTCGACCGGGCCAACACGCCGCGTAGAACGACACGCCCCCGTCGTCGTATTCGGTCGCACGCCTACATTTGAGCAGGAATTCTCCCACCTTC
>Ga0181388_1000631_pt1 | contig 11477 bp, 15 predicted proteins | sample 11SPOviralmetaG_FD_130120 | JGI IMG/M metagenome (GOLD analysis project Ga0181388, IMG submission 130120) | Marine viral communities from the oligotrophic San Pedro Time Series (SPOT) site, San Pedro Channel, CA, USA - 11 SPOT_SRF_2010-05-17 | ecosystem: Environmental > Aquatic > Marine > Strait...
GGCACACAAGGCAAGTTTGGAGCAAACTTTTTTATGGTTCCAATTGGAGCATACAAAATTTACAGTAGTCCGCAAGTTAAGGACTTGGGTTCAAATACCTCATACGCAATAGGTCCAGACTTTATGCATGTTGCAAAGAATGAACCTATTGTTGACACTTACAAAGAAGGTTGGCCAAGTGCAGGATTTCCAAATGAAGTTATACTAGACTGTGAACAATACTATATGATTAATGTAGGAGAATTTGTTAAAAAATATGCAGGTGAAAAAGCCAGACAGATGTACACCAGAGATACAGACCAGTTTAGCAAAATAAAAAATGATATAAACAAAGAATTATTAACCAGTCGTTTTAAAACATACAACGATATGGCTTGGTATCTACGTAACCCAGTAACAAACTTGTTAAAGGTGTAGCAGATGAAAGCAGAAGAAATACTCAAAGAAGGCTTGATGTACAAAGGTTATCCTTGTACCAAAGACTGTTCAGGACATATGGCTGGATATGCTTGGGCAAAGCAACGCAACATAGTTAACCCACAGGACCTTCCAACAGATACCAACAACAGTTTCCGTGAAGGCATGCTTAGTTTTACAGAGGGCAAGTAAATGAAAATCAAAGATATAGTACAAGAAAATGCAGATGCCACAACATCTAGTTCTGGCGATATAGCAACAGTTTCTACTACACTCGGTGAGCCAATCACACGTGATTCCTTTGGTAACAAGAAGCAAAAAGGGAAGTACGGAAACAGTGCCAATATGGCCGAGTACAAGGCTCCAAAAGAATAAACTCCTAATTTCAAGTTACCTCCTTGTAATGATAAATACTCTTATAGCAAGGAAAAAAAATGTTAGCCGACGATCTAAAAACACTATTAGCAACTTCTTACGCATTTGTAATCAAAGCACAAAACTTTCATTGGAATGTTGAAGGATCAGATTTTGCACAGTATCATAATTTCTTTCAAGGAATATATGATGAAGTATATGGTAATGCCATTGATCAAACTGCTGAATACATTAGAACATTAGATGTTTATACTCCTGGCTCATTTGAAAGATTTTCCGAACTCAGTGTTATTGTTGGACAGACAAAGGTTCCAAGAGCAATGCTGATGATTCAAGAACTGTTAGACGACAACAACGCTATACAGTCTATACTCACACAAACATTTCAGTCTGCAACAGACGAAAAGAACGAAGGAATTGCCAACTTTATTGCTGAGCGAATGGACGCACATGCAAAACATGGATGGATGTTAAGAAGTTTTTTAAAAGGAAATAGAGAGTAATGGACGATAATAGTTTTGCAGCTTTAGTTGGTAAACTGAATCAAATTGATTCGAATAGAAAGCCTCATGAAAAAGCATTTAAGCCAAAGGATACACACATCAAAGAAGGCATGAAACAAAATGATATGTCAAGTATCTTAGAAAACATGTATCGCGATATTCCATTTGAAAGTGCTAAAACTGTAAGCACAAAAGAATTTAAACCAGGTTACAAGCCAAAGCAACTGCCTGCTGATTACAAAATGCCTGATGTTGGTCCAGTACTAGGTTCAACGAAAGACTTAAAAAATCCTACTAAAGGTTACATGGTTGGCGAAGATTCAATTGATTTTGATGTAATTGACTATGCTGACGAAACAGAAGTTGATATCACGGACAAAGGCGAGTATGACGAAGAAGGCGCAATGAGCAAAGATCAACTAGCACGTGCCGCTGATGCAGCTTTAGAACTACAGGGCATACTAGACGATGATGAGAACTTGCCTGAATGGGTTCAGAACAAAATTACAAAAGCATTAGACTATCTTGACACCAGCAGAGACTATATGAAGCAAGAGCTTGGTGAGTATGCTCCTCATTCAGGAGCAGAAGAGTCATGGGATGGTGTAAACCCAACCACTGCACAAACTGCTGGTACAACCGATCAAGGCTATGAAGGTCCAGTTGCACCTGAGGGCGAAAAAGATCCAACACAATTAACAAAAGTTACCAAAGAAGACAGCATTGGCAAAAAGCAATCACTACTAGACTATCTTGGTGACGTTGAAAAAACACATAACGAAGAAATGTTGTCAGAGCCTGTAAAAAGTTTTAAAACTGATGACGGTAAAGAAATGAAAATCTATGGCACAGAAGATGATGGCTACAGAGTAAAAGTAAACGGTAAAGAATCAAAGAAATCTTTTGGCAAACTTGACGATGCAATAATGGCGTGTGAGACTTTTGTTCAAAGATCAAGAGACTATGCAAGTGAAAAGTAAAAGGAATATGCAATGAAAATTAACGAAGTAGCAATGCGTGAAGCAGAGCCAAACTATGAAGTAAACCCAGCACAGGCTAGGTTGGCAGCTATTGCAGTGAAACTTATGAACAAAGCAGAAACTGTCACAGACGAGAATCTACAGATTGCATTGTCTAGAGTAGCACAACACTTACCACAATATGGAACTGCTTTTGGTGCTAAGAACATGCAAGACTTATTGGACATTGTAAACGGTGAAGGCAAACATTTTGATCCTGACCTGCCACAAGATAACAAAAACCCTATTAAAGTTTCCAAAGAAAGTCTAATGAAGATGATGGCTTTTGGTCAGCAGATGGTGGACAAAGAAGGCACTGTGCAACCAGATATCAAAGAAGATGATACTGATGATTATGAGAAAGTAAACGCAAGACAAATGCGTAAACGTATAGCAGACATACGTTTTGACGTTGCAGACATTGAAGATAAAATAAGTCAACTTAGTGAAAAAGACAACGGCGATCTAACAGATCAAATTTCAACAATGATGAAATATTCACAAGGCTTGTACTCAGTACTAAGCAGAGCAATGAAAATTGTTCCTGTGTATGAAGGCGAATTAAACGAAGCACCTGGTGCAAGAGAAATAGCAGAAATAGACAAAAAATATGAAGAACTCACAGATGAGAACCAACACGGTGCGGCTGCATTGCTATTGGTAAAGTCATTTGGTGACAAGGAAGAACTAGATATTATCAACGCAATTAATGCTAGACATAAAAAGCGTGGTAGTATACTGAGAAGTGAACAACAACTAAGAGACGATATTGCAAACTCACACTATAAGACAATGAAGCAAGGCTTGTTTCCAATAGGCGAAGGCGTTATATCCGACTTGTTCACTGTTTCCAAAGATGAAAAAAGACTAAAACAAAGAACTGGTGATGCTTATGATGCCGCAATGGTAGATAAGCATACTAAAAAGTTTGAGAAGCAAGGTTTATCACCTGAAGATGCACGTAAGTATGCATACCGTAAAGTATTTGGAAAATAATATGAGCAAAGATTATACTCAAGGCTACATGGACCATATGAAAAAAGTTAACAAAGGCGAAGTTAACAAGTATCCTGCCAGAGGCAAAGGCAAGCCACTAAGTCAAGACCGTAAAGATGCATTGTTTGGCAAGAAGAAAAAAAATGCAGACTATGTAGAAGAAAAAGCAAGTTACAAGCCTGATTCAAAACTTAAAAATCTACGCATAAGCGATATTCCAAGTGAATATGAAAAAAAGAAATATGCAGCCAGAACTGCAAAGAAAAACGAAGACGTAGACAGTGACTTGCCTACAACTAATCAACGCACACAACGTATGCTTAACTTGATTCGTGCTAACAATCCATCAGCAAAGAATGATTTTGAAGCAATTCTACTTTCACTAGCAAAAGCAAAAAAGAATCTAAGCAACGATGAAGATCAAGCAGACATAGCCGCACTACGCCAAGATGTAGATGGTTTAAAACTGCTTGTTAATCAGATGAAAGGTAAAGTAGATGGACTTAACGAAAGTGCTAGCCTAATTACGGAAGCACAATTTGATGAAGCTGCTGGCAAGAAAGATGCCTGTTATCACAAAGTAAAATCAAGATATAAAGTATGGCCAAGTGCATATGCATCAGGTGCGTTAGTACAGTGTCGTAAAAAAGGTGCTAAGAACTGGGGCAATTCAAAGAAGAAGTAACATGCTCATTGAAGAAATACTAAGCGAAAAATGTTGGAAGGGTTACGAAAAGAAGGGCATGAAAACCATGTTCGGCAAACGTGTACCCAACTGCGTAAAGAAAGAAGCAGTCCAACTAGGTGCAGATGGTAACTTAGTATTTGAAGACGACCTCGACGAAGATCTCAAAAAATGGTTTAAAGAAAAGTGGGTACGCTTTGGCCCTGATGGAAAGATACGTGGCGACTGTGCTAGAGGCAGTAAGTCGGAAGGCAAGCCAAAATGTTTACCACAAAAGAAAGCACAATCACTAGGCAAAAAAGGTCGTAAAACTGCAGCCAATCGAAAACGCAAACAAGATCCAGATAAGAATCGCCGCGGCAAGGCTAAAAATGTAAAGACCAAGTAATCAAAGTATAATTACTTGTATGACTATTACAGAATACCAACCAACAAATTGTAAAAACTGCGGACACTACAGTCATTGCGGCCAACCATTGTGGAAAGAAAACATCAATCCACAGGACGGAAACAATATGTACAGAGCCTGCGACGCATGTCGATGTGAGAAATGCACAAGTGAATAGACCGTTTGTAACAATCATGTTGCCAACACGCAAACGCACTGCAATGGTAAAGAAAAGTATCAGCGGATTACTTGAACTTGCAAACGATCCCTCACGTATCAACATTGCAATTGCCTACGACAGTGATGACGAGGAAAGTAAAAACTACTTTGCTAGTAACCAGTGGAAACTGCTGGTTGAGAACACAGGTGCAACACAAGAAGTACATGAAATAGAACGCAAAGGTTGGAAAGACTTACACGTTTATTACAACTATCTCGCAACCTACATACGTAGTGACTGGTACTTTGTGTGGAACGATGATGCATTTATGCAAACACAAGGATGGGACGATGAGCTTTGGGAACACAGAGATTATAAAGGCTTAATCAGTATGGAATCAAATGGCAAGTTGCCTGATAGTACACTGTTTCCTTGTGTGCCTAATTTGTGGCAATTTAGTTTTGGTCAGATTGGTATCAACCCTGTTGATCAATGGATACAAGATATCAACTATGAAGTAGGCACATACAAAAGAATTAAAAGTAAAATTTTCCATGATCATTTTGCAGTAACAGGCAACAACAATGACGAAGTGTATCAAGAAACTAGTAAAACAAAAAAGTTTACTAAACGTGCATATAAAACAGAAGAGAATCAAGCACTTAAAAACTCATGGATTGAAATTTGGAAGACCGCACTTGAAAACGAAAATAATAGTACTGCAAAGTAGTAACATATCACGCACAATGGGTGCCAAGTGTATAGCACGTGCAAAAGACTTTGGCATTGATGCAGAAGTTAGCGATGGCATACACGGAGCAGATGCTCCAGAGATCCTCAAAAGTTTAGGACTTCGGCAATACAAACCTAAAATGAAAGGTGGTAGGCTAGGCGTGCTTGGATGCTTTCTCAGTCACTACTTTTTGTGGGAAGAATGTGTAAAGGCAAATAGACCTTACATGATATTTGAGCATGATGCGTATATGCTACGACCATTGCCAGATAATATCTTAAATCATTTTACAGGTATATTAAAACTTGATAGTCTAGATCCTTACAAAGGAACATACGACGAAGAACTTAGGAATCAGTCAACCAACCAAACCATATGGAGTTTACATACCAGGCAAGAACATGGAAAGCATGTACACAATAGAGGACTATATTCAATTGGAGGTTACGGTTACATACTAAAACCACAGGCAGCATATCACCTGCTTGATCAAACTAAAAAATACGGATATCGTCCAGCTGATCATGCACTACACACTAGCAAGCATGTTGATGTACACCATATAGCACCTAGTGTTGTACGCATACATCCTGAATATCGAGAAGCACAATCGATGCGAACACTGTCACTAACACGCAATCTAGAAAGTAATAGCCTAAGAATCAAATCTTAGGTTATGGCGGGAACTGCCCGGAAACCAAGTTATCGCTACCCTGGTTTTTAAAGTGCCACAATTACGTTATATAAGTATGCATATGATTAACAACGATCTTGCACCACCTCGAATTTTTGGCACTCTTCCTGACAAGTTAGCGTGGAACGAACTTGATTGGTTGCATTATCTTCCAGGTAACAACTTCTTTGGCTTATGGTTGCGTGGATTTGATCCTGACCTACCCAAAGGTTATGATAATTATATACTGTCTTACCATATGGAACGATTCCATTGGGAGTGGATTAGAGAACAAGCAAAAAATATAGACGGACGTATCATTATAATCAATGACGGTCTGCCTTACGATAACTTTGATCAACTACCAAACGTAGACTTTTATACCTTCCATAGTTGGCACTTTCAACTAAAACAAATAAACGAACTTTTCCCTACGATTCCAGAGAAGCATCGGCAGTATAAAGTGAGTGCAATTAATAATAGAATTACAGACAACAAATTAATTATTTTTACTGCTATAATGGAACTCATTGAAGACAACAGTTTAGTAAAACTAAGTGACTGGATTGAACCAGTCAATGTTAACTGGTACAAAAAAACTGGCTATCCTATACTAGATCAACTTACAGAAACTTTTAGACAAAAGTATGAAGGAAGTACAATTTTACTTGACAATTTTAAAAACAACACACAAAGATATAACAGTGATCCGTTCAGCATAGCATTAACAGATGCGGCACTGCATTTCTGTTTAGAGAGCTACCACTACAGTTACATGATAGATGATTATGGCAAATACACTAGAGCAGGTCCACATCTTAGTGAAAAGACACTCAAATGTTTATTAGGAGAAACTGCTTTTATCCCTGTAAGTCAATTTGATGTATACAATCAATTGCAACAACTTGGGTTTATGTTTGATTACGGTCCTTTAGACTTGTCCTTTGATCGTGATCCTGGTAACCTTAGTCGACTTGAAAAAATTGTTGAGCTTTGTAAAACAATAAACATCTATTCAATCGAAGAGCTACTACATTATACAAAAGAATCCAGCGAACACAATCGTGAACATATAATCAGTGAAGACTTTAGTAATCTTTGTAAACAAGCAAACGAACAAACTGCAAATAAAATTATAACGGTACTATCATGATACTAATACTAGGCAAAAGTACAATTGCACATGCACTTAAAGAGGCACTACCAGACTGTACAGTTGTTGGTAAACCTGAATACGACTTCAGCAGTCGATATGAATGCCATAGACTGGTAAGAGACTTTACACCAGAGGTTGTAATCAATACATTCGCCATTAATCCAAAGATAGATGATGCTTGGGAACATTTGACTGTAAATTTTACAAGCATTGTGTATATTACAGATTTATTTTACAATAAATTGCAAGGAGCACAACTTATAAATTTTTCTAGTGCTAGAACCTATTGGAGTAGTTATCCAGGTATCGCAGATGGAGACTTCTATTACAATCTAAGTAAAACTGCACTAAGCGAGTTTGGAAAACTTTACAATCGCAAGATAGCAGATAATGTACGCAACACAGTCACAACATTTGAAGTAGGAAAATTCAACAGTAAAATGAATAATTTTTCAGGTGGCATGACTGTTGAACGTGTTGTAGATACAGTTAAAGATTGTATTCAACAACGTTACACACAGATTGCATTACTTAGATGATAAAACTTTCTGATGTAAAAAGTTTGCAACTTGAAATTACAAACTTATGTAATGCGGCATGTCCACAATGTCCACGTAACTTTTTTGGCGGCAAAACACTAACTACCCTTCCATTGAAGAACTGGACACTTACTGAGTTTAAGACCGTAGTCCCTCTTGAACAGTTTACAAGTTTAGAGCAAGTGTATTTTTGCGGTACGTATGGTGATCCGTTCAGCAACTACTACATCACACAGATAGTGCAACATATAAAATCTATTTTGCCAGAGGTTAAGATTGGTATTCATACCAATGGCGGCATAGGTAAGAATAAAACATATGTAGAAGTAGCACCTTATGTAGATTTTATTGCATTTGGTATTGACGGATTAGAAGATACAAATCACATATATCGTAGAAATGTACTATGGGATAAAGTAATGGATAATGCTAGTACTTTTATTGCAGGCGGTGGTATTGCATACTGGGATTATATCGTTTTTGATCACAACCAAGATCAAGTAGATGCAGCAGAAATATTAAGCAAGGAAATGGGCTTTGCAAAGTTCAGTGCAAAACGTACTGGTAGGTTTCTAAATCGCAAACACGAGTACGAAAGTAAAGTAACAGTTTATAACAAAAAAAATTTAGTAGACTATATTATATATCCACCGAGCGATCCAAAGTACCGCAACAGTAACTATGACAAACTTCCAACTGGTAGCATTAGTGAATACGCAAAAAATGCGTGTATAAGTTGTAATGCGTTAAATATCAGAGAGATTTACATTGGTGCTGATGGCTTTGTATTTCCGTGTGGTTGGCTACATGACAGACTATATGGCCCAGAAGTCGACGGTACTGCGGATCAAATATTAATTAAAAAACTAATGCAACAGAGTGGCGGTTTACCAAATACAAATGTGTTTCATGGAAAACTTAAAAATATAGTTGAAGGCGAATGGTTTGCAAATATACAAAAAAGTTGGACAAACGGAAGCAAACTAGAACGTTGTGGTGTGATGTGTGGCGATAAGTTTAATTTGATTGGTGAACAGAATTTAGAAGTAGAGTATAAGGAGTAAACATGCCGGCAAGAATTGAAAATGTACTAGAAAGTTATAACTGGAAAGTTGATGAACGTTGGGATAATAAAGTACTCGACTATGACAAAAACAAACATAACTGGACAGAATACTTTTTTGAAGCAGTGCGTGAACTCAAGCCAGAGCTAACTGACCTTACACAAATTCACAAGTATTTTAAAACCACAGAGTTTATTGATTTAAGAAAACATCTTGAACTTTTTACAAACAGTAAAGAATTTAGCACAAGACTTGATAGTTTCTTTGCAGACTATGTAAGTGACCTTGTAGATGGCAAAGATTATCTAATACAATCAACAAGTGGTATACGCTTCGTAGTACCTAACCAAGATGCACTTGGAAGATTACTTGCATTTCACACAGGCTATTGGACAGGCTATAACAACCACATGGGCACAGTATGGATACCACTTACTAAAACATGGGGTACAAACACCATGCAGGTTGTAAGTTGGGACGACAGCATTGAAATAATGAATCGCATACACAACGAGCAGTTGCCATTAGATGAGATACAACGTCTTAGCATAGAAAAATGTTTTCCTGTTGAGATCGATGTTGGACAAGCATGGTTGTTTAATCAAGGACATGTGCATGGAAACATAAACAACGAAACTGATATCACAAGGGTAAGTTTTGATGCACGTTATGCACTCAAAGGTTATGACTTAGGGCCAAGACGTGCTGGCAGTTTTTACCGTTTACAAGGACACTATAGTAAACTGGATCCTAGTGATTTAGCAAGTGGACCGTGGGTAGTATTTGTAGATCAGAACAGTGCATATATCGGTGAAACACCACACTTTATCATACGTGAATTTTTATTAGGAAAAGCTCGGCAATTAAAACTAGACGTAGTCGAGTGGAGCAATGAATACTGGGGTTGCACTTGGATGCCTAAACTGCAAGACTTTGTTGAAAGGGATAACCTTAGTGGACTTGTTGTACCGAGTATACATGCATTCTCTGGAACCAATGATAAAATCAAAGACCTATTTGCACAAAGCCTAAGTAGTGGACAACAGATTTTATTTGCTGATGAGAACATTTTACTTAAAGACGAACAAGGCTTGGAAACAATCTTTCAAATACTAAATTTAGAAAAATAAAGTTGACATCTACACTTAACTGTTATATAATATGTTATACAAAGGAGTATTTACATGACAACCCAATTTGACCCAGAACAAAAAGCAAAACTCACACAAATTATCAACGAAGGTATGGGCGTGATGAGTGAAGTAGAAGCACTTAACGAAGGACTTAGTGATACTGTAAAAGCAATTGCTGAAGAACTACAAATCAAACCATCAGTGCTTAAGAAAGCAATACGTATTGCACACAAAGCAAGTTACACTGCTGAAAAAGAAGACCAAGAACTATTAGATGAGATACTTACAACTGCTGGAAGGACCTTATAGTATATGGATCGAATGTTCCGTATACAATCTATGCAAACACGGACAATTGGTAAACAATTTGATAAGATTATCGATCTTGGTTATGATAATCTTGTAATTGGTGGTTGTAGTTTTGCCTTTACAGATGTAGGTGAAGTTCCAACTACCTGGCCATATTATTTTCGAGACCTTGCAGGATTCAACCATGTGTTCTCTTGTGCTATGCCCGGAGCAGGAAACAATTTTATTTCGCAGAGCATGGTATGGGGATTAGAGACCAAGAAGTTATCGCCAGAGACAACAATGGTAGTAGTAATGTGGTCAGGAAATGATAGAGAAGACGCAATATTCTCATCAGATGCTATTGACAACGACGCTAGTTATGTGTATAATTATACAGATAATGTGTGCCATGGAACAACTGGTGGCTCGTCTCGTAATGGGGATGGCAATACAAATTGGTTTGGTTATAGAGACATACACAAATATAAGAGTTTTGAATCGAGAGCAGTTGAAAATGCAATATGGAAAATACAATTGAAAAGATATCTTGATGCCAGTGGCTATAAGTCAATCTTTGTTGATTTTTTAGATCCATCTGTTCCAAATAGGACAAACAATTTTGATATTGTAAAATTTTTACCAGACACAATCAAAGATACATATAGTTCAATTATGGACGAAATACAGGATCCATATAGTTTTTCACTAAAACGCATGTTGTTATCGGATGATGATTTCCACCCATCACCTGATGGTAATCTTGCTTGGACTAGAGAAATATTAATACCTTACTGCAAAGATGGATTATACAAATAATGAGTTATGTTGATGCACTGTTTGACAGAGAGAAAGATCGAATACACGTTGTAGAACGTGTAGATGGCAGGAGAGAGTATCGAGAGTTTCCTGCCTCATACTGTTTTTACTATGCTGACCCAAGAGGCAAGCATAAAAGTATCTATGGTAGACCTGTCAGTAGATTTTCTACACGTAACAACAAGGAGTTTCGCAAGGAACTGCGTATTCAGAATGGCAAAGACATTTTTGAATCAGATATTAATCCTGTGTTTAGATGCTTTGAAGAAAACTATAAAGGCATTGATGCACCTAAGTTGCAAACTGCGTTTTTCGATATTGAAGTTGACTTTGATCCTGTTAAGGGTTACAGTTCGCCAGCCGATCCTTTTAATCCTGTAACTGCAATTAGTATATACTTGCAGTGGATGGAGCAGTTGGTCACATTGGTCATACCTCCCAAATCAATGAGCTGGGAGACTGCACAAGAAATATGCAATGAATTTCCTAACACAATGCTATTTGAAAGAGAAGAAGAACTGTTAGGAAC
>Ga0181388_1000633_pt1 | contig 11456 bp, 5 predicted proteins | sample 11SPOviralmetaG_FD_130120 | JGI IMG/M metagenome (GOLD analysis project Ga0181388, IMG submission 130120) | Marine viral communities from the oligotrophic San Pedro Time Series (SPOT) site, San Pedro Channel, CA, USA - 11 SPOT_SRF_2010-05-17 | ecosystem: Environmental > Aquatic > Marine > Strait...
ACAACAGAAGGTTTAGTATTTAATAAAACTGGCGATTCTGCAACAGCATCACAATATAGAGATTCAGCTTCTACTCTTTTTACTGTAAGAGATACTTCTATAACAGATGGAAAGATAAAAGTTACATTAGCATCATTTACACCAACTACATCAGCAACTGGACAATCACTTAATTGGGATCAAACTGCTACACAATTTTCAGTTTCAATTGATAACCCAAGTGATTTTACTACCAGATTTGTTAATTCTATTGGAGCTATTAGTCAAGTTTCAGGGAATGTACATGAAACACTTTCAGACTTTACCACATCTGGTCCATCAGTAACACCTGCCGGAGGTGTAGATTGGACACAAACATTCAGTACAAATGCCACAGGATATATTAGATCAACTTCAACAACAATTGCTGGTGGATCTGCATCAGCTTCAGTTACTTTTTTAGAAAACAGCGGGTCAACAAATAATAGTAAAACTTTTACAACTAATTGGACAACACCGAATGTTTCAATTAGTATGAGCAATTTAAGTGGTAATATATTTTTAGCACCATATACGTCTACATCATACACAGTTTCAGTAACAGGTTTTTCATCTACTAGTAATCATACTTCTACTGTAACGCCGACTGGTGGTACAGTTTCTAGCGCAACAGGCAGTGGAACATTTACTTTTACTGATGCATTACATCAAGATAACACTGGAAGCAGAACATTGGCGGTTTCTACGCAAATGTCGCGACCTATTGGTGTAACAGGAACTGCATATACAGTAACTGACACGGCTTCAGATACTTCCCTATCTTCAAGTTGGACGTATCCAACAGTGTCACTTTTTACAGCGTCTACTAGTACAGCTCCAACTAATAGCGATGTTGTTAATGGTACAGGATTTGCTAGTGGCGTTACTCAACGTGGTAATCAATCAAGAACATTAAGCACAACTATTAATAATTCAAATGCTTCACCTCGAGGATTTTTCTTTGGAGTAAGAGCTTCAGCAACGCAACCTACTACTTTTCAAACTGGATCAAGCTCTTCATTACTTAGTGACGTATCTGCAACAAGTGCTAACGTTACATTATCAAATACGCATACAAGCGAAGCGTATAAGTTTTATGGAATTACATTACAACCCGGTAACACTTTTGTGAGTATAAGCTAATGGCAAATTACGACGGACTTACGCGAAATCAATGGCCTGGTACTTTTAGTCCAAGTTCTAATCATCCTATCGTTTTAGATACAGAATTGCGTGGTTCATTGAGATATGCAAGTGGTAATTCTGGTGATAGACTTTCTGATATCAAAGGACAAAGACTACAAGATGGAATGTTAGTTTATATTAAAAACGAGTACACAGAAAGTGGTATAACATATCAAGGTGGCGAATATTATAAGTATACTGTTTTAGCAGGTCAAAGTAGAAACGCATCTACTGGTGAATTGCCTAATGCTGCAGCAAATTGGACAAGTTTCAGTGATGCACAAGTTGGAGAAGCAGCTGTTAATCTAGATAGTGCAGGCAGTAATCAAGTAATAGATGCATTTCCAGCTTCAACTTTTAGAACAGTTAAGTATATAATACAATTAGAGCATGATTCTGATAGTAAATATCATTCGCAAGAAATTATGCTAACACACAATGGCACTAATGTATTTTTAACAGAATACGCAGAAGTTAAAACCGATTCAGCTCTTGGCACATTTGATGCTAATATTGTTGATAGTAATATAACAATTACACTTTCACCTTCATACACTAATACAAGTTTTAAAGCAAAAAGGATCAGTGTAGATGCGTAATGTTATAAATAGTAGTAATAAATTTTTATTGTAGGAATAAATTATGGCTGTTAAACAAAATTTTACTGTGAAGGCCGGCCTTGAAGTAGCCGATTCAGCAACAGTTGGTGGTGTTTTTAAAGCATCTGGAATACAATATCCTACAACAGACGGAAGTAATAACGAGGTTATAAAAACAAACGGTAGCGGCACTCTTAGTTTTGGTACTTTGAGAATACGTGATTTAAGTGATGTTAATTTAGGAACTCTTCAAGAAGAAGGCCTTTTGATTTTTGATTCAGCTACTAACACATTCCAAGCCAGAAATGAAATTCTAGGTGCGGATATTAATTCAGATGGGGGTTTCTACTAATGGCATCAATAATTAAGATCAAAAGATCGGGGACCGGTGGTGCACCAGGAACCCTAAAACTAGGAGAATTAGCGTACTCGTACCTTACGGGAACACAAGGCAACGGAGGTGACCGATTATATATTGGTACTGGCGGTGTCGACGGGTCGGGTAATGCTAATGAAATTGAAGTTGTTGGTGGTGTCTATTTTACCAGCAAATTAGATCATGCGCCTGGAACGTTAACAGCATCAAGCGCGCTTATAGTTGACGCTTCTAGTAAAATTGACGTAATAAACGTTGATAATATTACAATTGATGCTAATACAATATCAACTACTAATACAAACGGTGCTCTTGTCCTTTCACCAAATGGAACTTCAGCAGTTAATGTGCCAGCTGGCTATAAAGATCGTAGTGGATTTGGTACTAACTCTCTAGCAACAAAAGAATATGTTGATGCCGTTGCTGGTGCAACTACTCTTAACTTTAAAGGCGATTCTTCTGGATCAGATTCTATTGATTTAGATACTGATACACTTGCAATTGCTGGTGATGCTGGTACTGGTATTAGTACTAGAAGATCAGCTAATTCGGTTACTATTACCCTTGACAATACTTCAGTTACTCCTGCATCATACGGTTCTGCATCAGCAATACCAACATTTACAGTAGACGCACAAGGTAGATTAACAGCTGCTGGCACAGTTAATATTTCAACTGATCTTTCAGTTGCTGGTGACACTGGAACCGATACAGTCAATCTTCTTGATTCTGATCTTACATTTACCGGTGGAACGGGCATTGCAACAGCTATAACAAATAATGTTGTTACTATCAATGGTACTAATGCTACAACGAGTGCTAAAGGTGTTGCATCATTTAGTTCTGACAATTTTGCGGTTTCAAGTGGTGTAGTAACTATTAAAAATGGTGGAGTTGTAGCAGCTGAATTAGCATCTACTCTTGATCTCTCTGGAAAAAGTGTTACACTTGGAGCAGGTGAAATTAGTAATGGTGAATTGGCAAACAGTAGTATTACAGTTTCTGGTGCAACAATTGCACTTGGTGGATCAGCCACACTCTTAACAACAAACGTAACTGAAGGTACAAATTTATATTATACCACAGCACGTGCAGATAGCGATGCTAAAAATGCAGTAAGCGTTACTGATGCTGGTGGTGATGGATCATTATCTTATAATGCATCAAATGGTGTATTTACGTATACAGGCCCATCTGCGGCAGAAGTAAGAGCGCACTTCAGTGCTGGTGAAGGTATTGATATAGCTTCAGGCGTAATAAGTGGCGAGGACGCTACTGCAACAAATAAAGGTATCGCATCTTTTAGCAGTGATCACTTTTCTGTAGGAGGCGGTGCAGTAACCATTAAAGCTGATGGAATAGATGCAACACACCTTGATTTTGGTACTGGAACAGATCAAATTGCTACAGCTGATATCCCAGAACAAACTAATTTATATTATACCACAGCAAGAGCAGATAGCGATGCTAAAAATGCTATTAGCGTTAATTTTGTAAGTGGTGATGGCGCTGCAGCTTATAACGCAGGAACTGGTGTAATTTCAATAACTGGTCCTTCAGCTGCTGAAGTAAGAGCACATATTTCTGGCGGAACTGGTATAACAATAACTGATGGCGAAATTGCAATTGCTCAAGGTGTTGCAACAACCGATGATGTTCAATTTAATGATCTTCAAGTAGATGGTAATGCAGTTATTGATGGTAGTCTTACAGTAAATGGTACAACAACTACAATAAATACTGCTACAGTAACAACTAATGATCCATTGTTTAATCTTGCTGATTCCAATACTACAGCAGATACATTGGATATTGGTTTCATTGGTAAATATTTAGATACTGGCGAATCTAGAGTCGAACGTACTGGTCTTTTTAGAGATGCGTCAGACGGTCAATATAAACTTTTTACAGGTTTACACAATCCTGGTGGAACACTTGATAGTGCTACTAATACTATTGATATTACTGGAACAGGATTTACGTATGCAGATTTAAGAGTCGGTACTCTTACTGGTAATGTAACAGGCAATGTTACTGGCACAGTTTCTGATATATCAAATCATTCAACTAGTGATTTAAGTGAAGGTACAAATCTCTATTATACGACTGCAAGAGTTGATTCAGACTTAGGACAAATACTTACAGCTGGTGAAGGTGTAGATATTACTGAAGGCGCAGGTATTATTACAATTGCCGGTGAAGACGCTAGTACAACAAATAAAGGTATTGCATCTTTTGCTACTGCAAACTTTACAGTATCATCTGGTGCTGTTTCATCTAAAGACATTACATTAAGCGCTGGATCTGGTTCTGCATCTGCATCACTTGGCGAATCATTTACAATCACAGGTAATGCTTCTCAAGGAATCAGTACTAGTGCAACAGGCACAACCGTTACGGTTACAGCAGCTGATGCCGCGGCTGACGGAACCACAAAGGGTGTTGCTGCATTTAATCAAACTAACTTCAATGCAGCTTCTGGTGTTATTACAACCGCTGATATTACACTTTTTTCAGGTGACACCACTAATGGTCAAGGCGGTGGAATAGCTGCAACTGCTGGTGAATCATTTAATGTTTACGGCGATTTTGGTCAAGGCATTCAAACAACAATTACTAGCGGTAATCTTGTAGTTACTGGTAGAAATGCTACAAAAAATTCAAAGGGTGTCGCATCATTTGATTCAGACATGTTTACAATAACAACAGGAGCAGTAACACTTACCACAGTAGACGGTGGAAGTTATTAATATATAGTCAAGTAGTTTTTTAATTATTTGACTTTAAAATAAAACCTTTTTTAAGGAATCGATATGACGACTAGCATTAAGCTAAAAAAGTCTAGTATTTCTGGACGAGTTCCAAACCCAGGAGATCTTGATTATGGCGAATTAGCCATAAACTATGCGGATGGAATTTTATATTTTAAAAATTCAACAAATGTAGTTGGAAGCATTAGCGGTAACTCTATTGGTGTAGATTCTGCTGCTACTATTGCTATTATCGATTCCGCTTATGTTCAATCAAGGCAAATAAACAATCCATCAGGTGTCGATTCATCTGCCACTATTAATTTAATAGATTCGGCTTATATTCAAGCTAGGCAAATTGATACTAATACACAAAGAGACTCAGCTTTTATAAGAGGTGTATTTTCTGCTGGTGGTGATATAACTTACAATTCTAGCACCGGTCAATTTAGTTTAGATGTAGAATCAGTATATACTGCTGACAATTTTGATAGTGACTACATATTAGCAAAGGATTCTGCAAATACAGCAGTTGAAAGAAATAAGCATGACGCTACAACTAAAAACTTTTCTGTAACAGTTGCTTCAAAAACTGCTGATCATGTTTATAACGGCACAGGAAGTGGTAGTGCTTATGTTATAGATGGTGTTCAATCACCTATAATACAATTGCAAATGGGAAGGACATATCGTTTTACTCTTAGTTCAAGTAGTATGTCAAATCACCCATTTAGATTTTATTATGATGCAGGAAGAACTACACAATATACTACTAACGTAACAACTACGTCTACGTATGCTGAAATTGAAATAACAGAATCCACACCTACAGTATTACATTATCAATGTTCAGCGCATGGATATATGGGACATGCATTTGTAATTGGTACACGTAACTTAACTGGATTTAATACTGATAATTTATCTGAAGGTTCAAGTAATGTATACTACTCAAATACTCGTGTTGAAACTTTAGTTGATTCTTCGTATGTTCAATCAAGACAAATAAACAATCCATCTGGTGTTGATTCATCTGCAACTATTGATCTTATTGATTCAGCTTATGTACAAGCTAGGCAAATAAACAATCCATCTGGTGTCGATTCGGCTGCTACTGTTGATCTTATTGATTCAGCTTATGTACAAGCTAGGCAAATAAATAATCCGTCTGGTGTTGATTCATCTGCTACTATTGCTCTTGTTGATTCTTCATATGTTCAATCAAGGCAAATAAAATACACTAATGATGATTTTGCTGATTCAGCATTTGTTACTTCACAAATTAATAGTTTAATTGATGCTGCACCCGGAGCTTTAAACACACTAAATGAGCTTGCTGCGGCAATAGGTGATGATGCTAACTTTAGCACAACAGTCACTAACTCTATTGCTACTAAGCTTACTTCTGCACAGACTAGTGCTTTAATAGACTCAGCTTATGTACAAGCTAGGCAAATAAATAATCCATCTGGAGTTGATTCATCCGCCACTATTAATCTTATCGATTCTTCATATGTTCAGGCAAGGCAAACGCCTTTACCACCAGCTGGTGTAGATTCTGCTGCTACTATTGCTCTTGTTGATTCAGCTTATGTACAAGCGAGAGTGACAACAAGTGGTGGTAACGATTCAGCTACTACAATTGCTCTTATTGATTCAGCATATATACAAGCTAGACAGACACTTCCAGATGGTGTAGATTCAGCCGCCACTATTTCTCTTGTTGATTCAGCTTATGTACAAGCTAGGTTTGGTACTCTTAGAGAAAGTAATAATTCATTAGTTCTTTCTGGAAGTATTATACCAGAAACTGATAGTGCATTTAGTCTTGGTACTGCGCAAAAGAAATTTAAAGATTTACATTTATCAGGTGGTACGGTTTTTCTTGATAATCTTGCATTATCTGCAGATCCTGTTACACAAACTATCAATATAGGTCAACTCGATAGTAATAATATTGTTAATGTTGTTGGTGTTATAGCAACTGTTGATTCTGCTGGAGTTTCTGCTATTGTTGACTCGGCATTTTTAGAAGCCAGATTGCAATCATTTGTATCAGAAGCTGAATTAGCAGCTGAAAATTTTTTAGACTCCACTGCAGCAATTTCTTTAATTGATTCATCTTATATACAAGCAAGGCAATCATCTGGTGGTGGCGGAACTACAGACTCAGCCGCAGTTATTGATTTAATAGATTCGGCTTATGTACAAGCAAGACAATCAGTTGGTAATACTGGAATAACAGTACAAAATCAAGGAAGTACACTTTCTACTGCAGGAACTACATTAAATTTTACTGGAACAGGAGTAATAACTTCTGGAAATGCAGGAGTTAAAACAGTTAATGTTTCAGGTGGACTAGATTCATCTAAAGGAATTGAACTTATCAATAATACAGTCAATCAAACATATATAAATAACAAATTAGGAGTAGATTATGGAGGTTATATTGTTAACGCAACTAACGCTCTTGAGATACTTCTAGCATCTGTTAATGTTGATTATGGATCACCAACTGCACCTGCAGGGTTAAAATCCAATTACGGAGCAATATAAATAGGTTAGAGGATAATAGGATAATATGGCATTACAATTTAGACGAGGGTTAGATTCAGATAGAGTTTCTATCACGCCGATAGCTGGTGAACCTGTCTTTTCAACTGATACAAAAACACTTTTTGTTGGTGATGGAACGACTGCCGGCGGAAATGATATAGTTAGTCAAAAACTAGCAGCTGTTACTGGACATATAGTTCCAGCATTAGACAGTACTGTCGACTTAGGTGATAGTTCTAGAAAATTTAGAGACTTATATTTAAGTGGTAATTCAATACACTTAGGTGATAACTTAATACTTTCTAACCAAGGTGGTACATTTACAGCAAAAGATTCCTCTAACAATACAATTAATATATCATTAGATGCAAATACAACTACAGATTTAGCAGAAGGTACCAACAAGTATTTTACAACTGCAAGAGCCGATAGCGATGCCAGATCAGCTCTTTTAGTTACAGATGCTGGTGGCGACGGATCGCTTACTTATGATTCTGGTTCTGGTGTATTTACATATACTGGTCCAAGTGCAGCAGAAGTAAGAGCGCATTTTAGTGCAGGTGAAGGTATCGATATAGCCTCAGGTGCCATATCCGCAGAAGATGCTACAGTATCTAATAAAGGTATAGCGTCTTTTAATACTGAACATTTTTCTGTATCATCTGGAGCTGTAAGTATCAAAACTGATGGTATTGATGATACACATATAGATTTTGGTACAGGCACAAATCAAGTAAGTACTGCAGATATTCCTGAACAAACTAATTTATATTATACACAAGCAAGAGCTGATGCAAGAGTAAATGCAATTCTGCCAAATACTGGTAGTTTAACAGAAGGTTCCAACTTATATTTTACTAATGCAAGAGCAGATGCCAGAATAACAAATGCATTACTCGATGAAGATAATATGGCATCAAATAGTGCTACTAAAATTCCATCACAACAATCTGTTAAAGCTTATGTTGATGCAGAAGTTGCAGGAATAGTTGATACTGCTCCAGCAGCATTAAATACATTAAACGAATTAGCAGCGGCACTCGGTGATGATGCTAACTTTAGTACCACAATTACAAATAGTATTGCAGCTAAATTAGATTCATCTGCAGCAATATCTCTTATAGATTCGGCTTATGTGCAAGCAAGAACACCAGCTGGTACAGATTCTGCTGCAACTCAAGCAATGATTGATTCATCTATAGGATTTCAAGTTGACTCTTCTTACGTACAAGCAAGACAAATTACTCCAGTTTCATCTTTTAATACTGTAACAGTTGCTACTCAAAATGATGTTGTATCAGATACAACAGCTATAAGTTATGAAAATACAGCACAGCAAGCTATACTTCAAGCAAGTAACAGAGGTAGTGGTGATTACTATGGACAGAGAGTAGCTATTGACAGTGGATACGCAATAGTAAATGCAACTGATGAAGATACTGGAGGAAGTAATGCTGGAAGTGTTTACGTTTATGTGAGATCTGGCACAACTTGGTCTCAGCAACAGCAAATAACATCTCCAATATCTCCACCAGACAACCATTATTTTGGAACTGATCTCGATATAGAAGGATCAAGAATTGTAATAGGAACTAAATACGATGATACAGATTATAACCAAGGTGGAGGCGTGCATGTTTATACTAGATCAGGCACAACTTGGTCTTTAGAACAAAGATTAGCTAGTACTGATATTGCTGCCAACGATTGGTTTGGTGATAGAGTAGCTATAAGTGGAAATTATATAGTTGCATCAGCCCATAAGAAAAATTCATCTGAAGGTGCAGTTTACGTATTTAAAGGTGCTACTTCAACAACAATGCAGGGGTCTTCATATGACAATGTTCAATCTGCATCTATAAATGCTATTGAATCACAACCAAAAAGTATGTTATTCAATTCTGATGGAACAAAAGTATATATTGTAGGAATGTCTTCAGATGCAATTAAACAATATAGTTTAGCAACTCCATATGATATTTCAACTAATTTCTTATCAAATGCAAGTTCAAGTTACTCATTGACAATTTCTGGTCAAAATAATATGGGTGTTTATGCAATGAGATGGAATGATGATGGTACAAAAGTATATGTTCTTTGTAATAATAACATGAAAATATACCAGCATAATTTAACCACTGCATATGATATAAGCACTGCTTCTTATAGTAACAAAAATTTTAGTAGTACAACACAAGAAAACTCTTACAACGGTTTCACTTTTAATAATGATGGTTCATCAATGTATTTGGTTGGAAATCAATCCAAAGTTTTTCAATATACTTTATCAACACCATATGATATAAGTACTGCTTCATACGCTAATAAATCATTTACGCATCAAGGGTCTCACGGTACTACCCAAGCTATTAGATTTGATGGATCTGGAAAAAAATTATTTATTTTAGGTACTCGATTAAGACAACATGATTTGGCTACTGCATTTGATGTAAGTTCCAGTATTACAGTTTCGTATAATCTAGACCTACTTGGTTCTGCTTCTGGAGCTGGTGATTTTACATTCAATGCAGACATGAGTAAAGTATATGCTGTAGATGCAGGTGTTGATAAAATATTTCAATTTTCAACTAGTGGCGCTGCGACTGTTTGGGTTCAACAAGCTAAACTATTAGCAAGTGATAACACCACTGGCGATAAGTTTGGTTTTGACGTTGCAATAAGTGGCGATACTATTGCTATAGGCGCTGCAGTTGCGGACACTGGAGGAAAAGTCTATGCGTTTACAAGATCCGGAACAACTTGGTCGCAACAGGCAGCATTTACATCGTCTGATATTAGTAGTGAAGATGAGTTTGGCGGTAGCGTATCTATAAGTAGTGATACAATATTAGTAGGAGCTTATAAGGTAGGCGGTACTTCTAGTGCACCTCACGGTGCTGCTTATGTATTCACAAGATCTGGAACAACTTGGTCTCAACAAGCTAAAATACAGCCAAGTGATACTCCAAATCCTTCTAGTGCTACTGTAGCGTTTGCTTATAGAAATGTAAAAATTGTAGATGACATTGCACTAATAGGCCATAGTACTGCAACTAATGCTGGTACGGCTAATGTTGGTGCTGCGTATATGTTTCAAAGAAATGGCACAACTTGGACACAGGTAAGTAAATTTGGTGCATCTGATGCTACAGCTTCTGATGGATTTGGCATTCATGCTGATATGGATGGAAGAGATATAATTGTAAGTGCCCCATGGGAAAATGGTGGTCGAGGACAAGCTTATACGTTTGTAATACCAGATGCAGCAATATACTCAGATACTCTTACGCTAGCAGCTGGATCAGGAATAACTCTTACGACAAATGCTACAACTGATACAGTTACAATTACTGGATCAGCTGGTACAGATTCTGCTGCAACTCAAGCAATGATTGATTCATCTATAGGATTTCAAGTTGATTCATCATACGTTCAAGCAAGACAATCTGCTGTAGGAATTACAATACAAGAAGAAGGAAATGCTTTATCAACAGGTGCTACTACATTAAACTTTGTTGGAGGCAGTGTAACAGCTACTGGAAATGCAGAAACTAAAACAGTTACAATTAGTGGTGGTGGTAGCTCATTTGATTCTGCTACAGTTCTAAGTTTAGTTGATTCAAATCATATTCAAAGTAGACAACTTAGAGACAACGTTACTATAGTACTTGAAGTTGATTCAAATCTTACATCAATAGATTCTGCTCAAGTAATACATAGCTTTCCAAAAACTCAGTTTAGAACTGTTAAATATGTAGCGCAACTTGAAAATGATGATAGTAATGGTTATCATGCAGAAGAAATATTACTTACTCATAACGACACTAGCGTTATAATGACAAGTTATGCTAAGATAACAATTGATTCAGATATTGGAATCTTTGATGCAACTGTAGATTCAAATAAAGTAATACTTACGTTATCTCTAACTACATCAAACACACATGTTAAGTGAACAGTTATTACAATCAC
>Ga0181388_1000636_pt1 | contig 11431 bp, 14 predicted proteins | sample 11SPOviralmetaG_FD_130120 | JGI IMG/M metagenome (GOLD analysis project Ga0181388, IMG submission 130120) | Marine viral communities from the oligotrophic San Pedro Time Series (SPOT) site, San Pedro Channel, CA, USA - 11 SPOT_SRF_2010-05-17 | ecosystem: Environmental > Aquatic > Marine > Strait...
GTTATCAGAATCAAGGTCCTCCCGAAGGGCGCAAAAAAACACCTAAGTGCGCTGATGGCGTTTAGGAAGGCAAACCCCATCGCAGAGCGCGGTGATGTGGCGGGGTTGAAGGCGCACTTTGACGGCGACTGGGTAAAGTTTGTCCAGGCGTGGGCGATGCGCGAACCGGCGCTGGTCGCGTCGTTTTACTCGGGCGGTTTTGCCGAGGTTAAAAAACACCCTAAAATCAAATACCAGTATTTGCCTGCGCGGTTGGTGCGCTGGATGAAACCGGTCGTTGTTGAATCGTGGGATTTGGCGTTTGTGGTCGAACTGGCGTCGCTCCTTAAGGTCGCCACGACCACCGGCACTGAGGGCGACTACCGCCGGGTGATAAAATGCGCGGGTAGATTGCCCGGGGTGGGGCAATATTCGCAAGAACACCTTTACCGCACGGCGTGTTTGATGGTGGGGACAAAGCACCCCGCCACGCAGTTCGTCAAGATGGGGGCGGGCGCCAACTACAGCGCCTTAGAGAAACTGAAATTGGGCAATCTAAAGTCGCTTAATCGGGTTTTGGTGAGGTTGGGTTACTCGGAAGTTGATGCGGGGGAGTTGGCATACCTCGTGTGTATGTCCAAAAACTAAGTCGGGGTCGAAAGCAAGGCAAGAAACGGCGTTTTTTGCTGTCTAGCATCCGTCTAATTTTCCCTGTGTATACGCCCTACGAGCAGTTTTACGCACACCACCTTTTTTGGTAGAAAAATCTATTTCATTCGGTTTCGTTTTTGATGGCGACCCTTTTCCTCCTGCTTTAATACCCATCCTCTTTCTGTATTCAGGACTCGCCCGTTTCATTGCTTCACGATATTTGATGTTGTTCTTCGTCGCATATTCTTTAACAAAATCTGTCCATTTGCTCATTATACATTTGCTAAATATTTTAATTTATTCTATATAAATCCATGCCTTGGTTTTTTTTTTTACTTTCATTTCAACATATGGCATTTATTCTATTAAAAAAAAATTGAAGCAGAATTATACACCTAAACTATATCAACTAAACACGCTACACAACAGCAAACCATGACTTCCTTTACTGATGTCCTCCTCCTCTTTAACACCGACTCTAACACACTTGAAAAAGTATGGGACGAAGTTGAGTGTATTATCGACGGAGAAGAATTTGACGATTGGAGTGATGATAAGACTGTTAAAATTAGCAATCTTATCACACAAGCACAAGACGAGGACGACGAGCAATAATTATTTTTTCACCCTCCCAAAAAAAATTGAAGCAGAATTATACACCTAAATTATATCAACTCAAACAGGTCATCAAGTATGACTAACGCACTTTCTAAACCGAAATATTGCTTGAACGGTATTGTTAAAAAAAAAATCAAACTCCGCCCCAGTAATAAATGCTATGAACAAATGAGGGAAAGAATGCAAGAGGAGGCAGACGCTATCGTAGTGGATTGGGAGGATTTTGTTAAGACACTAGACGCTTAATAATATCTGTTGTAGATATACCCTTATGATAATCTATTTCTTTAAATATATCTAAAACATCACCAAAACATTTTTTTATTTGATTGTCCTTATCCTCCTGCGACGAAAAACCATGAACCACTAAATCTATATTATGTTCCTTTATAAACTCTCTCGTTATCTTTAACGGTGCATGATGTATTACTTTATCTACAACCCTTAACTCTTTCAATAAACTATATCTATCCTCCTCATTTATAATCGGTTTCCTTTTATAACCGGTCGCTGTTTCATCATCTATCAAACCTACATACAGCGTATCACCTAATGCCCTTGCCTTTTTTAATGATTCTATATGACCGATATGTAATAAATCGAATACTCCATCTATGTATATTATCATTATATAAAATATATACATTTTTATATAATGGGATACAACCAAAACCCCACCAACGATGAACTCACAAAAACATTTAGAGATTTCTGTGATTTATTTAACAGATTACAACTTAACTTTTTTATTCAGTGTGGAACTCTTCTTGGATACACACGAGAAAACGACTTTATTGCGTGGGACTATGATATAGATATTGGTATGTTTTATAAAGACTTCAAAGGTAAAGAAAAAATGATAATTGATGAACTGGAAAGAAACTACTGGTTCTTGTGGATACAACACGGACAATATGATTGTAATTTTAATATTCAATTTATCCACCCCACCACAAGAGTAAGAGTAGATTTAGATATTGTATATCCTATTGAAGGTGATAAATACTATTACTACACAGGAGTATATAAATGGGGCAGAACCATAACTGGATTAGAAACCACCCTTTTCAAAGATAAATCTATTAAAGTATTCACTAATAAAGAAGAGTGGTTAGAAGAGGAATATGGCGATTGGAAGACACCTAAAAAACAAACCTACAGTGATTGGGTTAAAGAAAATAAGCACAAATGTCTATAAATATTTTCTTACAATAATATATATGTATGATAATATAATTGTTATACCATTTAGGGATAGAGAAACTCAACTTGATTATTTTATAAAACATTCTGTTCCTGTGATACAAAAGCATCTACCTAATTCTATGATTGTTGTTGTGGAACAAGATGATAATAAACCATTTAATCGAGGTGCCTTGCTAAATGTTGCTTTCGCCGAATACTCACTTGATACAGATAACTTTATTACCCATGATGTTGATATTAACCCCCGAAAAGAGATTATGAAATATTATCGCAATAATGTCAAACCGGACAGTGTAAGGGCGATTCTTTCACCAGAATTATGTTTGGGTGCTATTGTTAAAATACAATCCAACACTATATGCAATATAAATGGATTTCCAAATCACTTTTGGGGGTGGGGTGCTGAGGATAAAGCATTACAAAATAGATGCGAGTTCTATGGTGTTAAAAGAGAAAGCATATTGACCCACGATGATAAAACAAGAGATGACAAATATTTTAAATGCTTTGACGAACACGAAAGAGTGAAACACGATTTCAATTGTAAATACTGGTATTCCTTTCATGTGTGGAATCAAATGACTGATGTTATGAAAAAAGAGGACATAGATGCTGAGGGCATAAACACACTTGAATATACTATAACAGAAAAAATATTTATAGACCCTTTAGTAGAGTTGATTAAAGTTAAAATAAAAATCTTACCTTAAAATATATGGTTAGAACAAAAGAACATAACCCGTGTCCTGATGGTTTCATATATAGAGACGGTATGTGTGTTATTGACGATAATACTGCTGGTTCTCGTAATCGCAGTGTTCCTTCTCCTACGCCTGCCCCACCTCCAACACCTCCAACACCGCCTACTCCGCCAACTCCACCAAGTCCAACTCCTCCAACACCAGATAAAATAATTACCGTCGCCGGTCTTACATCTGCTGATCTCGCTGGTATTCTTGCTCTTGGAACTTTATTTGGTCTTGATTTAACAAAGAAACAAGCAACAAAGATTCTTAATGGTGCTGTTGTAAAAGGGTTTTCGTTTGATAGTGATACCGGAACAGCAGGTATAGAAGTAACCACAAATAATAATGGTGTATTAATTGGTAGAAATGGGGAGATATTATTTGGTGATGACGATGGTGTGGAGATGATACAATTAGATACTACCTCTACACCTAATATGTATAGAAATGTTGTTACTGGTGAAGAAAATGAAGAATTACAACCACTTTTATCAAACATACAAAATACCGATGGGACTACCTTTAATCAACTAATTGAGGCAGATGGAAATGGTATTGAAATGCAAGACCTTGCTGGTGCTGATACTGATTTACCTGTTCCACCTCCTCCATCTACCACTACATCAACCATCAAACCTGATGAAATTTTAGAATTTGATAATAAAACATTAGCGGAGTGGTATGCCGATAATAAAGATACGGCATCACGAGACCAACTTGATGCTTATTTTGATAGATTAAATCAATTAACCGACGAGGCATTGAACCCTATGGACGATGTCCCATTAACCGATGGATTTACAGAAGCACAACTTAAAGCGATGACCGATGCTGAATTAAGAGAAGCATTACCAACTATGACCGATGCTGATGTGGCGTTACTCACAAGAGTAAAACCTGATTTGGTATCCGGATTAGACCCTGAAATTATAGCACAGATGCAATATGATGATTTAATATCACAAGCAATAGAAGATGGAGCAACGAGAGCAGAACTTGAAGCGATGCAAAATGCATTTGAAGCAGGTGGTGCCGATGCGGTTGCTGGGGCAGTTGATTTACCCCTTACCATTTTAGGTGCTGGTGCTGTTGGTCTTGCGTGGTTAGATGGAGATAAAGAACAGAAAAAAGAAATAGCAAAAGATGTGGGTAAAACAGAAAATTGGTTTGATAAAAATATTGTTGATACCACCGAAGGGGTTATATCAGGCACAGGAAAAGCAATCGGTGAAGGTGCTAAAGAAACATTTGATATATTTACAGGCAAAATAAATCCTTTTACCGGTAAACCTTACAAGAGCAAGAAACATAAAAAATCTAAAATGGTATTGAGTATCCCTGTTGAAGAAAACGAACAAGATTATGAACCCGATGTAGTCCCACCTGATACATCACAAAGCGAACAATTAGTATCCACCGCTGTTTAAATATTTAAGAGAAACTAACTTAAAGATATTATCTAATATTATATATATATGACCGAACCGAAAGAATTGAAGACATTGAAAGTTATGTCCCTTCAAGCATACGATAATAATAAAAAACAAAAGCAAATCAAAAACTGGTATAAACAGTATGGGATTATTATTGAAACCGACGAACAATATAATTTCTTTAAAGCAAACCGAGCAACAATTATCAAAGCATTACCCCTGTATAACGACATCCAAAAACACTTCCCTTCGTTCTTGGAAGTTGGAATCCAAACATATTAATTTTTATATCATTTAAGAAAAAATTGATATAAAGAAATATCTATATAGAATATATATAGAATGGCGACTATGCAACTAACCGAACAGATTAACCAAAAAGAAGCACATTATGTAATTAATTTATCATTTGATGAATTCTTTAAAATATTCCCAAAAAGTAACACAGACGATATTGATAAGGCGAGAGATTACCACAGGATGGTAAAAAAATATATCTTATCTCATATTTCAAATCAGTTTGCGGGTGAAACAATTTCATATCTTCCTGCGCGTGGTATAACAACTGGTAGATTATACGGACAGCACTCATCAGGCATGTGTCTTCAACGAATGCATAAAACGCTTCGTTTCTTTCTCACAAAAGATTTATACCATGACTATGATATTAAAAATGCTCACCCAACTATACTACTTTCGTTATGTAAGAAACATACTATCCCTTGCCCCCTACATGAATACTATGTAAATAATAGACCTTCTATACTTAAAGATAATCATGTAACTAAACATGAAATGCTCGTTAAGTTAAACCTCGATAAACCGTTTCATTCACCATCTAAATCTAAATACATTAGCGACTTGTGTAAAGAATGGATACAAATTAAAGTAAAACTATACAATATATATTATGATGATTACCACAACGAGAGCGATGAGGGTAAAAATCCTATATCTACAATTATAAATCGTGTGTTCTGTGATGTAGAAAGAAAGTTACTAACTCAAGTCACAAAAGACATTCAGTATCATGTTAATATGTTTGATGGGTTTTTATCCATAGAAAAACATAAAATTGATGATTTAACATATGATGGTGTTACTTTTAGTTTTGAAGAAAAAGAAATAGAAACTGATGTCGTTGTGCCGTCGGATTATGAAATACCTGATAATGATGGAGATACTTATAAAATCATGAAACGGGAATTTGAAAAAAATTATTGTAAGATTATAGAGTTGGCGGGGTTTTGCCGAATAGATGAAAATGGTAATATCTCTCAATACAGCAGGGAGAACATCAAAGTCATGCATGAGGATAAGCATTTTTTGAAAACAGGCACAGGTGAAAAACGGTCATTTATAAATAATTGGTTTGTAGACGATATGAAACGCTCTTATAGAAAATTAGGTTGTTACCCTGACCCTAAAAAATGCCCTGCTGATGAACTTAACACTTGGACTCCATTTGCTGTTGAGAAAATGGCATTAAACCATTATGATGAAGAAGTGGTTAAAAAATTTACAAATCATATACATATCTTATGTAATAATGAAAAGCATGTTAGCGATTTTATGTTAAAAGTCGTCGCTCAATACTTTCAACACCCCGATTGTAAATCTATATTTCCTACATTTGTAGGTGAGGAGGGTTGTGGTAAGTCACTATTATTTGAAGGTATTTGCAAAATGATGGGTGCTGATAAAATATATTATACAACAGACCCTAAAAAAGCATTTCTTGGTGAATTTAATGGGGACTTGGCAGGAAAGAAACTGGTTATATTAAATGAGTTAAACCCTGCTGAGTTAGGAAGAGAAGAAAAAAAGTTTAAAAGTTTGCTTACTGATTTTCCACTACGAATTAATCCCAAAGGTGAAAAACCATATCATACGCAATCTTATCATGTATTTGTTGGGATGATGAACCCAAAAGATGAAGGTGATGGTGTTAAATCAAAACATGGAGATAGAAGAAATTTGGTAATTAGATGTAGCGATGAGAAATGTGGAGATGATGGTTATTTTAATGAACTTTGGAAAATATTTGAAGATGAGAACTCTATGGCAACATTATACAAGTATTTTGTGGATATACCCGATGTTCCAAGAATTTTTACAACACACATGATACCTGAAACTATATATCAAAATAATATTAAAGAGGCAAATAAGTCATACCTTAACCTTTGGTTGGAAAGTATTTGTGATATCAATATTAATAAAAGCACAATTACTATGACCTCAAAAGAGTGTCTTACCTCGCATAATGATTGGATTAAAGACAATAATATTCAAGAATACCAATTGAACTCGATTAAGTTGGGGTTAAAACTAAAAAATCTTAAAGAAGCAACGGGCAAACGCACTAATAAAGGGGCATTATGGAATTTCGATTTAGATGCCTTGCGTAAAAAATATGGTATTGGTTGTTTAATTAAAATTGAAGACAAGCAAGAAGCGTATAAAAAGATTGAAGACAAGCAAGAAGCGTATAAAAAGATTGAAGACAAGCAAGAAGCGTATGACAGTGATGCTTCTTGTGAAAGTGATTTGAGTGGAACATAGTTGAGATAAAATAGTATGTGCTGTTTTATCTCAAGTGGTGACGAGTGGTGAGTGATGGGTTCATTTTTGGTCGGTTCCGCTGGCGGGTGAAACAAAAAGCGTTTTTTAAAAAAAATGGATTTGGGGGAATCGGATTCCCTATCGACCTTAAACCAACCCGTCACTCGTCACTCTTCACTTATCCTTACTGAGCGACCCCCATAATGCATAGGTTTTCTTATCTCTTCTTACCTTATTCAATATATATTAACTATACACTATTTGTAAAAAAAAGAAACATAAAGGAGTCCACTTGCAAAAGTCCGCATTCAAATAATTTAGCAAAAAAATTGTGATATTTTTTTTCTAACTAGTATTATATATAGTATGCCGACCGCCCTTGAATTAGTTGATGAATATTTAAGTTATAACAACTTATCACCGCAAACAGAAAAGAATTACAAACGCCAAGCGATGAAGTTTGGTGCAGTCAATATGGAAAAGTTAAGTTATAAAGCAATAATTGGATTAGTTGAAAAGGAGTATCCTAACAACCCGAATAGTAGAGGCACTATGCTTAACATAGCAATCATAACAAACAAAAATCGCCATGATTTATATGATAGATTAGTCAGTTATAGAAATACTCTACGAGAAACAATAAACAACCACCGCAAAAAGAAGTTAAGCGAAGACTTGGAAACACTACCCTCATACGAATATTTAATGGAACAACTGGAACAGACGAACTGTATAAAATATGTTGTCAATTACCTGCTTATCCATCTCGGATTTAGAGTGGGTGATTTTAAAATGCAATACATTGCTCGTAAGGGTCATATACCACAATCAAATGATTTGAATTATATTTATCTCAACCCAAAAACAAAACAATTCACATTATACATCAATAAATACAAAACCAGTTCTTCTTACGGTTCAAAGGTTTTAAAGATATCATCAACACGACTGCTTAACGAGTTCAAAAAACTAAATCTAAAAGATAAAGACTTTTTATTAGCAAAAAAAGATGGTAAAATGACGAGCGATTCATACCTTACTGATACGATACAACAATTAAGTATCGATAATTTAGGGGAAACAAGAATTTATAAAATATTAGTCAAACATTTTATTGATGAAAAAGATTTTGAATCCATACAGCAATTATCGTCTAGTCGTGGCACATCTATTGAAACAATAATGTCATCATACAATTTATATAATGGAAATAAAATACCAACCTAACCTATATAGGGAATGTCTGAACCTACCGATACCGATGCAAAATCTGAAAATACCAATCAAACTCTCGTGGAGGAAGCGGAAATACCTCGATTAAATAAAAATGGGAAACCCCGCAAGGAATTGACCGAAGAGCAGAAGAAAGTGAGAGCAGAGAACCTGCGAAAGGGGAGAGAAACCGCCCATAAATTAAGACGACAATTGGAAGAACAGCGTAAAGCGGGGACGGATAAGGTGGAACTAAAAGTGGGAAAGCAGTGCTGTGATGAAGACCAAATTAAAATATTAGCAAAAAAAACAAAACCTAAAAAGAAGCAAGTAGTTCGTGTGATTGAGGAAAGCGACAGCAGTAGTAGTGAAGAGGAAGTTATTGTAAGGAGGAAAAAGAAACCAAGTAAAAAGGTAGTTGAAGAACAAGCACCAGCACCAGCACCTGTTGTAGAACCACCGCCTCCACCACCACCTCCTCCGCCACCGCAACCAAATAAAGAAGAGGTAGAGGCACGAAGACAAGAGCAGATACGCAGGATAAAAGAACAAAAAAAGAAAGATAATGTGATGTCCTCAATATTTGGTTAAATAATTTATTCAGAACACTTACACTCTCTTAAATCATCAGGGAATATAAGTAATTCGTTTAGATTTTTTCTAAATGTTTGGGTTTTACAGCGGGGATTAAAATCAACCAAAAGATTACCATACTTTGCTTTTGTTGCTAAATGATATGCTTTCAAAAACTTTTCCTCATCAACAGCACCGCCCAGTTCTTCTCTAATTTTATTAAACATTTTCTCTTGTTTGTTTTCAAATAAAATAAGATGTGTGAGATTTTCCCTCAACGCACGAGAAACGCCCTGACTCATGGAATATGTCTGCGAGATTATTATGACTGCTAAACCACACGCAGACCGACGCATACCATCAGGATAAACGAATTCTTCGCTTAATGGAGATATATGCCGGTTTAGTGTTGCTACCTTTGTAAGACCCGACGATTGTAATAAAGCGGGTGAAGAAAGGACATCATCAAGGATTAATAATGATTTTGGAGGTTCTGGTTTTCCATATTTCCATTTTGGAGGAACGATTTTATCGTCTTCAAGAAATCCCATATCCATATATTTTAATAACTGTTCGTCAGTGAGGTCTTTACCATTTTTCAAAAGTCGCATAAAAAAATCATACTCTCTTTTCTCAACTAAATACTTTTCCCATTCTTCTTTATCTTCTTCAACCTTATCAATTACTTCTTGAATAGATGTTTTAGTTGGTTGAAATACATTTTCATCATCAATCATATCACCGAAATATGCTCTATTACTTTCAAATGTCGGTGTTATTATATAAACTTGGTTGAATGTTTTTTCTTTTTGTGCCTGTCTTACAAGTTTTGACACGCTAAATGATTTGCCAGAGTTTCTCACAGCAGAAACATACATTAAACAGGGTTGGCGAATAGCAAAATGACTGGTAGGGTATTCATTTGCGACAGCGGTTTTAGGATTACAATTTTCCCCGTATAGATTTACTTTTTTTATAGTGATGTCACCCATATTATAATATGGTTAGATAAAAAAAATTATACATTATTTAATTCAGCAGGTAAATCACCGCCCCCTGAATTTTGCCCGACAAAACGCCATTTAAATCCTTCACAACAGTTGCTCTCAATTTCATTACTGATTTTTGCTTTATATAACTTGTAAGAAATTACTAAAAGGAACACCATTAAAGCACCACGCAATCCATCGTCCATAACCTGTTGGACTATATCCGCCATATATAATAGACAAGAAAAAAATATATCTTTTATATATAATGGGAGATGAAGTAGATAGATTACAACTCGAATTAGAAAGACTACAAGGCAGACCATCAATTAGAGACCCAAGAGATATAAGGACATACCCTGAATACATGACACCTGTGAGAGAAATGCCAGAAGACACTATTAATCCTACGAGAAGCACGAGGAGGCAGGAGAAAAGGCAGAGAAGCAGACAGAAAAGACGTTTAGAAACACCTGCCGTTCCTAATTTTGATTTAACCGATGCGCAGGTTGCTTTAAATGTAGCACGATCCCCACGTATTGAGGTTGAAGATGCGGTTAAAGGTGCGGTATTACCGATAGAACAAGCACCGCCTGATGATGCGAGAACTAAAAGATTAAATAAATTGCTTCCTTTTATACCGCTTGGTGTAGCAGGAGCGGTTGGTGTGACAGGAGTAGCGTATGCTTTAAAAAGATTGGATAGAATAGATGAAGGCGAGATGCGGGACGAGGAAACAAAAAAGAGAGATGCTAAACTACGACAGTTTTATAGTGCTTTGGCGTCAAAGGCATACCCAAAAAATACCCACCCCTTACCGAAAGGTGTAAAAGAAATTACAGATGTGGAAGGATATGATGATATGGCGAAAGTATTTGAATTAGACAATAAGATATTTATAGCATACAAGGGAACGGAAACAGACCGGACAGATGATTTAAGAGCAGATGTGTCTTTATTTTTTAATCTTATGAGTCGTGACCCAAAATTTCAAAGAGGTCTTAATTTATTTGATGAAGTCCAACAAAAATATCCCGACAGACGCATTACCGTCACGGGGCATTCACTCGGTTCCGGACTCGCACACCATGTAGCGTCTTTAAGAAATACACATGCTTATACATTTAATGGTGGAGCATCACCACTACAATTGCAAGGAGTAAAACGTTCAACTAATTTTATTACAGGCGATGACCCTATTTCTAAAACAATTCAATTTCAAAGAAGAGGTCGTGTAATTAAACATAACCCCGAAGAAGGCAGAGCGGTTATTCCTGCCGTTAATTTGATACGGCGTCACGGTATAGATAATTTCCTTCAAGAATCATTTGGTGGTAAAACCCCAGATGTAGAATATGGTAATTATGATTTTTTAAATTTATTAGAAGCCTCTAAAAGTTCTCCCAAATGAAAAAGAGCTACTCCTATATTATTTGTAATTTCGTAGTTATTTTGTCTA
>Ga0181388_1000640_pt1 | contig 11411 bp, 26 predicted proteins | sample 11SPOviralmetaG_FD_130120 | JGI IMG/M metagenome (GOLD analysis project Ga0181388, IMG submission 130120) | Marine viral communities from the oligotrophic San Pedro Time Series (SPOT) site, San Pedro Channel, CA, USA - 11 SPOT_SRF_2010-05-17 | ecosystem: Environmental > Aquatic > Marine > Strait...
CTTTAGATATGGAAGATTCTCCAAATATAGTATCATAAATACTTTTAGATTTAGTTGGGTTTATTTTTGTTTCTTCAACTAAAGATGATGTTTGTTGTCCAAATATGCTTTTTAATATATCAGATTCTTTAGGTAATCTATTAGGATCATTTTGAGCTGATTGAAAAGGAACTTTATCGTCTTTACCAAACAACTCAGCTTTTCTAATGTTTAATGCGTCAATAGAATCCTTTGCAGTTATGTTTTTATTAAATAAAGCTAGTTTAGTTGTAAGGTTTTCTTTATCTCCAGCCCAGTGATTTTCAGCCCAAAAGTTTTGTACAGTTTGCTCATCATTCCATACCTTACTAAAGTCAGATGTAGGATGCTCTCTATGGTAACCTAAAAATAACATCTTTTGTTGATCGGTATTTAATTCACTTACATCAACACTTTTTTTGCCTCTCCATAACTGTCTTAACCACTGAGGCACAAACTGATCATTTCTTTCTAAATAATTAACGGTTCTATTAACTGCTAAGTTACCTCCTTTATTTTCTCCTACTTCAAACTGAAACAAACCTCTTCCAGGTCCATCAAAGAATCCATCTTTCTCATTGCCTGAAATCTGTTTAGCTTTAGGATCCATTCTCTGCTTATGACCAGTTTCATGGAAAGCAATATAATCCATCATCTTGTTATACTGCTGAGGTGTACCGCCCTTCTCCTTTATAATTAATTGTAATAGTTCGTCTAGTCCTATCTCATCCATTAGAATCTACCCCCGTTAGTGTATCTTTTTTTCATTTTCATGCCATAAGCAGCTTTAGGTGTGTGATCAAATCCAGCTTTAGCTAATTTAGTATGTGCTGCTTTGTCTTCCGCTACTATTTTGTATCCAGTTTCTGGATGATACATGTTGTGAGGAAAGTTTCCTCCTTCTTGATACTTTCTTTTCATACCATAGTTTGCTTGAGGTGCAGACATCATAGCTTCTTGTTGTAAGACGTTATTTGCTAAACCTTTTCCTACATTCACCATTTGCTGCATACCTACTAATGCATTCATCTTTTCAAGGTAAGGATTATTCATTGTTGGCGCACCTGATGCTCCTACCATTCCTCCTTGATTAAACTCAACAACATTCTTAGCAATATATGGATTACCTGTCATTAAAGTATTTGGATCCATAGACCCTTCTGCTATATCAGAACCACCACCTGTACCTCCTCCAGACTTCTCTCTTATCATAGTATTTCGGGATACTTGATTTAAATTTGCGAATAAGCTTTGTAGATTTTGGTCTTCTTGTGTCATAACGTAAGTTTTAAGTTTTTACAAAGATATAAAAATTATTTTATTTTTTTTGTGAGGGAGGGATACTATATGCTTAAAACCCCCCTTGGTTTTCAAAACTTTGGATACCCTATCCCCTTTTTCCTTTTACTATTTTAAATAAGTATTAATTTAAATATATATATTATGAAAGATTTAGTAAACAAAGCAGCAGTCTTCACAGGTAAGACAGTAGGTACAATGGTCGGAATATACGTTGGTATATCAGAAGGCGTTAAACAAGGTATCAAAGAAGCTAAAAAAGAAATAAGAGAGAGCAATTAAGCTCTCTTTTTTTACTATATCTGTGAAAATACTATAAATATTGCGGATATAAGTGTGAGTGTGATACAGTCTAACACCCTTAATAATCGTACTATAATACCTATAAACACTATAAGTATTAAGTTAAAACATTGATAATCAATCAATTAATACATAAGTAATCATTATAATAAGTATAAACTATATGTTCTAATATATTTAGCTGATTAGTATAATAACTAACTATTGAGTTTGCGAAGTTATACATTTTAAATGACATTGTCAAGTGTTCTAGTTGTTTTTTACAACAAACTTTACTCCTTAATGTATTTAGCTGATTAATTTTACTATTAATAATAGGTTTAACTACTACAATATTACTCATATTGTGTAATAACAGTAAGATAAACTATATTATATTATGTATTGGTTTTCCCTTATTGCTTTGGGATGTAATACCACAAACAAGGGTTAGCAACCAATTGTACTGCATGTACATCACTTAAAGTGGCTAAACTATACCAAGATTGAGTCTTCGGACTCTCTCTTTTTTACTAACTCGCAAATATATGCTTCGCATATTCTATGATAAATCATAGCTGCTCTACGATCAGTTTGCTCGTTTATCTCTCATCATTACTGTGTTCGTTTCACTCACTAATAATATATCACTCTAATTGCTCCGCATATATTTACTATTAATAATAATTATTAATCAATATATATATTATGTACACAAAATTACTTACAACACCATTACTTAAAATGTCTAATAAACAAAAATTACAATATATTAAATGGCAATCATTTATATTAAATTTAATTGATAACGACATTCATTCATTTTATCAAGTTACAGGCCTTAGTGCTATTCCAATGAACCACGACCATACTATTAACATTATTAAAATAGAGCAATCATATCTTAATAACATAAACAATTAACCATCTTAGGTCGGAGCTAACGCTCCTTCCTTTTTTACTATTAATAATAGATAAACTAATTACTTACTAATACATATTATAATATGAACCTTACAGACATCAGTTGCACTAACTGCAACAACACAACAGCATTTGAGCATTCACACAACTTAGTTGAGTGTACATCTTGCTCAACAACAATTCACATGGATACACCAGTATTCCATACGTACAAAGTAGAACCTTTACACGATATAATAGAACAGCGTGCTAAAGAACAAGCAATAGAAGATATGCTTAATGAGTGGCATTTAGAGAGCAACGAGAACTATATTGCTGCCCAATTAGAAGATTACATTAAATGTAATGGATATAAAATTTGGGAAAGAGCAAATTGCCATTCTGATATAGATTGGTCTACTTGCTTTGATACAGATAACATAAGAGTGGCAATTTAGTCACTCTTTACATAAGAATAGTGAAACAGAGATGTATACTCTCTCCTATATCAGGTAGCAGAAAACTGCTGGTAACTTAAAGCCTGTTAACTCAATGAGGTAGGTATACTATTCTTTTTAACCTAAACATTAACTAAACAAATAAAGATATGAAAGATAATACAAATAAAGCTAAAGAAATGATAATCTATCAATCAGATTGTGGTATAAATACAATAGATGTGTATCATTTAATTCAATCACAAGTTGGAACTATAAACAGTCAAGCTAGAGTCATTAAATTATTAGACGAAAATGCTAAACTTAAAGAAAGCCTTGATAAGGCATGGGACGAATTAAATTATGAGCGCAATAATCATCCTACATATTAACTAAACAAAATTAAACAAAATGAAAAAAGAAACTAGAGATGATAAATTAATATGGATAAGTGAATCACAAACTGAAACAACTTACACATACACAAAATAAACATTGACTAAAAAAATATAAAACTATGAAAAATATTAAATTGCCTAAAGGTTATGAATGGGATAAACCGTCATTACATGCCTTGATAGAAAACGAAGAAACCTATCTAAATGCTGTTTGCAAAGCACATGCAGGTAGTCCTGTTTATAGTATAGTCATTAAGAATATACCTGATAATCTCATTAGATATGGAACAAACGAAGGTAAACAAATGTCTTATGATACATTTGAAGTACAGCTTAACTTATTACCTTGGATGATAGCTTCAGCTGAATATTGTGAATGTTGTGGTCAGAAGCAAGGCAATAGCACTATATCACGAAAATTAAAAGATTTATTAACAACAGAAGATTGTTCTAGAGATATAGATTGGAATATAAGTTGTAATGGAGCTGAAGCTCCAGATACTATATATGTTAATTTACATACAAATAGTATAGATGCTATCAATAAATTTGAGTTCAATGCATAATATATTAAACATCTATCTTAAGACTATAGACTTAGTTAATAAACTATACTTCTATAACTTCTAGTTATTTACTATTAACTATAACAATATATAATCCCTATCTAATCTGCCTTTGTGGCGAAGTGGACCTTGGCGTGCAAGTCGTAGGGGATTATTTTTACTATTTACAATAAACTAATTATTAATTAATAGCTTGTGGCTTAACCACTAAACTAAAAATGGCAACAAAAGCAAAAAAAGCAACAAAGAAATCAGTAGCAAAGAAAGAAACTAATTTCGCATCAGGAGTATTTATTAAAGAAATAACATTTGATAATGGTAACACTTTAATGAAGATAAACTTTGATGCAAGAAAGTTCTGCAATTGGATGAAAGAGAATGTAAATGCAAATGGTTATGTTCAAACAGATGTATGGAGTAACAAAGAGGGTAGTAAATTCACTCACAGTATGAGTCATAATGACTACAATCCTCAAGCTGCTGCTAAAGCAGAACTACAAGAAACTGTAGAAAATCTGCCATTCTAATGAGTATCATTGGAACTGCATTCTTCGCTGCCATAGGTTATTATATCATAGTATATAAAGCCTTAGGCAGACGTAGACTAGTAAAGACTCAGACATTTTGGGACATACTGTTTACTGTATTACTACCTATGTTATTTATAGGTACATTCAGCGGCTTAGCCACGGCTGTTATTGCAGGAGTATTATTCTCTATATTCACAGCATTAACACCTAAACCGTTGACAGAAGAAGAATTAAACAACTACAAATAAACAGGTCGGAGCTAACGCTCCTTCCTTTTTTACTATTCTCTATAATACTAACTAAAACTTTTTACCATGAAAGAACCTTATGAAATCACTTCAGCTTATCTGAAAGATTTAAAAAAACTAATTGATGCAAAATCACCTGACATCAGTAAATACGATATTGCACATGCATCATTCAGAAAGAAATATGCAGACAGTATTATACACTACAAGAATGCTAAAACACTTGAAATACAATACCTTAGCGGTGCTGTAAGAAAATTCTCTAAATATAATGAATTTATAAAAAGAGTAAATATGGCTAATGAAGAATATAAGCCATTAAGAAGAAAACACATATCTAGATACTATAAGATAGTAAATGCTTTTACTAAGCATAAAGCTAGATTTAAAACTAAATATAAAACAATTGCTAGTCGCATTAGTCCTGAACAGATTAAAGCATTAGCATCACAAATATAAAGAAAGAGACGTGCGCAGAAGCCCTGCAGGCAGCTTAAAAGCATGCATCACTAACCTCTTTCTTGCTATAAGAGAGGTAGGTATACAGTAGCTAAATCCTATGCCAAGGGTTGTTACATATAGATAGCATGCTAAAGAGGACTTTCCTCGCTATCGGTCTGATTCAACCTACCTCTTTTACACATAGGTTGGGGTGGCTTAACGAATATCCGAAACTCGGCTTACCGAAACTCGGTACGGTAAACTAGCCACCTCCTCCTTATTATAAGAACAGGCACAACAAATAAGGCTGTAAATACTATATACGTATTTACTTAGTAAGAGTAGCTCTCTTGCTGTACCAAGCACGAATATAGTCTGTGTCATAGACATCTCGCGAGCTGTACTATAGCCTGTTCTTTTTTACACATGTACAACACTGGTGAAGAGTAGTTTCAGTCACTCAAGGGTTGTATATTAATAGGTTGAGAGTAGTGGTAGCGTGTGGCCACGGAATGATAACTAACGTTTGCTGTTATCCTACTACTCTCTTCCTTTTTTATTAACCTTAAAAACAAATAAAATGAAGAAATTATTAATAGTATTTATAATACTACCATTTATATCTATTGGACAAATTAAAAACTGTACAATAGAGTCATTTGCTAACTATCATTATGATTGGGATTACGATAAAGATAAAATACAAGTATATGAATCAGATACTTATATTACTAAATATGAAATATACAAAACATATTTTATTGTAACTTACTACGATTATAATGATAAAATTACAAGCAAAAATAAAATATATTGGAAACATCTTATTACAAAAGAAAATAAAATACATGTTTATTATGCAGAAAAAATTGATTTTAAATATGTAATAAATGAGAATGAAAAAAGAATATATTCTTATTATAATTATAACAAACTAATGGATGCATACAAAGATGTGTCTGTTGACATTTATTAACTAAAAACTAAATAACTATGCCAAATTGGTGCTGGAATCATCTAGAAGTAGCAGGTGACGAAAAACAACTACAAGAATTTGTAGAAAAATCAACAACAACTATAGGGACTTCTGACCTACGTTCAGGTGATGAGTTTTCATTTGAAGGAACGTTTCCTCGTGGTGATCGTAAAGATTGGTATGAGTGGAGTATAGCTAACTGGGGTACTAAATGGGATGCTTGTGAACCACATATAAATCATAATGATAAAGATTACTTTTCTGTAAACTTTGAATCAGCTTGGGGTCCTCCTGTCTTATGGATAAGAGGTATTATGAAAAACTTTCCTGACTTATGCTTTACATTAGAATACGAAGAACCAGGCATGTGCTTTGGCGGTAGACTATCAGCTCAACACGCAGAAATATGGGATGATTTTACATGGGATTTAGACGCAGCTTCAGAATGCTGTGAAGCAGAAGTATCACACAATGAAGACTATATAGCTACATGTCTTGTGTGTGGAGAAGAAACAGAAACAATAAGTATTAACGTGGCTGATATAAAGCCTGCTAAAATTAAAGTAAATGGAACCAATGAGAATTAGAAAAATAGGAGAAAGAGTTTATGAGTCTTACGATGCATGGAGAGCATACATAGAAAGACAGAAAGAACTTACTATTATTAAAAACAAACTAATACCTTCTGTCAATAATTTAAAAGACAGATTGGAAAGCATTAGCAATACATATCTGGGTGAAAGAGGTTTATACTTTGAAATGGAAAAGCTAAGAAATAAAACAACAGATCTTAAAAAAGATATATTGAGATTTTTAACTTTAAAACAATTTAGAAGATGAGTAAAATAGAAACAAGCACAATATCATTCAATGTTAGTAAAACTATTAACATAGGAAACTTTGAAGCAATTAAAATTAACTATGGTCAAAGCATTACAGTAGATCCTACTAAACCTCTTGAGATACAGAGAGAAAAGTTAATTGAAGAATGCTACAATGTAGTTAAGAAAGAAACACAAATATGGCAAGGGCTTAAAGCTGTGCAACATGTTGACAGTCAAAAGAATACAAAAACAGTTAAAGCTAAGAGTTCATACAGTAGTTTTGTAGATCAACAAAAGCACTAATGAAATCATATTTACTAAAGAAGCTTATAGCAGGCTACAAGATTAATCCTATATATTCTGGGCTTGATCTTGTTGCTTTGCCGTATTCAAATAAGCACGCTAATTCTGAACAAACATCAGAAAAAATACTTGTTAAATATAGTGATAAGAAAATGACAATAGATAAAGACACTCCATTACTTGGAGAACAAACGTTTCCAGATAAGTTTGGTAGAGATAAAACATATACTCTTTACTATTATCAGTGGCAGCCTAGTAAAAATCAAATAAAATTAGAACTATGATAAAGCAATTAACTCAAAAAGCATATAATGCAGAAAAAACTATTGTAAGAAGAGCTTTAAAAGAAGCTGACTTTACTGATATTAAGTTTTTAAATGGACACTATTACTTTAGTGGCTTTGCTACTAAGAACAATAAAGTAATATACTTTAGTATACCTGATGTAAGATATGGTTGGGCTAGTGACGGCAATAACTTATTAATCAGAACAGCAAAAGATTATAAAGACTATACAGGAGGAAGTAATAACTACAGCTCTTTGATTGTTAAAGACATACAAAAACTGTCAAATAAATTAATATCATGAATTTAATGGAAATTAAGTCTTTAATTAGACATGACAGATGGGTTACAGTACAGCCTACTAGAGCAGGTGTATGGAAAGCTTACATTTATAAAAACATAGTTTCAGGATGGAAGGTAGAGTATTCTACTAAAACTAAAACTCCTGAAGATGCATATGAATGGATAGAAGAAACTTTAGAAAATATTAAACTATGAAAGAATACGAACTTAGAGTAACTAGAGAATATACTACAAGTGTGTTTTTAAAATTTCCTGATGACGGCAGGGATCATAAAACAACTATTAACGATAAAGTCTTATCTGGTGATGAGGGTTTATGGGCATTAATAGCTGAAAAAGAACTTGAGCAAATGGACATAGCTCATGAAGATTGGGAGATTAATGAACTAAAATAACAATAATATGGAAGATGTAGTAGGGAGAATTACAATTTTAATATCTAAAGAGCTAGAAGCTAGCAGAGAAAATAAAGAAAAAAAATCTGGCGAATATTTGCTAGGTAAAAATGAAGCATACAGTAAAGTGCTGGAAGAAATAACATTAACATTAACTAACGATTTATACAAAAACCTTAAATAATTATGGAAGAATTAACATTAAAAGAGCAAATAACTAAACTAGAATTACAAGAAACAACTTTTCAGGTAGACTTGCAAACTATAGCAAGCAAACTACACAACTTAAGAAAAGAAGAGAAACAACAAAACTTACCAAAAATTAGTAGCGATGATTTTGATAAACTATTATCTATTGTAGAACAGTGTATAATAGACACTAGAATTGATACAGGTAGTAATGTTGATGTTTATTACAGTATAAACGACAATGAAATTGAAACTGACATTACATTAACTAACTACTTTACTGGTGAGGTTCTTAGTGACATAAGAACAGCAATAGATGAAGGTGATATCCTAGCAATTATTGAAGATGGGAACTAGATCATTAACTAAAGTAATAAGAACCTGGGAAGATGAAGCAGGTAAAAAACACAGACAACCACTTACATGTATGTACCGTCAATATGACGGCTACATGAGTGGTCATGGTGCTGAATTAGCAGAATGGTTATCTGGATATACAGTTGTAAATGGTATACCTATGGACAGAACAGAACCTATGTTCAATGGCATGGACTGTCTAGCAGCACAAATGTTTGTACACTTTAAATCAAGCGGATGTAAAGATGATGGTACGCCTACATCTAATGTAGGAGGTATATACTGTATGCATCCTGACGCTTCAGATTGCTGGGAAGAATATTTATATGAGATATCTGAAGAAGATAAACAAATACACTTAACAGTGTATGAAATAGGATATGAAAGCGGTGCAACAGAAATATTTCATGGAACACCAGAAGAATTATTAACTAAATTAGAATTAGATTATGCTTAACACAGAACAAATTTTAGAACAAAATGGACTTAACTGGAATGTAGTTAAGAAGCCACTGCTTTATGCAGGAGAGTGCACGCCAAGTGCTAACAATGGGTTACACTCTACAGATTACTATGGCATAGTAAGAGAAGATACAGGAGAGGTATTTGCAACAGTAAAAGAAGCATACACTCCTACACAGAACCATACTATTATAGAAACTATGCAAGAAATTGCTGGTCAGAATGATTTAGAAATAGTAAAAGCAATGCCTTTTAACGAAGGTAGAAAAGTAATGGTACAGATGAAACGCCCTAATAACCATGTAGTTATAGGTGGGCAGGACACTGAACAATACATATATGCTATTAATAGTCATGATGGATCTAGTAGTCTTAAGTTTGGATTTATGAATAAGGTGATATTTTGTCAAAATCAATTTGGCTGGCTAAACTCTAATGCTATATCAGGCTATAGACATACACAGTCTATACAAGATAAAGTAAAAGAATTGCCTGCTATAATTAATTTTACATCACAAGAAGAAAAGATTGCCAACCTGCAAATGTTTAGCGATCAATCTGCTTCACCTACGTTAATAAATGATTTAATAGATCATTTAACAAGCACAGATAGATTGGCAACACTAAAAGATTTGTCTTCTAGAAAACAAAATATGATATATGATATGGCACATTGTATAGATAGTGAAATGTCTAGAATATCACACACTAAATGGGGTGTATTTAATGGTATAACTAAATATACAACACATCATAAGTCAGCACCATTAAGAGAAAATGGTAAACAAGAAAGTATTATTACTGGATCTGCTGGTAAAATGAACGAAAACGCATACAAGTTTTTGTTAAATTATTAAACAACATGAGAGGGGGCTAACGCCCCCTTTTACTATTATTAACTAATTAAAATAATTAAATTATGGGAGCAACAACTTTTGGAGACCTAACAGTAGGTAGATACAAAAACGCATCAGAAGCTTATAATAGCTTAGTAGAAGATGCATTACATGATTATGGTCATGATAGTTACAATGGTACAATATCAACAACATCGGGTTTTATAATGCGTGATGATAATCCACGATATGGAACTAAAGCATTTGACAAATGGGAAGATAAAATGCTTGATGTTGCACAGAAATGGGAAGACTGTGTATGTATAGAAATAACAGGAGCAGTATTAAAAAGAATAAAAGAAAGTAGAGGCTATAAAGGTAGGAAAGGTATCAAGGCTTTTTACTTTATTGGATGGGCAGCACAATAAAAATAATAAAATTATGAAAGAATTTAATTTAATGCGACTTATGGATAGTTGCTGCGTAACAATAGATAGAGAATATTATGATGAATTATTTGATTATATAATAGAATTAGATATTGATTTAAACGAATTAAACATTGATGACTTAGTAGTAAATGGAGTACAATTCATAGAAAGTGGAGCTCAAGCTCTACAAGATTACTACATTTTAAAAGAAACCGACACTGGATGTTGGGTAATATAAAAATAAATTATGGAATACAAAATTGAAGGAAAACCAGTAGAACAATACTGGACAGAAAAAATTGCTAAACGTTTAGTTGGTAAAACAATTAAAAGAATAGAGTACATTTCACAAGATGAAATGGAAACCAATTTGTGGTATAAAAGGCCAATATCTATATTGTTAGATGATGGAAATTGGATAACTCCTATGATGGATGATGAAGGTAATGATGGTGGCGCTATGTCCACTACATTTGAAGGTTTAAATACAATACCAGTAATATAATGACAAACGAACTACACAATCAATACTTTGAAGAATTATACAATTCTCAAATGAAATGCATTAACAATAGCATGACAAGAGATGCTAAAAAAGTTATTTTAGATTTAATGAATGTTATAGTAGATAAAGCTCCTAGCAAAGAAAAAGATGGAGCTGTTGAACATGCTTTAGAATGGTTAAGCAACAATCCATCATGAAGTTAGAAGATGCTAAGATTAATTTAGATATTAATTTTACATTAGCCTTGGTGAAATGTTTGAGTGAGCAGCTGCATACTATGCAGTGGTCTCATTCTCATCAGGTTAAACAAAAGTTTAATAAATTACTTAAAGTTGCAAAACTTTATGAAAAAGAAATAGACAACTCTATGCATGAATCAAATGATGAAACTATTGAGAATATATATGATGCTTTAATGGATTC
>Ga0181388_1000643_pt1 | contig 11397 bp, 15 predicted proteins | sample 11SPOviralmetaG_FD_130120 | JGI IMG/M metagenome (GOLD analysis project Ga0181388, IMG submission 130120) | Marine viral communities from the oligotrophic San Pedro Time Series (SPOT) site, San Pedro Channel, CA, USA - 11 SPOT_SRF_2010-05-17 | ecosystem: Environmental > Aquatic > Marine > Strait...
ATACATCTAATACATCTAATACATCTAATACATCTAATACATCTAATACATCTAATTTTATAATTGGTAATATAAATGTTTTAAATAATAATTATTTAACATTTGGACCTATTAGTTATAAATTAACAAAAAACTTTAATAATTTAAAATGTATTTATTATAAAAATAATTATGATTTATATTTTAGAAGTAATACACAATGTAATATTAGTGATATAAAAATTATTATTAAGATATTAAATAATAATATTTAATTTTTGAAAAAATTAATTTTTATATTATTATTATAATGTCAATAATTCTTCAAGAAATTTTAAATAATTTAAATAATGAAATGGATAATATTAATAAAAATTTAGATAATCAAAATGATACAATTAAAATAATACAAGATAACATAACAATACTTCAAGATAATTTAGATAATTTATTTAATTTAATAAATAATAAAAATTCTATTATTTATAACATTAATCAATTAAATAATAATATTATATAAAATAAAAGTATATTAATAATATAATAAATATTATTAATATAATATGTCTATGACTTTATCTAATGAAACTTCAAATCTAACATTAGCATATTTAAATACAATTAATAATTTCTCTCAAATGGAAACAAATATATCAGATATATCTCGAAATATAATAAGAATTGATACTTTAATAAATAATTTATTTGAAAAATTAGATATTTCTGAAAATAAATTATCTGGTTATGAAACAATGTTATTAGATATATCCAATAATATTTATAATTAACTTATTATGTTAATAAATATATATATTTAAATTTATTTATATATATTAAATGTCTAATAATATTGATTTAAATTTAGATAATATTTTGGATGATTTAAGTATGAATATATACAATTTAAAAAATAATTATCAAGTAAATGACGTTAGTAATCAGATTATTGTTATTAGTAATAAAATTAATGATTTGAACAATAAAATAGAAAAAGTTATTGATATATATACTATGATTAATGAATTGAATCAAAGACTGAATATTAGTTAAGTTAATTAATTATTATTATATAAAATAATATATAATAAGTAATGTCTAATTCTCAAATAAATAATTTAGCATCTGAAATTATTCTTGCAAAGACTGCTGCATCGTCAGCAACTACTAAAATTACTAAATTATTAAATGAGGTTCAAATTTTAAAATCATATAATTTAGATATAAGTAGTACCATATATACATTAAACAATAAAGTTAATAATATTAATGACGTTATTGATAACATTGATAATAATAGTGATTTAAATGATTTATTAAATCAAATTAATGATATTAGTGGTCAAGTATATACTTTAGTAAATAATATAAATAATTTAGATACTTCATTTGTTAGTGAATTGTCTTTTAATAATTTGTCTAATGTTATTAGCTATCGTTTTGATAATATTGATATTTCATTAACTAATTTGATACAAGATGTGGGAGATATTTGTGGTTCAGGGTTTTTAGAAAAAATTAGAAATATTTCAGGTGATGTATTACAATTAGAATCAGTAGTTACAAATGTAAGTGGACAATTATTTAATTTAGTTGATGTAGTAAATAACTTGGATATTTCTTATTTGACTGATTTATCATTTGTAGAATTTGTAAATAATATAAATAATTTAGATACTTCATTTGTCAGTGAATTGTCTTTTAATAATTTGTCTAATACTGTTAATACAAATTTACCATTTTTATCAAATCAAGATGTTTTATTAAAATCTGATATTAATTACAGTAATACATTAATAGATATAAATAATGTATATATTAGAAATATAGAAAGAAAATTTAATAATTTAGTAAATATTATAAATAGTCAATTGAATTTAAATATTAATATACATACATTATAATTTATTTTTTTATCTTTAATTTCAATATATTTTTTTATAAAAAAATTCTGTAAAAAAATATAGTATTAAATTATAAATAATGTCTTCTGAAAACTTAGGAAATGGAGAAATGGAAGCTTTAGCAAGTGCTAGATTAGGTGATTTACGTAAAAAAGTTAATGCTGAATCATGGTCTGAAAATATGGAAATGTTAATGAAACAATGGGGTGAAAAAGCTGCGGGTCTTCGTTTTATGCATGCTCATTCTGGTGGACAATGGAAAGGATTTGCTAATAAATTATCTATTACAGGTATTATAGTAACTGGTGTTGCATCTACATTATCACTTGTTGCTACCAGTCTTGAAGATCCTGAAGTTAAAAATGGTATTTTATTTGGTGTAGGTGGTGTTGGTTTAATTTCAACATTAATTCAATCATTTAAAAAATTCTATAATGCTGAAGAAAAAGCGGCTGATCACTCTAGTGTTGCAAAACAATTTGGTTCATTTTATCGTTATATGACTTTACAATTAGGTATGACTCGTGAAGATCGTGATCCTGCTGATGTTTTAACAACATGGGCATTAAAAGAATATGAAAGATTACAACAAGAAGCTCCACCAATTGGTGGGTCATCTGTTGCTTTATTTAATTCTAAATTTGATAAAGATACACAAGCTATACCAGATATTGCTGAAGATAAATTTGTTATTAAAGTATTTAATAACGATGAACCTGTTTCCTTATCTAAAAATAATGTTGTATCAAATAATCAATTAGAAATTGATGTAGTTTCAAGTGAATAAATTCAATTAATTAATAATAATTTATACATTTTTTAAAATTATTATTAATTATTTTATTAGTGGTTTATATTCTGGTAAACAATATAATTTTCTTTTTTTTAATTTAAAAGTTTTATTTTTACTAGTACAATGTGGTAATACATCTCTTCCTTTTATTAAGTTCAATGTTTTTTGATTATTATTATTATTCCAAAATTTTTTTTTATAAGTTTTTTTAATATAATATTTATTTGTTTTTTTATTAAATCTTGATGCAAATGTTGGATATATACTATTACCAGCAATTATTGCACCCGCACAACAACCAACATATATTGCCTTTTTATTTTTTATTCTATCTAATATTAATAAATCCATTTTTGTTTTTTTTAAATGATACCATAAATATAATGTATCTCCTCCCATTACCCAAATTATTTGACTTGATTTTATTGATTTTTTAAATTTTTCTAAATTTTTTTTACTAGAACAATCTACTATTTCTATTGGTAAACCTAATTTTTCTGCATATTTCCAATCATTACATTTTTTTATTGCAACATCTAATAATTCTTTTCTTGTTTTATTTCTAAAACCCATACGTGCTGTCATTATCATTGAAATTTTTAAATTATCTTTATTTTTATATTTTAATTTTATTGCTTTTTTTACATCATTTATTATTCTATTATTTTTTTTACAATCTGATGCTAATATAACTGATGTATTTTTTGTAATTTTTTTATCTATAACCATATTATTATATATATATAAATATAATAATTATATAAATTTATTTGATTATTCTTTTTTGAAGTACTTTCACTTCAAGTGTAAAAGTAAAATCTTCATTATTTGCTGTATTGATTATATTTCCATAATAATCTATTATTTTTATATTGAAATTTAATAAATTTATTTCTCCACTATATTTTCTTATAATATCTGTTCTTTCTGTTTCTGTAAATACTTGATTTATATAAAAATTTGTAGAAGAATTTCCAAGTGTTGCGTTTATTTTTCCTAAAATTTTGAATGTAGACATATTATTATTTAAAAAAAGTTTATGAGTTTCTATTATATTTTGTTGAAACTCATCAAAACAAAAAAATAATTCTGTATTTCCAATATTTGAATAACAATATTTTGATTTTATTATTGTATTATTTTTTGGAATATTAGATATATCTATAGATGAAAATTCATTTTTATAATAATTAAATCCAAATATACTAGCTAAAGAATAATATTCTGTATAATAACTTTTAAAATCTAATCCATAATTCTGAAAATTTATATCACTTATATCATTATAAGATAAATTAAATATACATTTTTTATTATTACTATCAATTGAAAAATTTAATGCATTTATAAATCTTTGTCCTGATATATCATCTGATTTAAATTCTATAAATTTTTTATTTATAAAATTTTCTAATTCTTTTGAATCTTCATAATATCCATCATCAATTATAATTATTGTAGAAAAATCACATATTTGTGAAGTATTATATTTTTTTATACAAAATTTTGTATTTTCTTTTGATTCACTTATTAAAAATGGTTTTTTTATTGTTATTGATCCTAATTTTAATATACTTATATTATTTATTGGTTCTGATAATATAAAATTACTATTTGTTGATGGTATTGTTTCTAATAATGGATTATTTTTTGATCTAAAAATTGTATTAAAATGTAAATAATTTAAAATTTCATAACTTTCTATATGATTTTTATCTATATTTATTAAATCAAAATTATTATTAAAATTATTATTAAAATTATTATTAAAATTATTTATGTTTATATATTTATCTTCGTTATCTTTGTCATCTTCATTATCTTCATTATCTTCATTATTTTCATTATCTTCATTATCTTCATTATCTTCATTATCTTCATTATCTTCATTATCTTCATTGTTTATATTACTCATAGCTTCTATTAAATTATTATTTGGTAATATATTATTTGTATTATAATCATTTATAGTATGATCTAAATAATTTAATAATTTATTTTGAACAGAATAAAAAAATGATGTAATAATATTATTATTGTAAAAATTATTATTAATAATATTTATTTTTTCAATTACTTCTTCTTTATTAATATTTTCTAACTCCAATAAATTCAAAAGATCATCCACTGAATAATCATTTATATTTGTATTAATATTATTAATATTCATAGTGATTTATTAATATAATTATATTAATAGTTTATTATTAAAATTTATTTAAATTTTAAATTAAATTTTAATTTAACTTTTAATTGATATTTTATCTTTATTTATTGAAATAAATCTACAATAGTACATATTATATAAAAATTTATTATAGTTAAAATCTATATTTTCTTTTATATGTTTTGGTATTTTTTGAATTCCCTGTCCACGTTTACAATGATTATGTGTTTTAAATATTAATCTTTCTAAATCTTTTATTATATTTTTTTCATAATTATTAAATGAACTTTTATCTATTCTGATATTCGATTTATAAATAAAACGATTATAATTATTTTCTTCATAAATTTTATATTTTTTTTTATCATGTAAAATTACTTTATTTTTGATTATACCTATTCCTTCAATTATATTTTTAGTATTATTCATTTCTAATACCATTAAATGAGTTTCTGGTAATATTTTATCGCTAATTTTAGTTGGACTTCCATATATACAACCCAATTCATTATTTTTTAATAACCAATTTTTATTTTCTTGTATTGTTTTATTATCAAAACGTGTTACAAATATCTCCATAATTCATTTAATAAAAAAAATATTATATATCAATTTTTTAAATAATATACTTCAATCTTTATATTTTCTTTATTTTGAATTATTTCTTTTATTTTATTAATTTTTTCATTTGTACTTTCAATTATAAAATCATCTATTGAATATAAAAATTTATAATTATTTATTGTTTCATATAATTCATTTAATGAAGAATCTTCTATTTTTTTAGGATTTGTTGAATTAATAATTACAAAATTATCTGCTAAACTAATATTTAAATTTAAACTATTATTTATTATTGGTAAAATTATTTCTTTTTTATTTTTCTTTTGAATACTAATAAATTCTTCACTTACTCTATCTATATTTAAATTTTTATCTTGAAATATATCTAAAATAATATTTTCTACAATACTACTTGAATATTCGTCTTTATATTTATTTTTTAATTCTTTTCTAATTATTCCTTTTATCTTATTTAAATTAATTTCATAAAAATTTTTAATAACATTTTTTATATTTTCTTCTTTAATTAGTAAAATTTTATTTTCTTGTAAATAATTTTTATATTCTGTTTCTATAAAATTAAATATTATATCTTTAATATCATCTAAAAAATTTGTCATTTTATTTAATAACAAAAATATATTTAATATTATATATTATATATTATATATTAAATATTATTGTAATAAATATTATATATTATTTAATGATAATGTTATTTATATATGATTTATTTTTTTATTTAAAATATTTTATTTATTTTAATATATTTATAAATTCATTAACTTTGAATTATTTATCATATAAAATAAATAAAAAAATTTTTTTTATTAAATATTTATTTTATTCAATAAATTTAAATGGATGTTTTTTAATAAAACTAACACAATGGTTTAATACTATATTACACACATATGATTTAAATAATCATGATAATAAAGAATTAATTTATATTAGAGATTTATTTGATACTTTTTTTGAAGATTGCAATATTCATAATTTAAATTATACAAAAAAAATTTTTGAATATGATAATACTTATAAATTTGATGAATTAATTCAAATTGATGAAAATTTTACAATTAAGTCTGGTTCAATTGCTCAAGTTTATAAAGGAAAATTTAAAAATATTCAAAATATTGCAATAAAAGTTGTTCATCCTGAGTTAAAATATCAAATTTTTTTTCCAGAATATTTAATATATTTTTATCAATATATTGTTAAGAATTTTTATATTTTTAAAAATTATGATATTATTTTTAACCTTAATTCTTTTATAGAAAATATTAAACTACAATTTGATATGAATAATGAATTTAAAAATATGAATTATTATTATAATTATTATAATAATACTGAAAAAAATGAATGTATAGTTATTCCAAAACCTATTTTTTCATCTAAAAATATTTTAATAATGGAATATATCGATGGTATAAATTTTGATAAATTAGATCTATCTGATACTGAAAAAAAAAAAATTTGTTCATTATTTTCACTATTTATAAAAAATAATACATTATTTATGGACTATTTTCATAATGACATGCATAGTTCAAATTGGAAAATACTAAAATGCAATAATTATTATAAATTAATTATTTATGATTTTGGATATTTAATTAAAATTGATGATAATTTTAAAGAAGATATAAAAAACCTAATATTTTATCTTGATACAAATAATAAGATTGAAATTGCTAAGATATCATATAAATTTATAACAAATAAATATATTGATTTAGATACTTATATAAATTTATTTACAAAACAAATTTATAATTTATTACCATTTAGTGATGATATTATATTGAAGATTCATACTTTTTTTTATCATTATAAATTTAAAGTACAAGATAATATATCTAATTATTTTATTTTAGCTATTTTAGTAAGAAGAACTTTAAAAAAATATATGTATCAAACTGATAATGTTAATAAAGAATATAGTTATAATTATCATTTTCAAACATATTTATTTTTGAATTCAATAAGTAATGAATATAATATCTTTAAAAATGTTCAAAAATATTTATTTCAATATTATTTTAATAATCAAGAATATTTAAAAAATTTAAAATATAAAGATAAATATCTTGAAAATCTTACATCTGAATTGGATAATTCAAATATTGATATATAAAAAATTAATCATATACTCAATATAGATATCATATAAAAAAAATTGATACAAATATTCTCTCATCATATATTATTAATGTATAATAATATATATAATAATATGTATAATAATAATGATAATTGTCAATTGATTTATTCTAGTGCTATGCAAATTGATACAATGCAAACTGAAAATTATCAAAATATTGATTTTAGTTTAAATAATTATGAAAATGAACAAAATAATCCAAATGATACTATATATGATATTTTCAGCTATGAGCTTGAAAAAGGAATCGAATTTGGTGATATTAATATTATAAAAAATGCAATTAAGGATTATGGTCATCTTATCGATAAATCATATACAGAGTGGGCTAATTCTATTATATTTGAAATTGTACAAGAACAAATGGAAGATATTCAAATAAAATAATTCAAATAAAATAATTCAAATAAAATAATTATAATTTTTTGAATAATATTCTATATTCTCTCTTTCTATTTTGGAAAAACCAAAAAAATTATAAATTATTTCATCTCTTTCTAATCTATTATAATTTATTAAATTTGGAAAATTTAATATTTTTGTAATATCAGGAATAAATTCAAATGCATAACGTTCTAAATAACGCATTCTATAATTTGTTGTTGAAAAAATAAATAATCCTGTTTTAGTTGAGAGAAATGCTTGAATTTGTAATAATTCATTTTTTTTATAAAATTCTTCTGAAATTATATAATTATCTCTCGAACTTATCCCATATATACCTGATATATCATAAAAAGGGAATCCATACATTTTATGTGCCATTATTAATTTTTTTTTATTATAATATTGTTGTGGTACATTTGAATAATTTATTACTAATTTTGGTGTTAACTTATTTTCTAATAAACATGTTTTTACATTTTCGTATGGAAAATCATTACATTTATTTATACTTAATTTTGTATTTTTTGAAATTGTAGATGATTTTAAAATTTTGAGAGATCCATATTTATTTGTAAAAAATAATAATTTATTTATTATATTTATTCCATGTGTTGGTATTGGTTTATTTTTATTTAAAACATATTCTGTATATGTTCTTGATATTTTATCATAAATATTTAATATTTTTATTGATGTATTTTCATATAATTTATTATAATTTTTATTTTGTATAAAAAAATATGTTGTAGGTGTTTGTGCTTTATAATTAAATTCTTTTTGTGTTTGTGTTGTTGAGAGACATAGTAATTTCTCTATTTTTTTATTTGTTAATATTTTATATAAACCAGCTTTATCTGGTTTTAACCATAATGAAGGAATTATTAAATTTAAATATCCATTTACATGTAGAATTTCTAAAGATTTTTTAACAAATTCAACATAAATTTGTTTTCCATCATCTATTTTTTTGAGAGAATTATTTGTTGGTGTTTTTAATTGTCCATTTATATTAAAAGGTGGATTTCCAATTATAAAATCAAATAATTTAAATTCATATTTATTTATTGAAAGAAAATCTTTTGTTATTATATTTGCATCTTTTCCAAAAATTCTTTTTAATTCTTCTATGTGTGGTGGATATATTTCACACATAAATATCATATTTTTTATAATATGGGTTTTTCTCTCATATGGATCTATTATATTATTTGATAATTCATTAAAAAAACGATTATAAATATTTATAGCAAATGCACCATTTCCACTACCTATATCTAACCAACGTAATGATGGATTTCTAAAATATTCAATAGGAATTAGATTTAAAATTTTATTTACTAAATTATTTGGTGTATATATTATACCATAATTATTTCTATCTTCTTCGATTAATAAATTACTTGATATATCTAATGATAACATAATATATTTTATAAAAAAAAATATATTATATTATTATGTTTTTACGTATTATAGATTAAACATTTTTTTTTTTAATTGTATTAATAATATTTTTTTCATTTTTAATAATTGAATCAATAAAAGGTACATACCATGGTCTAAAATTTACTTTTCTTTCTTTAAGTTCGTCTACTGTAAACCAGTTTATTTCTTTTTTTTCAAAAAGTCCATTATGTTCTTTATTTACTTTATCTGGTAAATGATTTTCTGCAAAATTATTTACATTATTAAAATAAATTGGTAAATTTCTATCATATTTAACATTAAATAAAAATGTTGTATAAATTAATTTTTTATTTCTTTTCATTCTCTCTTCATAACCAATTTGAAATATTGAATTTTCTGTTACCTTTATTTCTAATTCTTCTTCGGTTCCTAAAAATCCATTTAATTCTTCACAACCTTCTCTAATTGCTGTTTTAAATATATCTTCTTTATTAATTGCACTCCCTCCAAAATCTGACCATAATTCTGTTCTTTCTTTTCCAAATAATAAAAATAATGTTCCTCTATACAATGTTACAGGCAAAATACCAGCACCCATTTTATTATATATTACTATCATTTTATATAATAAAAAATTATTTCAATTTTTAAAAAAAAATAAATAAAAATTTCTTATTTCTTAATTTTTAATTTTTTGATTTTTTGATTTTTAATTCTTTGATTTTTAATTCTTTGATTTTTATTTCTTAATTCTTTGATTTTTAGTATTATTTGTATCTTTTTTATTATTATTAATATTTAACTTATCTTTATAGCTAATTTTTAAATCTTCTTTTTTCAAAATTTCATAATTTGGATTTTCAACTTTCTTATCTGGATTCTTATTAACTAAAAGTGGCCAAAATTTATTATTATTCTTTGAATACTTGAAACGTGTTTTTGATTCTGGATTTAAAACATCATCTTTAAGTTTTTTTGATTCTTCATTATCAAACCATTCCTCAAAATGAATAAATGCCTCTCTACGATTTTTTGACTTATTTTTTACAAAATCAATTCGTGAAATTTTACCAATATTATTAGCAATAAATGTTTTTGTAATATATACTTCACTTACTGATTCAGAAATAATTGGAATATATAACGAAAGCATATTTGACATTATATTATAATCTATTTGTTTTATATTTTTATATTGTTATAAAAAATAAAAATTTTATATCAATTTTTTTATTAATTAAACAAAATTGAATTTATATAATATAAATTTAACATATTATATTATTTAAATTAAAATATGATCAACAAAAGAAAATTTGAATTAAAAAATACTCAATGTATTCAATATAAAAATTATAAATTACTAGAAAAAATATATTATAATGAACTAACATGTGATAAAATTATTATAAATGATAACCATATTTATTTTAATTCGTTAATTAATTATCAAACTATTGAAATTCTTATAAATTATATACAAATTATTAAAAATGAATATAATAATTTATTAAAAAATTATGAAAAAAATATCTATATTCATATTACAAGTAAAGGAGGAATTTTATATTCTCTTTCACAATTTATCACTTTTAAAAATAATAATGATTTTGATTTAATATCTATTATAGAAAATGAATGTAATGATGTTGCTATTTTATTAGCATCATTATGTAATTATAGAATTATTACAAAAAAATCATTATGTAAATTATCTCAATATAATTTGTATTCTAATAACTTATATTATTGGGGATATTTTAAACAATGTGAAAATTCTATAGAAAATATTCAAACATTTTATAATGATCTTATTAATACATTTTGTAATTTAATTGATTCAAAAATTAATGATGAAAAAATTAAAAAATATCTTAATAATAATTGTATTTGGGATTCAAAAAAATGTAAAAAACTTGGATTTATTGATGAAATTATATAATAATTTTAATTATAAAAACACTCAAAACTTAATACAAAACTCCAATCCATATTATTTAATGTAAATGGTCTACCATATTCATCTAAA
>Ga0181388_1000644_pt1 | contig 11383 bp, 19 predicted proteins | sample 11SPOviralmetaG_FD_130120 | JGI IMG/M metagenome (GOLD analysis project Ga0181388, IMG submission 130120) | Marine viral communities from the oligotrophic San Pedro Time Series (SPOT) site, San Pedro Channel, CA, USA - 11 SPOT_SRF_2010-05-17 | ecosystem: Environmental > Aquatic > Marine > Strait...
ACTCTAAAACTTCAGAAGTTACATTCGGCCAGCGAATTGCAGATCTTAATGCACTTTTTAATACTTCTAAATTGAAATTATATTCTCCACTATTAATTGGAGTTCTACCACAGAAAATCGGTAACGATCAAGTCTTCTCAGAAATGATGGCAGAATCTAAAGCCGGTGGATGGGAAGGTCTAATGCTTCGTAAAGACTCTACATATAAAGGTAAGAGATCTAATGAAATTCTAAAAGTTAAGCAAATGTTTGATGAAGAATACATTGTAGTCGATCTTGAGAATGACGTCCATAGAGTTATTGTAGATGGCGCTGAGGTTGAGGAAGAGATGCTAAAGAATGTTATCATTGAACATAAAGGCAACCGAGTACACGTCGGTAGTGGCTTCAGTCACGAACAAAGACGCCATTACTTCGCTAACCCTAACGAGATTCTAGGGAAGCAGATTACAGTACAATACTTTGAAGAATCTCAAAGCAAGTCAGGAGAATACTCTTTGAGGTTCCCAGTAATCAAAGCTGTCTATGACGGAGTAAGAACATTTTAATAAAAAATATGAAAAAAATAAAATCAATTATTAAGAAAATCGACAGTGTAGATGTCGTACTAATTTTCGCATTTAGCCTCTACACGGTATTTATGCTTATCAACCTTTCAAAACTATTTTACTAATGAGATATACAGTAACTTATGAAGTTTACATTGAAGGCGACAATGATAAACATGCTTTTTCAAAAGCAGAACTAATAGCCAATAATCAAAACGCGTTGCACCCAAATCAACAGTGGGATGTACATAAACTACATATCACTCCATTTGCTTCACTAAATACACAAGAAGTAGATATTGATGCAATTAAAACCGAGAAATTACTAAAAGAAGACTTACCATTTTAATATAAAAACCATGAACAAAGAACTAACAAAAACAGAACAAAACTTACTAGACGAATTAAATTACAAAGCAAGTTTAATTATTGAATTAGAAAAAATGTTTGAATCTAAAGATGTGCCAGTAAATAGCAAATCATTATATGCATTTTCAATTAAAGAACTAGAAACTGTAAAAAAGGTTTGGACAGGAAAAGAATAGTAAACAATCCTTTTAAAACGTATATAAAGATTAATAAATTTAAACCATAGGATATTTATGATTATATTGGGCCTTCACATGGGACATGATGCTGCAATGGCATTAATTAAAGATGGTAAGTTGGTAGGAACTAGCTCCACAGAAAGATTTACTAGAAAGAAGAAGGATAGTACAATTGATAAAGATTTTTTAGAGACATTCTTAGGTAATTGGAATGTTGCTCTAGAAGATGTAGACATGATTACGTTTAGTACATGGACTGCTAGTTTAGTGCCATGGATGCAGATATACTCTCCAAAGGATGCAATATACCCATTATCTCAATATGGGACATGGTCTGCTCAAACTAAAATATTAAACCATTTACCAGATCAAGAAAAAGTAATTGAAACTCCTTATGGTTATAGCATGCCGTCGATGATTCATAGAACATGTATGCCGACTAGTTCAGCAGATATTAATATGGATAACGGGTTTTGGTTAAACATTAGAATAGACGGGATTGATAAAACATTTAATGGGTATTTTTGTGACCATCACATATCTCACGCAGCTAGTACATTTTATACTTCTGATTTTGAGAAAGCAGCAATATTTACTGCCGATGCATCAATGCACCATGAAGAAGCATCTTGTGGTATGTTCGTTGGAGATGGAGTACAATTAATGCAATTCAAAAATCCAGGCTATATGTTTGGTAATTTTTATGATATAGCAACTGAACATTTAGGTATTGGCCCTGGTGTTGTCAAAGCAGGTTCTTTAATGGGACTTGCAGCGTATGGTAGGATTAGTAAAAAGGCACATGATAATTGGAAAGATTGGACCTCTCCTCAAAGTATTAGAAAATTCGATAAAGAAGAACACAGATATATTGATTGGTTATTTACACAATTAAGTGGTAGATTTCCAATGGTAACGTTCGGAGTCAGAAATGCTATAAAAGATAATAATAAAGATGCTGAACATTATACTAGAAGGTGGCAAGAGCCTTATACAAATGAAGAATCTACTACACAAGAGGCAATGGACGTTGCAGCAGATATTCAATTCTTAACAGAGCGATCTTTAGTAGAATATACTCAACAATTATTTGAAGAAACTAAAACATTTAATGGTGGTAATCTTTGTGTTGCTGGTGGTACATTTTTGAATTGTAACGCAAACTATAAAGTTCAAACAGAAACTGACTTTGAAAGAATGCACATGTTCCCTGCATGTGGCGATGATGGAACTGCTGCCGGATCTGCTTTATATTATTTACATTATCATCTAAAATACCCTAGGCAGAAATATACAACTTCAGAATTAGCATATACTGGAGTAGTATGGTATGATAGACATATAGAAGGTGGTATCGAATTAGATTTAGATGTGGTAGCAAAACATTTAAATGATGATAAAATTATATGTTGGTATGATGGAGCTTCAGAAAATGGACCTAGAGCTTTAGGCCATAGATCGTTCTTAGCTTCACCTAAGAATAATAGCATGAAAGATAAAATGAATGCTAGAGTTAAATTTAGAGAATGGTATCGACCATTTGCACCAATAGTTTTAGCAGAAAAAGCACAAGATTGGTTTGTCATGGATTTTGAGACGCCATTTATGCTACATACAGTACCATGTAAAAAACCATTTGATATTCCAGCTGCAGTGCATATTGATAACTCAGCTAGAGTACAAACACTTACAAAAGAACATAACGAAAAATTATACACATTAATAGAAAAGTTTGAATCCATATCAGGAGTTCCTGTTTTAATCAATACATCTTTAAATGTGAAAGGTGAGCCTATCGTAGAATCACCAAACGATGCGTTAGATCTATTTGAAAGATCAGACGTTGATGTATTAGTAATTAATAATAGAATGTGGATTAAAGATGCCAAAGAGCAATAAGATTGGGATAGAACTAGACGACTTTCATTATCATGAAGCACTAGATAGACTTATGGTTACAATTTTACAAATTGACCAACACCTAATACAACATCCTGTTTTAAAATTAGAAACAGAGGTAAAGGATCTTGTAGTAGATGGTACGGATAAATTATGGATAGCATACCACAAACTAACTGAAATCAAAGCAAAGGAATAGTGAATAGATTGAGGCAACAGAAAGGGGAATCAATGGCTGACTGGGTAAAGCGTCTCAATAAAAGAAGTAAACAAAATAAAAGTATCATATATAAAGTATATAAATTATTAATTAATTATGTCAAAAGAGCAAAACGAATTTTTAGGTATTAGCGATAATGGCAAAGACCTTTGTATTAGTTGTGATATAGAAACCAAGTATAAGCATGATACTTCTATTGAATATAGAACACATTATGTAGAAGGTGCAGGACAACTATGTGAGAAGTGTTATGATACTATTATGAACAAGTTACAGGAAGTAGCAGCTAATCTCCCTCCTGATGAAACAGCCTAAAAGAGATTACACAAAAATTATTTCATGGATCATAATATTAGGTTTTACATATCTAGTATGGTCTAACATTTTTAGCTGGATATTTTGAGAATGGCCGGTCGAAAATGTAATAAGTGTGGAAAGAAGTTATCAGCCAGTAAGTTTAAAACAGACCTGAAGAAAACTTGCAAATCATGTGAACACCGATGGTGGAGATCATTCCTAAGAACTTTAGTACAACAAAAAAGATTATCTCCAGCAGAGAGGATGGCTAGCCGAATAGGATATATGGGCGCAGCATTCTTAATGGCAGGACAATGGACTGTAGAACCATCTCTATTCATTCTAGGATTTATATGTGTACTTGTTCAAGTTACCTTTAGAAAGCAATGGAACCTTGTGGTCTTGCAATTAAATGGCCTTGTGGCATGGACTATCCACTTTATTAAAACATTAAGTTGAAACTAATTCAGACTATCAACTATAATTACTAAATTAACAAAATAATTAACATGGCATATCAGCTTAGAAAAGTAGAGAGGTACACAAATTGGGAAGCAACTGAAGCAGTTACTTTAAACCCTGATGATTTTACAACTCTATCTTATCCATACTCTGGCACTACAGAAGTAGAGTTTATGAATTACATACAAGAACTATATTATGAAGATTGGTACGAAATATGTGAGGAATTAGAAGCTTTAGATTACATGAAAGCCGCTGACGCACTATCAACTCTATTTGAAGGTGAGATGGAAGTTTATTCATCTACTACTGACAAGGAAGAAGATATGTGGGTAGAAGTTGGCGAAGTAAATGAAGAGTATTCAAAATATGGAGGATTTAAGTCCAATTTTAATACAATGGATTGAAACAAACCATAAACAACTAATATAATTAATAACTAATTTTAAAAAAGTAAAAAATGCAAAATTTAATTGACCAGATTACAGAAGTAATCGCAAACATCCAAGACGACGTTACTAAATTCGACGAAAAAGGTAACAAAGCCGCTGGAACAAGAGTAAGAAAAGGAATGCAAGCTATCAAAGGCTTAGCACAAGAAGTAAGAGTTTACGTTAGCGCTAAGAACAACGCGTAAGTAGACTTAATGGACAACGAGACCTAAACTCGTTACTGTTCTTTGAAATATTAAAAGAGGCACTCAAAATCTTGATCAGACGGAGAGTGAGTGTATGGCCGAAAAAACCCTGACGTGAGAGGGGTTAAGGCACATCCGACACCAAACAAGATTTGGCTCAACTGCTTCAAGTAGCGTGGTTGAGACTCGACAGAGTAGAAGATGGTAGATCGGGAAATAGACAACTAAACCTATTTCACGAAGAGCATTGCAAGTACCCGAAAGGAAGCCTTGCCGAAAACTGACCGAACAATCCTATTATGTAGGGGATAAGGTACAACTAAAGCCGTTGTGGCGCTACAACGAGATTAACCATCTTGAGTAGAACTTGAAATAATAGTAAAGTTAGTTGGTATGCAGTATAATATACAACATGACGATCTTCTAGAGCTGGTATACTCTAGTACACGATCCTCTTTTTTAATAAAACCAAGAATGGGGGATTAGCTCAGCTGGCTAGAGCGCCTGCCTTGCACGCAGGAGGTCATCAGTTCGACTCTGATATTCTCCACTAAAGATAACAAGGGATAATTTCACAGCTTCGTTCCACTATATAAAACGCAACAGTATTACCTCCCTTTTAAAGCCATCTTCGGATGGCTTTTTTATGATTGAAACTTTCTAATACTGATAACTATAACTAACTAACGCTAACATTAAAAGCATGAATAAGTTAAAAGAGAAGTTTGGTAAATACTTTCAATTCAAAAATACCATTAATGGAACGGCTTACATATTAAGAGGGCTAGCAGCAGTACTGTTTGCAATACCTATGGGTATTTTCTTAGGCATTGGAATGGTTTCATTACCTACATCAGCGGTACTAGGTGGTTTCTTAATTCTATTAGGATGTGCATTTATAGTACCACTAGTTTGGCTTTCATTATCAACTGGATATAAAAGAATTAATGCCTTCTTTCCTGGTAAAGCAGGTTGGTTATTAGCATTGACGTTTTTTTACTCAATGGTTTTAGAAGGATTTAATCCACAAAATGTTATGAATGTATTAGATACTCCAGCTGGAACTTTACCTAATGGAGACTATATCACTTATGTAATATTAGCCCTGCCTTATTGGGCATGGAGTTTATACTTAGTATTTGGTAATTCACCAATTGCTAAAAATGAACATATCGGATAAGATTATCCAAGCGAAAGTAGCTCAGCGGTAGAGCATCACCTTGCCAAGGTGAGGGTCGCGAGTTCAATCCTCGTCTTTCGCTCAAATGGCCCGTTCGTCTAACGGTTAGGACGCCAGGTTTTCATCCTGGAAATAGGAGTTCGATTCTCCTACGGGCTACAAAACCCAGATATATAATTAAGATGAACTATGGCTTAACTCGATTGGAAAGAGCAAAATGGACTACCAAAAAATGGTATCGCCAGCTCCTAAGAAAGATTAAACGTTCTCCTATAGTTAAATGGGATAGTTATGTAGATGATACTTATATTCTACACTTAGATAATCGTACAGATCGTTACGATGTACTCAATAAAGAACTTAGTAAAATTAAAACAGAAACTGGTAGCTTAGCAGATTCAGTAACATGGTTTTCTGCATATCAAGATATAATTAGTTACCCAAAAAACTGGCATATCGATGAGTATTCTTTTGATTATCATTGGGTAGTAGATCCAGACCCATGGTTTATGCAATATATTGATGAGCCTTTTAAAAAGATTCAATGCTCACCAGCAGAATCTGCAATTTCAATAGGTCATTTACAAATGTGGAAAGAGTTTTTAGCATCAGATGCAGAAACAGCAATGTTTTTAGAAGACGATATTTATTTTGATTACCAGTTTGAGGAAAGAATTAACTCTATCTTTCAATATGAATTACCTAAAGACTGGGATATGCTTTACTTAGGAGCGCTTCCATGCCATCATGGTTTTACTTGGGATCCGCATTCTAAAAACTTAATTAGACTCTACAACGGAGTTTGGTGGATGTCTTCATATATCTTAACTAGAAAGGCAGCACAAAAACTGGTAGATAGTATTCCAATTGTTGGGCCAGTAGATGTTTGGATTAATTATCAATTTGAAGATATGAAAGTATTTATGACAATAGGTAATCTAATAGAACAAACAGGAGTAGAAGACTCAGATAATACTTATTCATTTGTTGAAGAATTTTATTAATGATAGTATACGTTGCACCTCCAAGGGGTAAATTAGAAAAGATTGCTTATCAACAATGGTTTGAAAATTATGGCCATGAACCTATTTGGCTAGATCTAAGACGTAAAGTTAAAGGACCTTTAATCTTATGCGGAGGCGCAGATATTGGTAAAGATCCAGATCGAGATGCAAAAGAATTTATTTGGATTCAACAAGCATTAGATGGCAATCATAAAATTTTAGGTATTTGTAGAGGTATGCAGATCTTAAATGAATTCTTTGGTGGTACGGTAAATGATATAAATGAATCGATCGTAGAAGATCATAAAGCTGGTAACTTTGCAGAAGATGTAGACCATAGTGGAAAACCATCCCAATATCATATCGTAGAAGATCTAGAAGGTAATTTAATTAATGTCAACTCAAGACATCATCAATATTGTGATAAAGTAGCAGCCAATTTTAAAACTACACACATTTCATATCCATCTAATTCTATTATTGAAGGCTTCTCAGATGAGAGTAAAAAGATCTGGGCAGTACAATGGCATCCAGAAAGAATGGAGTCAGATAATAATGAATATCCCCTAGACAAACTTTTTGCAAAATAATTGCCTCTAGATTTTTTTATGTCAATTATTTTTCGTATATTAGTACTGTAATTAAAAACTAAATAATATATGAGTAATCCACACTACGAACATCAATTAAAATTAGACGCTATGAAGAAACACACTAAATTATCGTCTAGAAACAAAACGCTTCTTTTAATGGGGGCTAAGACTACTGGGAGCTTCCTAGAAGGCTATTATTATATAGAAGAAAGTTTATACATCGATGAGTCTAACGCATTACATTCATTCTGTACATGGATTGATGACATCATTGGTGGCGCAGGTCCAGCAAATATCGATATGCTTTGGTTAGGATTTAAATATCCTGAAGTAGATAGGTATTCTGAAGCCTGTGTAGAAATCAAGAAACAAATGGATGAAATTAAATCTTATACTGCCTAATGAAAAAAATAAAAGCAAAATTATTAACCTACTTATTTACTGACTGGGTTAAATCCGAAAAAGACGTTGAAACATTATTACTCACAAGAGATATGATAACTAAGCGTAAGAATGAACTGACTGGCCATACTCCAGTTTTAGGTTTTAGAATGCATACTACTAACGAAATTAAATAATATGACAAAACTACAAACACTTAAATGTGTTGAGGTAACTTCTCAAACACAGGCAAATAATGGAACTCAATGTTTCCATGACCCTATCACAAATACTGATTATCTTTCTTATGAAAACGGATATGTACGTAGAGCCTACACAAGAGGTTATACAACACCGCGTGGTTACAAATATAAGAATAGATCAATCTATCAATTAAATCCTACTAAACTAACTCCACGTTTTAGCTCATGGGATGGTAGCAGATATTATGAAAAAGAAAGACTAATGGTAATGGATCCAGCAGAAAGAATGGAGATTTTGGCTAAAGCTATTGTTAACTATCGTCAAACTTTAAAGAAACAAAACCAAGTTATCGCGTATAATGATTAACTAATTGAACAATTATGCATATACAGATTTGGATAGGTAAAGATTACCTAGAACAACTTAATAAAAACATTAATTCACCACTAGTATCTGATGATCTATGGGATAATACTGTAGAATATACAGATGTTGTTGTTATGGAAGGTCAAATTCAAGTAAGTATTAAGTATGATAAATATATTGAATTAACAGACAAGGGACTATTAATTGAATGGTCCGGAATAAATCAAGAAGAATAATTATGATTCCAAAAGAAGGTAGAGTATTAGTAGACTTTTATGCAACATGGTGTGGCCCCTGTAAAATGGTAGCAAAGACATTAGACCAATATGTAGAAGAAGTTAGTGAAGTTAAAGTCGTAAAAATTAATGTAGATGAAGAGGCTGATATAGCATCTGAGTATGGTATTAGATCTATTCCTACATTGATATATTTTGAAGACGGCGAAGTTATTGAAAGACAAACTGGTAACCTTGCATTACCACAAATAAAGGAATTAACAAAAGTATAAGATATGAAATGGCTTACAAATACATTTACTTATTGGCTAGAACTAGCATCAGAAATTAGAATCTGGTGGATTTTTAGATCTACTTCTAGAAAACCTGCTAATGTAGAAAAGCTTAACGAGAATGATTTAAGATCAGATTGGTTAGGTAGAATTTATGGTGTAATAAATATGCCAGAAGAAGTAGTTGGCGCAGCTCCACAAGTTCAACAAGCCTATGTACTACAACAAATTAGTAAGTGGGGACCTCTCACTACAGAAATGGGACTTGCAGATATTATCTACCCAGAAATTGATAGACTTGCAGGTACTAATTCATACCTAGTTATCATGTGGCCTCAATATGAAGCCTTAGGACTTTGGTATATCTTAGGTAATATACTTAAATCAACAGCAGTTGGTTTTGGATTATTCTTATTAGGTAGACTAATCTGGGTAAACTTCCACTATATAACTGATACATTTTTTAGATTACTTGAACTAGCAGGACTGTAATGGCAGAAATAGAAAGAGTACAAGAAAACGGATTACGTTTTTATCAAGTGACCGAAGGGGGCGAAGTAATTGCAAAGCTACCATCGGTTACTACTGTTTTAGGACAGACTAAAGACATGTCTGGTTTAGCAAAATGGCGTAAACGCGTAGGTGAAAAAGAGGCTGATAGGATTTCAAATCTTAGTATGTCTCGTGGTACAATTATGCACAGATTAATTGAACTATATAAAACTGAAACTTCAGGTGAGTCTATGGAAAGGCTAACACAACTAAAAGAAGTTGCTAAAACAGATGACGAAGTAAATGAGTTTAAAGATAATGAGAACGGAGCACTCTATTTAGAAGAGGCTTGGAAGTTCTTTTACAAATTTTGGTCTAACTCATCAGATTATTTCGATCAAATTAAAGAAGTTATTGAAGCAGAGACTTTCTTATGGACTACCAAAGCCGGTGGTTGGGCAGGAACTGTAGATAATATTTCAACTATGGTAGATGATACGGTAAAGATCATTGACTATAAGAATAGTAGAAGGCCAAAGCGAGAAGAATGGGTAATTGATTACTATTTACAAGCATCTGCATATTTTATTGCATGGTGGTCTATGACAGGTAGAAAAGCAAATGGAGCCGAGATCTGGATAGCAAATGAGGATGATAATTTACCACAAAAATTTACACTTACTCAGTCAGATTTAGAGTTTTATGCAAAGGAGTTTATTAAACGTAGAAATATGTTTAAGGAAAAGCATAATATATAATAAATATGGCAATAGAGAAGAAAACACAGAACTATTCGTTAAACGATAAGTATTCGTTTAAAGGAACTATAGGAAATGCACCTAAAGTAGAAAAGAAACCACCAAGTGTGGTTAGTCAAATTCTAACTGGTTGGGGCAATCTAGTAAAGTCTCATTTTGTAGAACTAGCTCCTGAATTAAAAGCACAGAGTTCTAATCGTTTATTAATCTGTAACTCTTGCGATATGAGAAACGGGGGAACATGTAATCCAAGTAAAACAGGAAAACATGTTGTAACTGGACAAGAAGTTAGGGGCTGTGGCTGTAGATTAGCAGCTAAAGCACTTTCACCTGGTTCAGTATGTCCACTTGGGAAGTGGTAAAACAATAAAAACTAAATTATGTTTAAAACATTAAAGAGGAATTTCCTTCCATTCATTATAGCCTTCTCTGCATTGTCAGTATCGGCTTCAGCAGCATTTTATTCAGTAAGTGGACTTAGTAAGTTATTTGCAGGAGCTTCATTTGAAGTAATGGTAATGGCTGGTTCGTTAGAAGTTGCAAAATTAGTAGTAGCATCTCTATTATATCAATATTGGGACACTATTAATAAAGGCCTAAGAGCCTATCTTGCAACGGCAACTATAATCCTAGTACTTATTACATCAATGGGTATTTATGGATTCTTATCAGCAGCATACCAAGAGACCTATTCAAAACTATTAATTCAAGAGAATGAAATAGAGTTTATTGAAAACAAGGCCCAGTTCTATGAGGATGATATTGCAAGATATGATATAGAACTTGCTAGAATTAGTGAGAATATTAATATCTTATCAAGCGCGAAAGCATCTGGTATACAAGTTAGAGATACAACATCATCTACTGGATTTAGACAGACTATTTCTACGACAGAATTAAGAATGGCATCAAAACGTATTGAAACTGAAGAAGCTAATCGTAAAGGTGTACAGGCAAAAAGACAAATAGCAGCAGATAGTTTACAAACATTTAAATTACAAATTTTAGATTTACAGAATACTTCTGAAACTGCAGGTGAATTAGGTCCATTACAATACTTATCTGGCTTAACAGGTACTCCTATGGATAGGATTATTAACTGGCTTTTATTAGTTATTATATTTGTATTCGATCCACTAGCAATCTCATTAGTGGTTGCAGCTAACTTTGCATTCGATCAAGCAAGACTAAAAGAAGAAGACGATATTGAATTTACTCCTAGAGATTCTGTTTGGAATGATCTTGACGGTGACGATGACGATGATGATGAAATAGATCCTCCAAAT
>Ga0181388_1000646_pt1 | contig 11372 bp, 6 predicted proteins | sample 11SPOviralmetaG_FD_130120 | JGI IMG/M metagenome (GOLD analysis project Ga0181388, IMG submission 130120) | Marine viral communities from the oligotrophic San Pedro Time Series (SPOT) site, San Pedro Channel, CA, USA - 11 SPOT_SRF_2010-05-17 | ecosystem: Environmental > Aquatic > Marine > Strait...
ATATTACCATTAGCTAATGCTTCATCTAACTGCTCTACAAATTCATCTAAATCTTTTCTATTTTTTAATTTATTATAAGATTCTTTTATTTGCCTTAGATTTAAATAAACTGTTGATGGGTCTTCTAAACCTACACCATCAGCTTGCCCTAAGATGTTTGGCTTTCCCTGCTTACCTAACACTTCATCAACAATTTTTTGATCTGTTATAATTCTACCAACATAAAATTCTTTGCCAAATCTATTTAACAATTCTTTTTCTGTCATTTTACTTAATGGCTTGCGTGATATTTTGTATGTTTTAGCCATATCAACTTTTATTTTTGCAAGATCAGGCTGCGCCCATTCTTCTGTATTAGCCATATACAAACCACTGTCTGTCTTTTCCCAATTAGATTTAGCTATTCTTTTAGCGTCAGCTTCGTCTATGTTGTATCTAAGAAGATATTCCTTTTCCATCTTAGTAATTTTTTTATTAGGATCAGCCCAACGCACAGCATAATCTATAAGGGTATGGCTGCGCATCATGCCATCAAAATCTTTTAATATCCTGGTCACTGGGCCCAATCCATTTAAAGTAAAAAAAGCATCTGTAGCTTTATCTAAGTAATCGCCACGAAAAGGATTATTATTTAAATCTTCGGACAAACGCATCTGCACGTTACCAAGCAATCTTTCTAATGCTTCACCAGCTGCGCGTATTTCTAGGCCACCCATTTTCAATGCGTTCTTATCAAGCACAGAAAACAAGCCCTTCATTGTAGGTGCAAATCCATGCTCCATTACAATCTTTGCTGGCTCTGTAATAGTAGCTAATACCGCACCACCAAGGTAACTAAGTTGTGCTGCTGATCTTAATAATCTAGCAACTCCTTGATTCATTGCATCTGGTCTTCTGAGAACAGACCCTACAACTCTATCATAAAGTATTCTTTGTTCTTTTTGCGCTGCTCTTATCTCGTCAATGCTAGCACCAGCATCCATCATCTTATCATATGTGCCATCTAGTACGTCATCTATTGAGCCGCCACCAAACTTTTTAGAAAACTCATAACGACCTGATGTCTTTTGTGTGTAGGCTTTCATAATGCTAATTGGATTACGCTGCATGTAATCAAGCACTAATCTATTAGGTATGTCTAATGCTCTATGTTTAAAGTGCTTTGACTTACCAACACCATAAAACATCTTATCAGGATCAAGAGGATCAGGATCGTTTAGCATTCTATCAACTGTATCTTTAACCCTTTTAGCTATAGCGTCAGGGCTTGATGACATTTTAACTTTACCCCATTTACCATTAGGTAATTTAGTATATGTCTCTGGATTGCTTTGATACCACTTAGCTAAAATCTTTTCAAACTCTGGCCTGTTAGCTTCAATCGCAGAAAAATCCCAATAGCGCGGTCTAAATATATCTTCATTAGGTGGAGTTAGTTTACCCATTGCACCTAAATCATCTAACTGCTGCTTAGTTTCTGCTATTTCTTTTTTAAATCTATCAATCTGTGTGCCAATATTTTTAGCATGTACTGTAGTTTTTGCATTAGCTAGTCTGCCTTCTGCAACTTTTAACCTAGCTTCTCGGTCTAACATATACTTTTTATAGTAACCTTCGCTGCCAATAAGACCTTCATCTTTTAAGCGTACTTCCCACTCGTCATAAAATTCATTAAGCTTTTGCATAGCGCGTGCTTCGAAATCATTAATTGGTTTTTCTCCGCGTATAGCTTTGCCATCTACTTCTGTTACCCACTCTTCAAATGATTTACGCTTTGTCATGTAGTCTAAAGGTTTTGTAACGCCTGTTCCTGTGGACTCACCCCATATAGTTGCTATTTCATCATATGCTTTTACCCATGTGCCTTGGTGTAACTTTGCATTTTGAAATACTGAGTTACCTATCTTTTGTCCTTTTTTATTTGCAGACAATAAAATACCAGAATCATTAGCAATGGCTAACGTATCTAATTTAACGTCATTAGGTATATTTGGATTAGTTAATATTCGCTTCATAGGAGATGTAGCTGATTTATATATCCAAGAATCAGTAAATATATTCTCTGGTATAGTTGCATCTGGGCCACCAGCAACAGCAGTTGCTTGTACGCCATCGCCTTTTAATGCTTTGTTTAACTCACCAATTTCAACTTCTGCATCTTGTGCTGCTTTAAATCTTCTTGCAGCTGGTATGCTTACCATACTATTTATTGCGCCACCAAAAATTGTAGAGGCTGCAATATTTAATCCTGACTCAGCAGCAGTAACAGTAGGATCAATAGGGTATCTAATAGCTTCTTGCGCAACAGCAACGCCACCAGTTGATATAGCACCAGCCCTAAAGCCGCCACCAATAGTCTTAGCAGCGCGTAGCGGCAGAGAAATATAATTTATAGGGTCAACAAATTCACTTATTGCAAGCGCACCAAAGCTAGCTCTACTTAATGTTTCATCAACTTTTAACGCTCTATATAAATTGTTTACCTTAAAAGTTAATTGGTCTGCATTTTCAGCACTAATTAAATGATGTGTATATTTTTCTAAACCTTCTGGTATATGGTCGATTGCATTAAAATTTGGGTCTTTGTTTTTAGGATCAAACCCAAATTTAATTTGTTCATTAAGAAAGTTTACAGAAGATGCATACTTATCCTCTAAGCTCGCACCAATTAGTTTGCTCCAACTAGGTTCTGGCGCACCTAAATTTGCATTTGTTGGTGATAAATTTTTTAATGTAGTAAATGCATTATCTACCATAATTATTTAGTCCTATTATTTAATATTGTTTGGTTTAGCCATAGGTCCAAATTCTTTAACCCTATCTTTTATTTCTATTTCATTTTGAGCTGCATCTTGACTTGCTCGTATCTGTTGTTTTTCTATAATATCTTCTTGTATTTTACGATTCTCTCTGTATTCAGCAGTTAGTTTTGTATTAAATTCAGCAAGAAACAATCCTTCTTCATCTTCTGTAAGTAAATATTTTATACCAGTAGGATTATCATTTTCATCAAATGTTTTATAAACTGGAACATACGATATTTCATTGGTATTTGGGTTTGGTATTAAAAATACCTGTCTTTTTTCTGCTGTTTTCTTTGCATAGTTAACTTGTTCTTCACTTGAAAAACCTTCGTACTGTGTACCAAGTGAGCCAGCTCGCGCAAATTTATCAGCATGCATAGAAAATCTTAAATCAGGTAGTGGTTTGCCTACGCTATCTGTACCTGATTGCGGTATAACTATGCCTTTTAAGTAATCTTCAATCTTTGCTACAAATTCAATTTGCTCTCCGTAATCTGGGAATACAGAAGCAAGTGCGTATTGTGATTGTTGCTTATCAGAGAATGGTGCATCAGGATCTAAAACATATTCTGACTTTAAATACTTTTTCTCAATATACCTATCTATAAAATCAGTTATCATTTCTGGGTTATCACCACGTCTTGATAATGTTTTTACTACAGGTAATAAATCTCTAGTTAATGTAGGATCATCTGTAAAATCAGCAACAAATTCAGTAGGAGTTTTACCTAAATGCTCAGTTAAATTTTTACTTTCGCCATCACGCTCAAGCTCTGCAAACTGTCGTGCTATTTCAATTACAGGCATTCCAGTAATTTTTGCTGATCTTTGTATTTGATCTAGTCTACTTAAATTAGCTGCGGACATAACATCATTTAAACGACTTGCTGTTTTGCCATTAGCTATCCTAGAATTATCTAGTTCTACAAATAGTTCAAAGTAACTTTGAGAGTTAGGGTCTTCAACTCCACTAATTAATTGCTCTAATCCATTTAATAATTTCTTACTAGGCGTACCTCGTAATACTTTTAAAATTTTAGTTTTTTCTACATCGCTATATGTGCTGTATAAAGACACATCTAAATTATAATCTTTGTTTATGACAGTATCAGAAGCAGTTTGTAATTTTTTATCTGTTCTATCACCTGTACCTGTTCTTGCAGTATTTTCTAAAGTTAACTGTGCATTTACCTTTTCTTCTTCATCTTCTCTATTGCTTATATTAATTTTAATACTGTCAGAAGCACTAATAAATTCTTTAAAATCATTATTTCCCAACAACTCTACAATTCTTTTAGCTCGCATTACTTCATCTTGACGTACACTTCCGTCTGTGTTTGTCATACCCCTTACATCGCCTTCACGATTTGGCCCTGTTGCTGTTTCAACAAATTGTATTAATGCTAAAAATTGTGAAGACGTAGCAGTTTTAGCAAATTCACTCATTACACCGACAGCAGCATTGCCTTCAATTAATTTAATATCCCTAGCGTAATCTTGTACTGTATAGCCATGCTTACCTATTTTATTTTTTAGGTCAGTATCAACTTGTTTTAACGTACTATCAGTCATCATGTTAGATTCTGCATACACAGAGTATTGTTGGACATACTCAAATGTTTTTAGTTTTTCTTGATTGTCTAATTTATTTTGTTCTGTTTGGTTTGTTCCATCTGTTAACACATTAGATATATAAGTTCTGTCTGCTTTGTAGTCATAGACACCTGTACCAACCATTGTTTCTAGCAAAGTTTGTTGTACGTTTGTTAATTGTGCAAAATCTTCTGCATTTGGATTAAAAATATAGCCTTTAACATAATCTAAATTTCCTTGATCTTGCGCTATATCTGCAACTTTAAACAATAATGGTTCAATTATTGCTTCTCTTAAAGCTTTAACATCATTTTCAAATTGTGTTGGTGTATATACACTACCTTCAGCGTTCATTCGTTGTGTTAATACACTAACTTGTTCTTGATAATGTTCAAAAATACCTTGGACTAATGGCGCAACCATATCTAATGACTCGCCATCCAAGCGACCAAATCTTTCATCTATTGCTTTATCACCAATAGAGTTTACAAGTTTTGATATTTCACTAGTTATTTTTCCCTTTTGATTATTAAATATTGCGTTATTATTTGTAAGGTCTAATTTTTTTTGTGCCGTTAATGCTTTTGCTTTAGCTTCTTGCTCTGCATTATTTGCAGTTTGCACTTTATAAAATGTACTATTCATTGATTCTGCTAATGAACTTGCATTAACAGCAATGTCATTAATAGTATTTACATCTAAATAATCTTTTATTTTACTAAGCTGTACTTTTGATATTTCATCTAAGTGATTTTTAACAACACCACCAGATTTTATGTAAGTAATAATAGCTGCTCTTTGTGTAGGATTTTCTGTTTGACTAATTAAGGTACTAACAAATCCGCTTATACCAGCTATCTCTAAGCTTGTTTGTGTAGCCTCTGCTGCTCCAGCTTTAAGCAAATTAGATGCTTCGCCATTTTGAAAGTTGGCTACGTTTTCTTCAATGACGTGTAACATTTCTTCAAAATTACCAGCTTTACCATAATCAGTGACAGCTTCTACTGCTGCTGTACCTTTTTTTATAATAGAGTTGCCAGCGTCTAGCCTAACTTTATCTCTTAATTCTTTTTGCAAAGATAATTTATTAGATGCTAACTGCTTACTGCCATGTACTTGTATAAAAGTTTTATACATGCCATCTGCATTTTCAGACATTGAAGCTATATGTTGTGACATAGCTACTGCATAATCTTCTGGTTTATACTGATACTTTAAAGCTAATTCTTGCGCTCTAATATTCATTTCGTCTTTTATAGAGTCTTCGTATCTTTGCGTAATAACATTTCTATAAGCTTTTTCAGCTATTGAACCCATACCTTCTGGTGTTACCATAGCTTTTGGCCTACCTGTAAGCGGATCAAGCGTAGTAATACTACTTACATCTACGCCCATAGCTGTTTCTGCACCTACTGTTTGTGCATTTTCTGCTGCATCATTATATGCTCTGCGCGTAAACTCGTCAGCTTCAGCTTTTATAGTTTCCCATAACTCAGCTTCACCTGTATTTATTCTACGAACGCCAACTGGCTTATTAAAGACTTGTGTTTGTTGTCTGATTACAGCCATCTAAGGTGTCCCTCCTTTTGGTGTTGGTGCCATAGATTTTGAAAAATCGTGCAACCCATAAGCTACAGTTCCAGCTGCTTGATACAATGAAGCGCGCCTAGCATTCTTACCGCCACGACGAAGAGCCATAGCTTCTCTAGTTTTTGCGCTAGATTGTGCCTGTCTTTGAAAATCAATTCTGCTAAGATCGGTTGACGCAATTTCTTTTTGTTTAGCCAAGAAAGCCTCAACAGACTTGTCTGAACCTACATCTCTACCAGTAGCATAAAACATAGATACATTTGCTTCTGTTGCTAAATCAAATTCATATCTACGATTAGCCGCTTGTTGCAACGCTAGCACTTCACCTTGCTCACGTTCAGTTTCAGTATTAAATGCATCCATTCTAGCTGCATCTTCTCTAGCCTTACCAGCCTCAATAGAAGCTTTTGCAGAAATAAACATACCCGCTAATTGAAAAATAGACATTATGTAATCAACTCCGATATTAAACCATTGATTTGCAACGGCATAGGTTCTTCTTGTTCAATAGTAACTTGAGGGCTTCTACTATATCCTAAAAGCCTAACCTCTTTGTTACCTGTAAATCCAGTAATATTATTAATAGATCTATTATTTACCTTAATAGATTCAGAATCTTTAACGCTAAGAACTACTGTACTTATACCGCGTACATCACCTGTTGCTGGCCCATTAGCTGCTACAGTGTCTACTGGATTGGTTATTATTTTAGATGTGTACTTTTTACCTACATAAAAATGAGTATAACTACTATGCGCAGTCATAGTAATATTCCCACCAGTTACAGTAAATTCACCTAAGTAAACTTTATTAGTACCATCATACCCAATTACATCTACAGTACCACTAGAGTACAAACTATTTACACTTACAGTTCCGTTACCATAAGCTACATAAAGATAGTTATCTAAGCCAATGTCATCAAGAAACTCACATAATACATAGTTATTATTAACGTCTTGTTGGTAAACAAACAGTCTATCACCTAATGCGGTTGCTGCTTTATAGCTGCCTTGCGATGTTAAGCTTGTCCAAGCCGCACGTTTCTCTGCTCTGTTAGAACTAAACAACGCCATATCACCATCTGCCATAACTAAAGCTGCATATGATTCAGAAGTATTAAATCCAGAATGCACAACTGCTATATCTACAGGTGATTTAATAAGGTGCGTAGCTACAGTAGATATTGCTGTAGAAATATATGCATCTTCTGCATCAGAGTATATGTACTCACGCACAGCCCTACCACCACGTTCAACAAAAATAGTTGCACCATCAATAGAAGTAGGCAAAACAAACTCACTACCAAATGGCGTTTGCTTTCTTATTTGTGCGTTAGTAGGTGTAATAGCTTGGTTAAGATATGTAGGGACATACAATTCATCTGACAGTGTAAATATCTGCAAGTCACGATTAGATCTCATAAACCTAATTTCATTAACATCTCCAGTTGCAGCAACTAAATTTATTGCATCTGTATCATCACCATCGCCAACATTGTAATTAAAAAAATCACCAAGAGATGACATCCAGATTGTATCTGGCTCAGCCAAAGTGCCGCCAAAACAAAGTCTATTTTCATGGAATGTTACTGACGCTGGGTATCCACGCAATGCAGAGAAAGATTGCTCATCCCACTTTACTGTAGCTGAATTTGAATTTACTTTTACAAAACCACCGCCATCTTCAGATGTGTTAGCACTAGCTGATGCATTAACTGTATATGTATTTTCATCTAAAACATCTAGTATGGTTCTATTGCCATTTATATTACTAGAATTTATTCCACCAACGGCTACTGCATCGGCTAAATTTATAGCACTCCCTGCTGTTAAGCCATGTAGAATATGTGTAATTTCGATTGTACTGCTACCATTTCTTGTGCGTATTGGGTTTGTGACAGTTAATCTTGTTGATAATTCTTTTATAACAGTACCAGTTGCGCTTGTACTAGAGTTTACTGCATCTATTCTAATCTCACTATTCCCGTACCTAACAACAATACCTATATGTTTGCCCGTTGTATCCCAATAAGGAGAGCTTGTAGTCAAGGTTCTATTGCTACCTACAGTATAAGAACTTGATGTTAAGGTTACATTTGTAGAGTAAAAAGAACTGTATGGCTGAAACGTATCTTTGCCATCGTAACTCTGGTCAAAACTAAATACACTAAGCTCAAATGTTGTAAGCGATGTACGCGTAAGCATACGAGGTGCAAACAACGGATGGCATATAAACATAACATCGCCATACTGAGCTGTGTTGTATTGACGTAAATAGTCTTTATCAAAGGGCAGCACATTGCTTTGTGTGTCAGTAGTTATAGTTGATACTAAACTAACTGTACCATCGGTTAATAATCTCCAGCACAATATATAAGCTTCACCTATACCAATTACATACTGCTCGTTGTCATCAAATACAAAAGGAGCTAAATGCAAATCGCTATTTGTTTGTGTGTTCTTGTATATAAATTTAGTACCATGACGTTTTTTTACTGCGCCTTCTGGCAATACAATCATATTTTCTAAGCTTTGTGCAGACGCAGCATAGATAGGACTATCAGTCCTCATTATAGTATTGTCGCTTATTTCGCCGTACTGAAAGCTATTCTGTGGTATTCTTACTTTCTGCATTAGCTACGCCTTTGTGCTATAAACCTTGATGTCATTAACTTGCGTGTTGTTTGTTGTTGCGAGTCAAGTCGTCTAGCTTTTATCATTTGTCGCTCGCCTTGCTGATCCATCATTTGCGCTAGAGAAGCATCCCTAGCAATAGATAGTGATAGCATTGCGGCTACTTGGAACTCTACAGCTAATGTAAAGTAGGAAGGCCAAGAAGATTCGCTGGCTCTGTATATATAATCAGCAACAACAACTTCTTCTGTAGTTGTATCACAATATACTTTATCGCCATATGTGTCATATATTATTGGGTCGTCGTTAACTGTAACAGCACTAAGCATAAGAAGATCTGACGGCATTTGGTATGCAGCATCATATCTGCTAGTAGGTGCTGCAGCTAATCTGTTTAATACTTGTTGGTTAGTAGCAAATCGCCAGCGTGTACTTGTCAACGCGGCTCTTGCTATGTCCTCGTACATTGCGTCAACTACATCAGCTTCGGCTGTACCTTCATCAAACGATGAAATAGGAGAACCGCCCATAAGGACGGAAGCGCGTGAACATACTTTTATTGGTGTATTTGCTGGCATTTCTTCAACCTATATATTGGAGTTAAAGGGGGCTTTCGCCCCCTAAAATATTAGTTGTTGTCTAGAACTTCGTAAACGCCATTGTTGTCGATTACTACTGAACCCATTGACATCATTGATGTAGCTAGGTGTGCAACCTTTTGCGGTACATAGTTAAGCTCTGTTGCAACATCAGAGTTAATACCGATACCAACTGATGATGTATGGTATGCAAAGTTTTTACCACCAGCAACAGCAGACGTTGAGAAGATCTTAAATCCTAAGAACTCTTTCATTGTCATACCACCAGCAAATGGTAGGCTTTGTGGCCCAACATAGTCACTTGATGCGAACTCATTAATGTTAAACAAGTCAGTGTATCCAGCTGGAGACATAGCAATATAACGCTGTCCGTCTTCTGGAATGTCAGCTGTACCCATTGTTTCAAACAATGTTAGTAGGTCAGCTTTTGCTAATGCGCCAGATGTGTCAGCGATTTGCGTTGAGTTTGCACCAGCATCCATAGCTGCTGTGATTAACTCATCTGTTTTACGGCCTAATGCGGCAGCAGCAGATTGAGCTACAACTTGACGCTCATTGATGTTGATCTTTAATTCGTCCAACTTATCAATGTATTCCGCTGCGTAGTAGTCAGCCATTGTGACTTCTACGTTAGTGTGCGCTAGTTCCATTGCTGTAACATCTCCGTTACGTGCCTTGGTTGACGCTGTGCCTGTTCCGATTTTCTGGAATCTTGCTACTGATGCAGATACATTTGTTGAACGTACTGTGTTGCGAAGCTTAGAACCCATGCGTTGATACGCCATGTGGACTTCAGTTTCGAACTGCTTAATAAAAGCTTGGTCGATAGTATTAGCCATTTTCTTTTCCTAAATATAAAGTTTCGGTTACTCGGGTATCCGTTCCTTCACATCGACAAGGGTATCCAAATGGGCCTTTCAGTGCATCACGGGCCGTGATGTTTCACTATAAGCACTTTTTTGTGGGGAAATGCAACGCACAAAATCAACATAGTGGTTAGAATTAAACTCAGTTACACCTATTGCTTCGAACCCTAACCATGCTGCCCAATCCAACATAAACTGGTGATCGCTCAATATACGCATACACATTTCGTCCTGTGTTCTATCAAAAAATGTTATCAACATCCGTGATCCACGCGCTATAGATGTAAAGTTTTTCTTAATATTCTTAGAAAACATTGCAAAAAACTGTGGTGCTTCCCTGCCATCCTCGTACCAAAGGCCAGATATTGCAGTAAATATCTCACCTTCTTTGCGTACTAGGTAGCAATCAGAGTATTTCATCATCTCTTCAATGCATTCTCTGACATTATGATAGCCAAGGAGATTTATCTCCCTGACATTTTCTGGACTCAGGTTGGAAATTACTTCTTCAACATGGTCTTTTGTAAATGGCGTTAGGTAAAAATTACCACGCTTTATTATCTTAGCTTCCATAAAGCTTCTTAAAGCCAGCCTCTACTTGCCGAACAAATGCTGGATCATTCTTGCTCCAGTACCTAGGATCTTGCATCATTTCCTTTAAGCTATCTTCTGAAAGACCAGCAGCAGGGGTAGCATCACCAGCAAATGTGCCATCTTTCATAGCTTCTTGTATAGCTTCCATAGCTACAATACCTTCGTGCGTCTCAAACATACGCTCGATTGCTGGCATAGTTTCGCTAGGGAAGAACTTAGTGGCGAACATTGAAGCTGACTCAATGCGCTGATCTGCATTCTCCCCTAGCTTTGCAGCTTCAGCATCAAGATCAGGAGCAGACCCATCTAATGCTTGAAGATACATCTCGATACCTTTTTCAAATTTATCTTGACCAAACCCATTATCAAATGATTCGTCAGCCCACCATTTTAATAGCTCGTTATCAACAGCTTCTTCGTTGTCTACAAAGTCTGGCAATGCATATTCGCCAGCAGATGCAGGGCGATCAGCATTCTTGCTAGAGTCAAACTCTTCCTTAAACTGCGCGCGTAAATCTTCTTCTTTAGTGCCTAGCTTAGACTCTAGTTCCTTATAAGCTTTAGCTAAATCTTCACCACTCTTATATTTTTCTGGCAACCATTCTGGTCTAGCTGGAGCCGCGTCTTCAGCAACTACGAAGTCACGCTCTTCTGCTTCACCATGTGTAGACTGCTCTGATCCTACTGGTA
>Ga0181388_1000651_pt1 | contig 11313 bp, 11 predicted proteins | sample 11SPOviralmetaG_FD_130120 | JGI IMG/M metagenome (GOLD analysis project Ga0181388, IMG submission 130120) | Marine viral communities from the oligotrophic San Pedro Time Series (SPOT) site, San Pedro Channel, CA, USA - 11 SPOT_SRF_2010-05-17 | ecosystem: Environmental > Aquatic > Marine > Strait...
CCAAGTCTCCACACATCCAAGATATCTCCCAGCGACATAGGTCTAGAAATAATTCCTTATATTTGTTTCATGGCAAAGAAAATGAAAGTACGTAACTACAATATTTATGCTAACGACATGGCTAAATGCATGAGTTACTGTTTAGCGAACGGTATCAAGATTTATATACTCGGTTCTGTGAAAGATGAGCATAAAGTACAAGTAAATAACAACGGTAAAATCACTACTTCTGATGAGGCATATTCTATAGTTCATGCCACAGATAAAGTATGGGAGTTATACTGTCATTTCTATAGACTTCATGCCAAAGAATAAATCAAATCTCCTACCGACAATATGGCGTAGTATACTAGTATTATATATATACTGTATAATTATATATATACTGTATAGTATTTATATATAATCTTGTAGTATATACCGCTGTTATTATAAACTGTACTATACAGTTGTAATAATATATAATAACTGTACAGTATACAGTATACTGTATATAAGCAAACCTCCTAGTCTTTTTTTTCTTTTTATCGGGTAATAACATGGCTACAATTTTGTATATTTATGCTTAGGCACAATATTAACCCATCCAGTTACTTAAACAATATGCAGAAAGATATAAAACTTATCGTACCTGATAGCTTACACGAAATTGAGCTCGGACAATACCAAACTTACTTGGCATCAATCGAAAACTTAGATGCTACGGAAGATGCGGAACAAATCAACCGAAAGCTCATAGAGACGTTTTGCGGGCTTAAACCAGAGCAAGTGAACCTCTTACCCTTGACCTCTGTAGAAACTCTCTTAGGAGTCCTCTCAGGTGCCTTCAGCGAGGAGTTCGAACTTATTCGTCACTTTGAATTGGATGGTGTCAAATTTGGCTTCATTCCGAAACTGGATGAGATGAGCTTAGGTGAGTACATCGATTTAGAGTCAACATTCGGAGACTGGGAGAAGATGCATAAGGCCATGGCTATTCTTTATCGGGTGGATAATTTCGAGAAGGGTGAAAAGTATGATATAGTTTCATACGAGACTAACGAGGAGTTAGCAGAGGCTATGAAGATGATGCCGCTAAGTGTTGTAATGAGTTGTATGGTTTTTTTTTACAGTTTAGGGACGGAATTAGCGCAAGCTACGTTGAGTTATACACAGAAAGTAGTGAAGGAGAGCAGCACAACGTCTCAAGTGAGGGAAGCTTTGGAGCTAAATGGGGTTGGTATCAATCAATTTACGGGCTCTCTCAAGGCGATGTCAGAAGATTTGATGAAATTACAGCCTTACCGCTCCACCAATGTCTAACTTTTTTGGCATTTGAAAAAGAGAAAAACGAACTAGAAGCAGCAATGATTAAGAAACAATACAAATAATGAAAAGTTACTACAACCTAATAGACAGAATACATACATACCTCAGCGGTGTATCGCCAATAAACACAGTAACCTTCGGAGATTTACTGGAAGTAGATTTATCTAAGCAAACTATATTCCCACTAGCTCACGTTGGAGTTATCTCTATGCAGTTCGAAGAGCATATTATGGGGCTGTCTCTGAATGTAATTGTAATGGACATAGTAGACCAAGACCAAGATGACAAGCAGACTAAATCTAAGCCGCATTTAGGACTAGATAATAAGCACGACATACACAACTCACTACTCAACGTAATTAATGGCTTACAGAGCTCTATACGCAGAGGTGGACTTAGAGATTACCATTATGAAATCGATGGCATCCCTACTGCACAATTATTCGAGGATAGGTTTGAGAATAAAGTGACTGGATGGTCAATGACACTTAACATCACTATGGCAAACGATGACATGGGATTAATCAATGCAGACGGTTCTCAATGTCCTTAAAGATAAAAAATACTAAAGCCTACATGGAGAGCTACAGTAGTAAGTTAATAGACCTACTTCGTAGAGAGATGGCTTCTCCTCAGGCTAGTCGGATGCAGTATGAGAATCCTGCGATAAACGCTACAGGAGAAAGTTCAGGTGACATCAACCTTAGAGTTAATTCTTCGGCATTAAACGAACTAAGTATAGATATAAAAGGTGATAAGCACCTACTAGATATAGACCAAGGAACAGAAAGCACAATAGCAAGCGTAACAGACATAGCAAAATGGATAGTAGCAAAACCAGTAAATTACAGAGGAGCAACTCAGAACCAAAGTCTTCAGTCTCTAGGGGCGGGAAGTCCGAAAGTTCTATCACTAGCGAAAAAGATAGTGAAGTCTCTAGCAGCAGACGGAATAAGACCGACAAACTTCATAAGCCGAACAGTCGAAAAGCACATGGAAAACCTAAAGATAGTTGCTCCAATTGTGGAAGATGTAAAGGAAAATGTACAGGAGCTGCTAACTCAGGCAGGATTTGATTTAAAAGGTGAAACAATAAAATTTAAGTAGCGATGGCAATAGAAGATGTTAGAAAATTAAACGTAAGAAGTCCATACTTTGTGGAAGTAGTCGATGAGTATCTTGGGGGAGCTATTCCGCCAGACCCTGAACCAGACCCAGAAATACCAGATGTAACTGCAGGATTATTACCATGCTCTAGTATATTTTATTTTGGTAACATAGTAGGAATAACAAGGTTCAAGCTAGACACTACAGATAAAGATATTGGTTTATATGAATTTACTATATCTAATGCAAAAGTACCTGTAAAGTATAGAGCCTATATTGAGGGAGATACAACACTTCCTGCTTACACTACAATAGGGCTAGACGTTTATGCTGAGGAATGGCTTAGAGTTACAGGAGATAATGCTAGTTCATTAAGTGCAGAAGCATCTAACCTAGATGGTGTTACACAGAGTTTTAACTTTACAACATCAGCTACAGATGTAAGTAAGAATATTATTATAGAAATATTTGCTCCTATCCCCACTACAAATAACATGAGTATACAGTCAGATTCATGCCAGCCATCTTCTACTGCTCCATCTGCAACTGATTTTGTTACTGTAATTAGTGTTTCGGTACACTCAGTGTATAATATGTTTGTTAACGGTGCTACTGTGCCTACTAGCGATATAACAGTGAAACTTAATGGGGTGACCTACGCACTACCAAACCTTGATGCTAATTCTGGTATAAGGTTAATAGCACACGACTCTACACCTGACTATGTTGTATTAACCAATAACTTCCCTTACACTAGAACAAGTGGAAACTTCCCTGTTCATCAGAGAAGATGGTCTTATGAAACTAATGGAACTACAACTATGATACCTCAAGAAGTAGGTTCTAATGCGGTAAAATCTGGTATTAATGAACTAAAAATAGAAGTAGCAGAAACTGTGGGATGTGCTGTTACTGTTCGTGTAGCTAACCACCCTGTATCGAACCACCCAACAATTCCAAATCAAAGAGTAATTAATCATAGAGGAGATAGTACTTGGAGCTACATATCCACAGCGGGTAAGACTTTGAATATGGGTAATCGTGATTTTGCTTCAGAAGAAGTGTTTACGGTTAAGTTTTCAGGTGTAAACCAAAAGGATGTAATTATAAATGAGGCTACATATAAGCATGAGCAAATAGAGAATACTAATGACCAAATAGATGTAGTAGATGATATAACTAATCAGCTTCCGGTCTTCTATGTTAGATAAAAAAAACCAATAAAAATGAAAGTACTAAAGAAAGCAGAACTAAGGTTATGGGTTTATTCGGGAGATATACGGAACTTCTCGCCTAATCCTGACTATATACTAACTAAAACAAAGTTAAGTAGTGAGACTACAATAGTATTCGAAATCGCTGAACTCATAAAAGACTTTATTGAAATTAAATTCGATGGAGACTATAGTACCTTAATCCAGAGTATGTGGGCTAAGTACAAAATAGAGAGAACGTACGAAGATGACATAGATAATAGCTTAAGTACAACAAGTTATTCACAGTATAATATAGCATTCAGAGGCTATGGTGAGAATGGTGATGGTATAAACCCAGAGTTATCTCCTGACTTGTTGATGTCTAATAGGGTAATATATAAAAAGTGTGGTGAAATAACCAGCTTTCCATTGTATGTTAAATCGCCTGACGGTGTTATAGATGTAGAATACTACCAAGGCTCTACAGCACTGACAAGTGAGGAGTTTTTCGGTAATATTGGAGACTATACTATTGCTCAATCTATGGCTTTAAACCCATCCTCAGATGCTGTCGTAACAATAGATAAAACTGCTACTCAGACCTCAAGTCCTGATAATTCAATCGTAGTGTCGCAAGCACCTGCAGATGCGGATAGGGCTGTATACACCAAGCATGATGGTACTACAGGAGAAATACCTATAGTTTGCGTAGAAGAGTGTAAGAATATAAGCTATAAGGTTTCTTTCTTAAATAAGTTCGGAGTAATGCAGGATATATGGTTTACTGCAAAGAGAACTGATAGTATGTCCAGCACTAGAGAGCAGTATAAAAGAACTAAGCTAGATACGTCTAATGGCATCACCTACAGTAAGTCAGCTCACCAGAACGTATACCTAGAGAATCAAGGTAAGGAGAAACTAACCATGAATACAGGGTTTATAGACCAAAGCTACAACGAAGTTATCAAGCAGCTACTTGTTTCTGAGTATGTATTTGTACAAGACAAGACTAGAAGAAGTCCTACTAATATAAATGAGTACTTAGCTGTACCATTAACTATAGCAAGCTCAGACGTAGGTATAAAAACTAGAAGAAACGATAAACTTATTGAGTATACATTAGAGTTTGAAGCAGATTCTGACTTTATCCAAAGCGTAAGATAGATGAGAGATATAGAAATATATGTAGAAGGTAAGAGACTTGACCTGTTCGACAATGGTACTATTGAGATTAAATCTAGTATTCAGGATGCCAAGGATATCTCTAAGGTGTTTACAGACTATTCTCAGCCATTTACAATACCTGCATCGGATAATAACAATCAAATCTTTAGGCATCACTACAAAACTGAGATTACAGACAATGTATTTGACGGTAGAGTAAGGCATGAAGCTAAGATATTTATCAATCACCTACTATTTAAGAGAGGTAAAGTGTTTCTCAATGGTACTTCAATGAAGAACAGTAAGGCTAGTTCTTACAATATAACATTCTTTGGCAACACAGTGTCGCTAAAAGATACGTTTAAAGATGATAAGATAGAAAGTTTATCTGATTATAAAAAAGGTATTGACGGAACAGCTGCCGAATATAATCTAAACAGATTAGAATTTGATTGGTCTAACGATTCTATACGAACTAGGATGCTTGGGGGTCAATCTTTCAATAACGATACTTCCGCACTAATAGTGCCACTCATAACTGCTGAAAAACGATTATTTTATAACGATTCTTTAGACGAGACTAACTCAATCAACTTTGATGGTAATTTACATAGACCTAATGATATATCAGCTAACTTAACTCAATACAGAACAAGAGGGGTAAATGAGGAGGATTTAAAGCCAGCTATAAAAGTATACCACTTAATAAAAGCTATTGAAGAGAAGTATAATATAAATTTCATACCTAGCGATGCTGACGAAGTGAATTATACTGACACTAAAGACTTCTTCTCTAGAGATAATCAAGCGTTTACTAATCTATACTTATGGATGAGTAATAATTCAGGTAATATAACCGGTAATTTAGCAGATGACAATTATTTATATGTTAATGAAGTAGCTTCATGGACAAGTGGGGGCAATCAAGACTTCAATAACTATTATGCTGAAGGAGGAGAAATCGTTCTTGTCAATTGGAATGAAATAGAGCGTGATTTTGGTCACACAGGTGGATTTGTAGATAGTAGCCTATTCCCAACACCTGCTAGATTTTATCTTAAAGTTATTCCTGATTCTTCATACGAAGAAATTAAATGGAGGGCAAAGATAATTGACACTAAAACATCGCAAGTAGTAAGTTCTATTGAAGGTACAGGTAGTGTTGAGGCTAACATCTCAATGCCACTTAATCCAACAGACCCTAGTATAACATATATCGATAGGTATAAGGTAGAGTTTGCTTCTCAAGAGCCTATGGTTGGCACAGATGTACAGATAATTAAAGAAAACGCATCAGGCTTAACTGGTTTTAGTGATGTTAGAGAGATATTATCATCAGGAGATGATTTTGATACAGATATTACTAAGTTTAAACCAGCAAACCATTTTCCAGACATTGAGATAATGGAATTTATGTCTGGTTTATTTAAGATGTTTAATCTTACGGCTTATTATGTAGACGATGAAGCAGACCCGCTATATAATGATGTAACTCCTGTAGTTAAAATTGTTACACTGGACAGCTACTATGCCGATTCAGTTAATAATCAATCAAAAGGTATTATTGATATAACTAAACATATAGATGTAAGTAATAATTCTATAGATACATCACTACCTTTTTCTGAGATTAACTTCGAATTTGAAGAAACAGATACAATCTTAATGGACAACCATAAAGAAGTAAATGGATATGTCTACGGTAATTCCACTATGAGTCTTAGAGATACCTATAGAAATATAGACTTATTCTATGGGGAGAAGTATGATATAGAAATACCTTTCTCTAAGTTAAAGTACGAAAGAATAAATGGATTAGACACAGATATAGTTTGGGGTTACGCAGCAGGCGGAGACTTCGATTCAAAAGAAGGAGACTATGAAGAAGGAAATACTATACCACCAAAAGCTAATTACAAACCAAAGGATATAAAGCCTTTATTATTTTACGGTATAAAAGAGACAAATATATCTACACCTATAAACTTTAGCAATGTTCAGAATACAGAATCAATTCAAGTAACGAGCTATTGGAGACCCTCTAATACAAATGAGACTGTAGTTCCAGATGCTGATGGAGTGTTTCAAGATTCTGCTGCTTATTCTATTAACTTCGATTCGGAGGTTGATGAATGGTCTTTAACTGAATCCTTTAATTCTCTATTTGAGGTGTTTTACAAAAGCTATATAAAATCCGTATTTGATGCCAATAAGAGAGTATTCAAGTTCAAGGCATACTTACCACCTAGTTTCTTAATTAATTACAAACTTAACGACCAACTTAAGGTACAAGATGTGGTGTATCGGATTAATTCTATAACCACGAACTTAAACACAGGTTTGTCGAGACTAGAGCTTATTAACTTAAATGTGGAGGAGATAGTAGAATGATAAAACAGATAATAGAATTGCTTAATATTGATGATTGGTATGGGCATTCTAAGAACATAGATATAGCAAAAGGCAAGTACAAGGCTGTAGGGACTTGGAGTGAAATAATGGATAGAACAAAAAGAGAATACTATGGCAAGTGAAATTTTAGTTAAAATTAATGTAGAGTCTGGGAAGGCTGAGGTTAGTTTAGGCAAAGCCAAGAAAGGTGTAGATAAGTTAGCCTCCTCCACTAAGAAATTGTCTGATTTACAGAAACAAGAAGCTGTAGATGTCGAGGTTCTTAATGAGCAGATAAGAATACAAACAGATATAAATAAAGCTGCCGCTAAATCTCAACTAGGATTAGCTCAGTCGACAAAGAAAACCTCGAAGGCTTTTAAGCAATCAAAAACTCAGGTTGGTCTTAACAACGCCATACTTACTGAAGCAGGTAGAGCTGCATCTGATTTACGTTTTGGATTTAATGGTGTAGCAAACAACGTCGGTCAAATGGCTTCGTTATTTGGTAGTTTAATAACTACGAGTGATAATGTAGGAACATCTTTAAAAGAGTTAGGTAAATCACTATTAGGCACTGGAGGTATTCTTATTGCAGTTCAGCTATTAATTGCATACGGTGATAGAGTAATATCGTTTTTTACAGGTTCTGAAAAAGCTGTTAGCAGATTTCAAAAGGGAATTGACGATGCTACTGCAAGTTTAGACACCCAGATAGAGACCTTTGATAGACTTATCGGTACTTTAGAAACATATGGGGATATAGGTAAATTTACAGAAGATGCTGACTTTTTGTTAGCAGGTAGTTTTTCTAAGTACAAGACGGCAATGAAAGACCTTGAGGAAGGTGCTAAAATTGAATTTACAGACATCTTCGGAGAAAAAAATATACTTGAAGGTACTAAAGCTATAGATAAGTATCGGGAATTATTCTTAAAATTCTTAAAAGCTAAAAGAGAGGAGGCTGTTGTAACTGCTCAACTAGATGCCACAACTAAAGATGGTGATTTGCAATTTGCTAAAGGTAGTGAGACCAGAAATAAATTTATACTTAAAAGAACAGAGCTTCTTAGGAAAAGGCTTGTACTTCAAAGAGAGCTTGAGCTTATAAAACCAGATGATGATGAAGGTTCAGCTGCTTCGTTAAAGATATTTGAAGGTAAGCTATTACAGTTAGAGAAGTTAGAGGAAAAATACAGAAGAGAGTCTATAGATAAAGATTTACTTACTGAAGATGAAAAGATAAGTAACCAGAAGGAAGCTGCTTTAATTAGTCTACAAATAACTGTTAAAGCGTTTAAAGATAAGGAAAAGGCAAGGTTAGATGCGTTTATAGCTTCCACTAAAGCTAATGAAGAGGCAGGCAAGATAACTAAGGAGCAGTCAGAGAAATTACAGAAAGATGCTAATGCTGAGTTCAAAAAGTCTATGGTAAAGGCTAATGAAGAGGCAGGTGATGTTAGAATTCAGATAGAAGCTAAAATTCAAACTAAATTACTTCAGTTAGAAAGAGACCGTCGTGAGCAAAGTAGAAAAGAGCAGGAAAACTCTTTTGAATTAGATAGGCAGTCTAAATTAAATCGTGGAGAGACTCAAATAAAAGACTTAGCTTTACTTGAAGAGGCAAAATCTCAAACAATACTAGAACAGTTATTAGGAACGAATAGAACTGAAATAAGAGTTACTAGAGATACTCTAGAGCTTAAAAAAAGTTATGCTGAAGATGAAATAAAAAGAATAAATGACCTCTTAAGTAATAGTGAAATATCTCAAGAAAGAAGGTCTCAGCTTGAGAATGATTTAACTGTACAACAGGGTATACAAACTGATACTAGAATACAGATACTTGGCTTAGAAAAAAAAGCTAAGGAAGAGTTAGTTAACTCTGTTGCTTTAGGACTAGGTGCTGTGAGTAGCTTACTTAAAAAAGGTACTGATGCTCAAAAGGCAGTTTCTATAGCATCAACATTGATATCTACCTATACATCAGCTCAAAAGGCATACGAATCACAATTAACAGCAACACCAGACTCTCCAATAAGAGCTGTTATAGCAGCTACCTCAGCGGTTGTTCAAGGTCTTGCTAGGGTTCAGGCTATACGTAATGTTAATCCAGCAGGTAAAAATGGTTCAGCTTCCTCAGCACCTAGTGTAAGCGCACCTTCATTCAATGTAGTAGGGGCATCGGCAACTAACCAATTAGCTCAAACGGTAGCAGGACAGATTAACGAACCGCTAAGAGCTTATGTAGTAGGAAGTGATATATCAGACCAACAAGAACTAGATAGAAGTATAATCAGTACAGCAGGAATAGGATAATTAAAACCACAATTATGAGAATAGTAGAATTACTAATAGATGAAGAAGCAGCATTATCAGGAATCGAAGCAATTAGCATCGTAGATAAGCCAGCAATAGACGAGAACTTTATAGCATTGAAGTCAGAGAAAAAGATTCAATTAGCTGAAGTAGATTCAGAGAAGAAGATTCTTATGGGAGCTGCATTAGTTCCTGATAAAAATATCTTTAGACAGGATGATGAGGATGGTTATTACATATACTTCTCTAAGGAGACCGTTAGACAGGCGTCTGAATTGTTTCTAGTTAGAGGTAATCAGAATAAGTCTACTCTAGAGCATGAAGCTGACTTGCATGGACTATCAATCGTAGAGTCTTGGATAATTGAGGACGAACTTCATGATAAGTCTAGAAAGTATGGCATGGATTTACCATTAGGTACTTGGATGATTTCTATGAAGGTTAATAACGATGATGTTTGGGAGAAATATGTGAAAACAGGTTTAGTCTCTGGATTTTCTATAGAAGGCTACTTCACTGACTCTATTGACTTAAGTTCAGACTTAATATCTGAAGAAGATGCCACAGAGATTCTAGTTAAAGTAAAAGAATTTGTACAATCTAAATTAAGCGACAATGGCGAAGAATAAAAAGAAGATTAGTAAACCGAAAAGCACAATACTAGCATCAGAAGCTACTATCCTTGGCATTAAGAGTGATAAATTCAACGCTCAGTACACGGATATTAACGGTTATGGTGTAGATGTCCAAACGCTAGAGAAAGTGTATCTAAGAGGCTCTGAGAGCTTAATAGACAGTCCACAGGATAGAGTTGACCAGTTCATGTATTTAGTTCGTAGTGGTAAGCCGCTTAATCCAGAATATACACAAGATTTTGACTTACTACCAAAAGGTCATCCAAAGAGAAAGATATGAAAAGACGTAAGAAATATACACACAGTAGAACTGGTATAAAAGACGGTAAGAGAGGGTGTCTGTGCGCTGACGGTAAGACCTACTCAACTGAGTGTTGCGATGGCAGCTTGCAAGCTCAAGGGATAGGAAGTTTAGTCAGACCCTCATTCCATTTACAAACAGAAAGTGCAGATTACATATTACAAGAGGATAACAATAAAATAAATTTATAATGTCAGATAAGAAAATTAGTCAATTAGAAGCGGTTATTGGCAATGAAATTACAGGAGCAGAAAGCCTCCCGTTAATTCAAAGTGGGGTAACCAAACAAACAACCATTGATTACATAAGAGATTATGTTCAATCAAACATCAACCTAGGTAATCCTGTAAATAGTTTTGCTGTAAATGGTAATAATTTAACAGCTACGTTAAAGGATGGTACTACTTTCGATGTAGATATCACAGCTTTAACTACTGATACTAATACACAGTTATCAGATGCTGATATTGCTGCTTTAGGTTACCTTAAAACAGATACCAATACACAACTAACAGATGCTGACATTACTTCTCTTGGTTACATTAAGAGTGAGCATAATACTCAGCTTAGTGATGCCGATATAGCTGCTTTTGGGTATGTAAAGAATGACCAGAACACTCAATTGACTGACGCTGACATAGCTGCTTTTGGATACATAAAGACCGATACTAACACACAAATTAGTGATGCGGAAATTGCTTCTTTAGGGTATATCAAGTTTGACACAAATACTCAGCTAACAGATGCCGAGATTACCAACCTTGGTTACATAAAAACCTATACTGATACACAGTTAACAGACGCACAGATTGCTGCATTAGGTTATATCAAAACAGATACTAATACACAATTAAGCGATGCTGAAATTGCTGCATTTGGATATGTTAAGACA
>Ga0181388_1000652_pt1 | contig 11309 bp, 17 predicted proteins | sample 11SPOviralmetaG_FD_130120 | JGI IMG/M metagenome (GOLD analysis project Ga0181388, IMG submission 130120) | Marine viral communities from the oligotrophic San Pedro Time Series (SPOT) site, San Pedro Channel, CA, USA - 11 SPOT_SRF_2010-05-17 | ecosystem: Environmental > Aquatic > Marine > Strait...
AATACAAGGAATCTGTTATTGACAAATGTAAGAAATACAATTTATGGTTATTTCTCGAAAGAGAAATTCCATCTGAACATGTGGAAAAGATCGCACATAAAAAGAGATTTGGAATTTTTTAATTATCCCCATAAATTTCTAAGATGTCCCTAACAAGGGGGCTTCTCTCAATATCCTTGAACTCAAACTGGATATATTCGATGCGTTTATGGTTTTTACCCGAGATACGTTCGCATATATCTTTGAGACCATTTTCTTCATACTTCCTGTCGTGTTGTTTGAGGTCACCCGTCACGACCATCTTTGTACCTTCACCTATGCGGGTGAGAAGCATTTTCATTTGATTTGGTGTAGAATTTTGCATTTCATCTGCGATGATGAACGCATCCTTGAACGTTCTACCACGCATATATGCTAAAGGGCAAATTTCGATTATCTTTTCCTTTATCATGTATTGAATGTCATTTTGTGTATAGTATTCAGCGAAGATGTCCATGATGGGTCTTGTCCATGGATCCATCTTTTCTTCCATTGTACCTGGTAGAAACCCGATATCCTCTTCCACGGAGACAACTGGACGAGTCAACACAATCCGTTTGTATGTTCGGTCGTTGTACCCCTGTATGGCTGCACAACACGCCAACATCGTCTTTCCTGTCCCCGCTGGTCCCACCGCGAATATCATAGGTTTGTTGATACTGTACAACACACGATTGTAATTTCTCTGATTGTCACTCTTTGGAACCACAGTTGGCTGCACTTCCTCTAGTTCCATTTCTTCCTCGAAATATTCAGTATCACATGATGATGAGAGTGAAATCTTGAGACGACGTCCCTTCTTACCTCCCATACTTTTTACGCAGAACTTTTATTGACCCACCATATGAAGCCACCTAGAAGGGAAGCCAAAAGGGCGACTAATAAACCAAATGAGAACTTTTTAGGGTTTTCCTCTGGAGGTTTATCTGGCAACTTTTGAACATTTTGGTTGAGAGTATCGATCTTTTTGAGAAGTTTCTCGAGTGCTTGAAGAATTTGAAGTTCTCTATCTTTTGGCTTCTCTTTGACATTGACTGTGGTAATCTCGAGTACCATATACCATTGTGAATCTGGGTGAAGAGATACATAATCACCGTCATCTTGTTGTTCGAAAACTTTGAAATCTAACTTCTTAATAGATATGGGATTGAAATAGTTTTGTTGACGATGAAAACTTTTCCATTGTTTGTCACGAAGAACTGTTGTAGAATCTTTTGCGAAGTGTCTTTCCAGTGGTACACGAGCAAACACTTGTCCATGACGTTCATCGAGAATCTGGGCAACCTTTGGAATATCAGGACACACAACATCCACATACTTGGCTATGTTACTTGGACTCACAGATGGACTAGCTTCACCCACCTGTGTGATGTAAAAGTCAGCCATCTTCACACCGAGAACTCTACCCATATCTTCGACGTGTGTATTCGACTTCAAGGTGAGGTCGAGAGAGAAGGTATTATTTGTACCATTCACGAACCTAGAGTCAACGATGATATATTGAACCTTTTTAGGTATGTCATCTAAAGACATTTCTAATGTTTACAAATATTATAATATGGTTCCTGCAATCGCGAGGAACACGATTGTCCTTACGGGAAGTTTTTTTATATACGCTGTTTACGACTTCTACAAGCTGATGAACTCATATAAAAAGAAGAACCCCTAGATATGTAAAGATGCTTCTCACAGCCATATTTAACACTGCGATTGGTATGGGTCCGTACTACATGGAATCAACATATAAGTGGTTGAAGATGGCTCTATGGGATGCTCCGACTCGTGTCATCCTAGATGTTCAACTCGAGCAAATGAGACTTGAAAGAAACCTAAGTGAAGATATTGACCCCGAAGAAAAGCAAGAATGAAAGAATATCACTTCCCACTTGTTACGGACGAATACCGTATCGCGTTTTTGCAAGCGACGGAACCTTTGTGTGCCGACGTTCAACGTCTCATTTGGGAAGAAGTACTTCACTGTACACAGCCAATTGAACCTCCACCTACCCCTAGGAAATGTCCAACCTATTCCAGACTATCTTCGGCTTCTTTGCCCCGAAACCTGAACAAGGAGTTACTTCTAGGTTAATAGAGGCTGTGAATGAATGTGGTGAGAAGCGATACATTGAGATGGAAATGGAGAGAAACTATCAACAAGAAAGACAGCGAGATTTAGAAATTCTCCTTACGAAGTGTAAAAGGTTACTATCCTTCGTAGAAAGAACTGATGATCTACAGGTTTTTGATAAAATGGCTCATTTTGTTGTAAAAGTGAGACAGGCTAAATATCGTGGTGATGATATTCGGGGTTTGTTTCGAGAGTTTGAAGAAATTGAAAAAAATATAAAAAGAAGTTCTCAGTCTTTCCGAAACCTAAGTAATGTGGCGATGATGGGATGATCATGAAACAATGGATCTCTTCCATAAAATAATGGAGCTTATTGACAAGAACTCTGACAGGATCCCGGAGGGGGATTACCTTGAGTTGTGTGACACTATTCACACATTGCGAGAACAAGTGAAACCACCTTCGTTTCTTATTAACCAAAACCAACCACTCATGTACACACCTACGATCGATGACACATTACCATCTGATCCCGAAACCGCTGCCCAACGAGATCGAGAACAACTTTATCAACGGTGGAGAGAACTTGATGAAGAGGTTATGTATCCGGGATTGAATGAATTTTTACAGGAATTACACGAGGAATGGACCGACCGAGAAGATGGTACATCGGTCGTAGAAGTCAACTCTCCTCCTGAGACGTGACGTTTATATAAGGTGGTGCTGATGGATCTATTCTAGCCGAAGATCGTGTATCCACTTGTGCAGATGGATCTAGTCTACCCGGTGCGTGTATTACTTTTAGTCTCATAAGCTCTTGTAATTGTAAATGTATCTGTTTGAGTTCGTTGCATATTTTTACGTACACCCACTCCCTCTTTGTTGGGAACATCTCATCATCCATGATTTCCATGATCTTTCGTACGTGTTCCATACCTAAGTGAAGCCTAGAATTTATATTTTTCAAGAAAACATGGAAGACCTTCAAAGCCTCATGGCTTGCCTCGACGACATCTCCAGTAAGATCCCCGATGGCCTCTATCTGGAGATGGCTGATAAAATGAAACGCGTTCATGACCACATGAACGGTAACAAACCATTCCACGAAGACACTTTCTATTACAGTGACACGGAGAGTGACGATGACAGTGACAGCGACTATGAGCCTCCCACCGAAGCTCAACGACTTCGGTGGCGAGAGCGAGAGTTCCAGAAGATCAAAGATGAGATTTTGGAATGTGTGAAGCAGATGCATGCAGAGTACAAGAATATGGAGAAGTTCGACAAAGTGGCGACGAGTACTTATGGTGGCATCAAGCGTATGACCGCGTTTCGAAAGAGTCAGGCTATCAAGCAATGGTGCGAAAAGAACACTCGTTGGGCTCCTGGTGGTGAGGCTGGGGAACTCGTTGGATGTGGTCCCATCGTCACTGGGTTTAACTTCTGGACTTGGAAAAACCTGACGGAATGGGGTCTTCGGACGATTGTGATGGAAATTGGAACCGATGCTGAGATTGACAACGCGAAAAAGAATAAGTTCTTCTTTGAAGAACTCTCCCTCAAAACGCTCCAAAAACTCCCTGCGTTTGAGAGACAGATTTACAAAGACTACAAGGAAGAGTGTCACAGGAAATGGAACTCAAATGTGGAAGATGCTGAGAAGAAGGTCAGGGAGTCTGAGGAAAAGATGAACGCCTTAGAGACGGCTTGTATACAGAGAGAGTATCTATTGGGTGGATATGGTGCTGAGCGTGGATGGCGTGATTTCTGGTCTATCGACAGAAAGGAGTTCACGACCGGACGAACAATTCTGTAGAAAAATAGCACCTAAGTTTGTAAGAATATATGTATTTTTCATCTAAAATATGGGCTCTACCCGAAGCCACCCACTCCCTCCAGGAATTTTCGTTGAAATGCCTCCTACCAACGAAGAACTCATTGAAGAAATCAGGAGACTTCGGCAGCGTGTCAAAGAACTCGAGTCCCAAAAGGTGACGCGGGTAGATTACGAAGAGGTTGTACTGGACCCACCCGACGATGACGATGACGATATCATGCACGATCCCGATGTTCGTGAGATGGTTGAAAATGGTGAACACACTTGTCACATGTTTGACGCACCTTGCCAGGCATGTGAAGATGATGAGGACGAAGAGGAAACTATGATTGAACACGTCGACAAGTTACGTGCACACTTTTGTTAAATACATATTTAAAAAAATAAGTTTAATTCATAAATATATGGAGTATATCTATGAAGTGCAGAACATACTACCAAAGACATTGTGCGATGAGATAATTGAAAAGTTTGAGAGTGATTCTAGAAGGCGACCGGGAGAACTACAAAGTGGTGTCATAAATCCTAAAGTGAAAAAGTGTACAGATTTATCAATAGAACAGATTGGTAATTGGGGTGCAGAATCTACCCGTATAAATGACGCTTTTAATAAAGCTTTTGTAGACTATCAAAATTATTTGAAATCAAATATATTTGGAGAAGACAAAGCATATATCGTAGACAATCTACTCACTGGAGAGAATGTAGTTAGAAATACCTTTACATTGAGAAAATATCAAGTAGGGGATTTTTTTGATTGGCACATAGATCATAACCCCTCTACAGGTCGTATTTGTAATCTTATTATTTATTTAAATGATCACGAAGCCTGTACAGAATTTTTAAACGATAAAAAAATTAAACCTGAAGCTGGAAAGATTGTATTTTTTCCCACCACATGGGTTCATGCTCATCGTGGCCAGGTAGTTGAAAAAGATGCTAAATACATGATAACAAGTTTTGTACATTACGACGATGTCAGTAAGCGTTATGTCCCTCGTTTATGAAATAGTATCATTACCAAGTAAGTCTATCTCATGTTCATACGTTTGAGAGAGTAGGATAGTTTTTAGGTCTCGTGTAAATGAAATAAACTGTTTTGGGATGTCACCCCACAATCTTTCATTAGAAACAAATGCATCAACGGCTCCATCTCTCAATAGGGGTTCAAGGAGTGTCCAATTGGGTTCATTGTACTGAATTTTTTTACATCCTCTCGCGAATCGCCTGGAATATATGTACCACGCCGCAATACCCTTATAGATATTTATGGGTTTTTTTCCCTGTTCGAGACACTTCCGAAGAGACGGTACCACAAAAGTGTGAAACTTTGTGAAGCCATCCATACAAATTCTATCAAGTTCGTCGACATTGGTTGCGTTTGAGAAGCGCTCCTCGACTTTGTCGACGTACTCATAAATATCAAAGGGAAGTTCACCTTCGACAGATGGTACAATCTCTTCATATTGGAGCTGTTTAAAATGATGACGATGTATTGGGTCATTCATGACTTCATCAAATGTTCTATACCCTGAGAGAGCTCCAAGGTAGGCAAGGGATGTGTGTCCACCATTGAGGATACGAATCTTAGTTTCTTCGTAGGGTTCTATATCTTTCGTGATAACAACCCCAACTTGTGTCAAGTCTGGAAAGTCGGAGGCAAACTTATCTTCGATGATCCATTGCCTGTACTCTTCTGTCTGGATGGCATTGTAACCATAACCGGGAAATCTTTTTTCAATATCTATACGAAGAGTATCTGTCGTCCTTGGTGTTATTCGATCGACCATACACGAGGGAAACTTGACATTTTCACGAATCCAAGTGGCGAGTTCGTGTTGATTTGTATGATAGAGGTACGCGAGAAACTGAGTTTCGAGGGCTATACCATTCTGGCGAATATTGTCACAACACAAGATGGTCACAGGTGTCTTACGGTTCCTGAGACCACATGCCAGGTACTCAAAGAGGGGTGAACCAGGTGCGTACCCACTCTCTGTGACAGTGACTGTGATGAGGTGAACACTGGGTAGAGTGAGCATGTGCTTAGCGATAGTTCTGTTCTTCGTCCAATCAATGTAGTCGAGATGTGACCTGACAACCTTGTACTCTGAGGGTGTCTTCACGACATAGTTATCAATCTCACGGAACCCTTCATTCCTGAGGTTGACAGCAACGATACCCCACCGCAGATCACCAGTCTTTTCCATATATTCATCTATGTACATAGCCTGATGCGCCCTGTGAAATGCACCATAACCTATATGTACTACACCAGTTTGACATTCGGACTTGTCATACATTCGTTAAGTTACTTAGACAAATTAATATCAGTATCTTTAAGGATGAATGATTTACTTCAAGTAATGCAAATAATTGACAAGCATTCAACTGTTTTGCCTGAGGGGGACTATCTCGATTTATGTAAACATCTGAAGAGTGCGTACAATAAGAGGGCAGACCCAGTGTACTTCTTCGATTATGACGACTTTCGAATCCCTCCCATTGGTTCAACCGAGGAGACATATCGATATTTTTATGACTATTACTTCGATAAAGCTCTTAATGTTGACAGTGATTTCATTCAGGGGCAGATTACTTATCTTCAAAAAGAGCTAGCAGACGCACAACCAATAAAGCGAATTACCAAGAAAATACGACAGAGGGTTTTGTTGCATTATCGTCATATCCACGGTTTCGATGAAGATGATATAGATCTCCCACTTACAAAGGTAGAACTTTTAAGAATGTGTAGGTCGTATGTGGATATTGAGAATGACTTTAGATTCAGGTATCGTACATCTATAGAAAAAAGACTTGAATGGCTTGAAGAATCTGATGATCGATTGGATGCAATGTAATGTATAAAGATTTGGAGATCTAAAAAGATAATGTTAGCTATCCAACCTTTAGCTACATATAAGCCAGTATCGACACACACAAAACGCAATGATAAGCGTTTCAGAATTTATTCTACAGTAACTAAAAATGTCGACCCTTACCGTGAAACTTCCTTACGGTACATGGGCTACGCGAATGAGCTTGGTGAAGCTTTTACATCGTATCTCCCTGAGTGGGGTCTTCCCGCGTCCTACTGTGTCGCCGCATCCTATGTCATGTTCGACACGATCGACAAGGGGCAGAAGGCGTTTGATGCTGCCGAAGAGGAGGACAAAGTCACCGACACCCTCCGGATCTCAACGGAAACCTTAACTTGGCAGATGCTTGCTTCCGTATTCTGGCCAGGTTCGATCATTCGTGTAATTGTAAATATGGCAGCCCACATGGCAGGTAATGATCATCAGTTTTTACCGACACTTGTTGGTCTAGCAGCGATCCCCCTTATCATTAAACCCATCGACACGACAGTCGATAAGTTGATGGAGACTTCTATTTCGAAGGTTATCAATGGTGAAATCAAAACACCAGAGGATGCCAGTACCGCATTCGCTACCACAGTGGGATCTGTATCTGTACCCCCAGCTATGTACCTGCTGGCAGATTTTATCAAACCTAAGTGAAACGTGGAAGTTGTAAAAATTATGTAAAAATGGATAATCTCCGTAATCTCATGCAATGTCTGGACGACATTTCCAAGATGATCCCTGAGGGCACCTACTTGGAAATGTGTGACAACCTCAAACAGGTTCATGACAACATACCCAAGAATGATGATCCACCGGTAAGGGATAATCGTCGTGTACCTTTCCAGGCGGTTCTTCCGGGTGCGTTGGATGTTCATCGAATCGTGAATGACAGTGAAAGTGAAAGTGAAAGTGAAAGTGACCAGGAGGATGAACCATGGCACCCTGAGTGGTACGATGAGTGGTCACAGAACGAGGAGTGCCTTCGACGACTCTTGACGGACTTGAAAATGGCTAAATCTATGATTCGGGATGCGAAACCTATTCAGCGTATGACTAAAAGGGTCAGGGAAGAAGCTATGAAACATTTCGCAGCATTTACTCCGATCTTTGACATTAATGTTTTTGAAGAAGTTGAAGCGGGTGAAGCTACTTTCGAAAACTATGTTCGACTCACAGATTTCGCTAATTTATCACCAGCGGATCGTAAAGAGCTCACGAGTAAGAAGTTTGAGAAGAAGATTTACGAAGACTATAAGATGCTCGAAAACCATCGCATTGAGGCGAGAAAGAACGATGCGATGGAGTTGAAAAGGAACTTGGAGATTGAGATCAATGACATTAGGGAGCGGCAGAGTTACTTGAGGGTGCATTACAACTTGTAAGTTTGTGTACACCACCATTTGTTACCACCTGTATATTCGAAGATGATGTGGATGAGGGCACCGGCGATGAGGTGGAGCACTGGGGTATCAATCTTGAGGTTGAGTTTACTCACACCCAGGATGAGCACAGCATTCATAATCCCGATAATCAGTGATTCCAAGGCGACGGTTTGTATAGGTCTAGTCATTTAATATATATTCAGGAAAAAAATATTTAGTAACAGTAAAACAATGAAGAACGATACATCTAAGATTGCTATGTACGTTGCGATCGGTGCTCTTGTCGCTGTCATTATTCTCCAGCTGATGGGTCGTCTGAAGACTGAGGGTTATGAGGGTGGTGATGCTGACAACACCGAAGCCGAGCTTGCGAATCTCCTGGCCGAACTTGAGGGTGACGCCGGTACAGAGGAGGGTGATGAGGAGATGGAGGGTGACGAGGAAATGGAACCCGCCCCTATGGGTGAAGACTCCGATGATGAAATGTAATACTTGTGACTTGTTAATATAAAAATCTTACAATATATAAAGATGGACTTTAATCCGATGATGGCGCCACCACCTATGGCTGCTGCTCCGGCTAAAAAGGGTGGAAACACAACTTTATATATTGTAATCTTTTTCCTTTGTGTCATCTCTGTGATGGCGGGAGCTTTCTACTTCCAGACACAGAGCGCGGCTTCGAAAGCTGAGGCTGAACTTAAAAGAATCCAGGCTGATGCCGCTTCCAAGATGGAAAGGGCCCAAAGTGACTTCGAGAAGCAAAAGATTCAGGCCGAGGCGAATGAAAAGGCTCGCTCCGCACAGCTAAAAGCGAATGTAGAGGCCCGTGAAGCTCAACTCAAGAAGCTTGAAGCCAGGGTTAACGCTGATCTTGCAGCGGCCGCTAAGACTGTGAAGAATGCGAACGACCTGAAGGCTGCAGCCACAATAACTTCCAATGACGCGGTTCGGAAATTGAAAGAAGCCCAAGATGCCCAGAAGAAGGCGGATGCTACAGGTAAGGAAAACGACAAGAAGTTAGCTGCTGAGAAGAAGAAGTTGGCGGCTGATGCCGCTAAGAAGGTTGCTGCGGCGAACAAGAAAGCTGCCGATGCGGCTAAGAAAGCGAAGGCTGAAGCGAAGAAGGCTTCTGATTTGAAGAAAAACCTCGATAAGGCGAACTCTACAATCGCTGGTGTAGAGTTTAAGCGTGCGTCTCCTTATGGTGCGGTTCCAGGTTATAAATACCCTGGTCGTAAGGCTGTGGGTATTAAGAATAAATTCAATGTTACCGACCCCAACGTGTGTAAGAGGTTGGCGCGTGCCCAGGGTGCTACTGTGTGGGGACACAGGAACATTAAGCATAAAAATAAGAAATATAGGAACTCTTGCTTCTTCTACACAGTTGACACCAAGAAGAAGTACGCGGGTGACAAGAATGACACTATTCACATGATTGGATGCACATACGGCGGAAACCCTAAGACGAAATGTAAGGCGAATCCTTACGCCAAGACATCCGCGAAGAACACAAAAGATAACGATTGGGGTAATGGTAACTCCATTTATTTGGACCGTCATAGGTTGAATTGTGGTAAAGGTGGTATTCAGCGTTTTCAGCTTAAGCGACCCTCGAAGACGAAGCTGGACTACAAGTACACATGTGTACCTGGTGTGAATGCGTCGCAATCTGGATACAAATACACTGCGTCTAATGATTGGGGTAATGGTAACATGATCTATCTCGATCGTCACAAGGTGAATTGTGGTAAGAAACCCATTTCCGATTTTCAGCTTAAGCGACCCGCTGGTAATAAGATTCAGTACAAGTATAGATGTTCGAACAGGAATGCTGCTGGAGATTGTCGCGATACTGCTACAAAGTGGAATACCCCAAGCAGCAGTACTATCTATTTAGATCGCCATAATGTTCAGTGTAAACCAAACGAAGCCCTCACCAAGTTCAGATTGCGCCACAATGGCAAGTCTGGTAGCGCTAAAAAGATACGATATGATTACACTTGCTGTGCTATGTAAAACCTAAGTATCCTCCAATAAAAGTAAAAACCAAAGAAAATGTTAGAATATCTCGCCCTCATTGCGGAGAACGAACTCCTTCGTATTGAGAACGAAAAGCTCAAGGCTATCCGTTGCCCCTACGTCACCCGTAAGGGTACGCAGTGTAAGAACAAGATCACTTGCAGGGTCCATGGAGTGTCCGGTGTGCTACGAAAGTGAAGCGCGGTGTCGTTTCACTTGTGGACATGGATTTTGTGAGGGGTGCACGAAATCGTGGTACATGAAGGGTAAATCTTCGTGTCCAATGTGTAGGGCTTCAATGTGTTTCAAAGGAATTACAAAGTTGAAGAAGCAGTGGCATCGTGAGAAGCAAGAAGAGACTTACAAAAATCTCTTGATACAAATGTTTGACGAGTTGATTGAGGAGTATGACGACATTCTTCTCAAGTGTATAGAAGTTGTTCAGAATCGTTATGAGTACACGATACTGAAACATCCAGACATTTCATGTGAGTTACTTGATGTAGTACTTCGCATGACGTGGGTGGACATTGACTATATGTTGAATGATCCTGATGATAATGTGATTGAACCAATGACATTTACAAAGTACCTGTTAGTGAGTAAGTATGAGCATTTTAATAGAACACATGGTTTTCACACTTTTGAGCCATAGATGGCCATAGTTGTGTAAACCTTCTATCAAGTATTTCACTGAATCCATTGTAGACTACATTTACAAAAATCGTACCCATCCCCTTATTTTCATTTTCGACTGCATGATACATTCCCGCTGGTATGAAAAACTCATCACCGGGTTTAGATGTTTTTATGATGTAGGCAACTTTCATAGACTTCAAGAGTTTTTCCAGATTCTTGAAGGGTAATCCATTTACTTTTTTGATGAATTGTTTTTCTTCTTCGATATCACTATATCCGAGACGAAAGAGCAACCACTTCTTAACACCATCTAACATTATGACTGTCTGATCATAAGTGTCAAAATGACATGAATGTCTCCAGGGATTTGTTTGGATACGTAACATACATCGTTCAACATTTTCTCTATTTTGTGTGATGGGTGATACAAACTTCATGAGTTCAGATTCAGATGA
>Ga0181388_1000653_pt1 | contig 11308 bp, 7 predicted proteins | sample 11SPOviralmetaG_FD_130120 | JGI IMG/M metagenome (GOLD analysis project Ga0181388, IMG submission 130120) | Marine viral communities from the oligotrophic San Pedro Time Series (SPOT) site, San Pedro Channel, CA, USA - 11 SPOT_SRF_2010-05-17 | ecosystem: Environmental > Aquatic > Marine > Strait...
AGGCACTTAAGACTGCACAATCCTTGCTCGGCTTTGGGAGCGCACCTCTGATTGCGGGCGATGCGACAAAGGCTTTTATCTACGAGCGCTGTAACCTGCAGACAAACTTAACTCTTATGATCGACGACATTGTTCCGAACCAGGAATCCAAGATGCTGCAACAACAGATCCGCTCCTTTTACGACCACACGGAGCGCTCGGTCGCCGGGAAGATGCGTCTGCCGCACTGCGGGGTCATGTACTCCTCCAACACGCTCGTGAACGAGTCCGATGCTGCGTTTCAGTCTCGGCTGCTTACGATTAAGTTTGAGAGGCTTACGGGCGACAACGACATAAGCTATGACATGTACAATTCGAACCGCAAGCTGCTCTCCTGTCTGCTGCCCGACATACAGCAGCTGTGCATTTGGGAGGGTAAGCTCGACTTTGAGGCACTCACAGACTGGGCGGCGTACCTTAACGCGCTGACGACCGACAACCGCTCGCGTGGCGTCGACGAGATCGCGAAGCTCGGCTTCATGCTCACTCTTCTGCAAGTCGCGTTCGGAGGTGATGCAGAGGGGATGGATAAGATGATCCAGATGACCTTAAGCATGACCGGCGTCGCGAAGAGCATGACCGCAAACGTCAGTGTGCTCGAGCAGTTTTTGTTGAACACGTTCAAGGTAGTCAACGACGTCGGACCGAACGTGCTTGGCTCGCAGCCGGAGAAGATTGTCTTCTGGCACAACTATCGTACAACGTTACATCCGCCGCTCTTTGTCGGTGCTTGGTACGCATTCCGCATCGCCTCTGTGCTCATGGCGATTAACGCGCATCTTAATATACAAATGTCCGAACGCGAGATCCATCAAGCTATTAAGGCACGCAAACACGAAAACATGGTCCTCGATGGGCGTGCAGAGTTCTATGATGCAAACAAGAGCGGCTGGCCACCTAAGAAGACTTTAGATTTTGAGAGCGAGGACTTAAACGCATCGAGTGTCGTCCCACTGCCCGAGAACGAGTTGACCGCTGCTATGACGTCTCGGCAGCGTTGCGTCTTCTTCCGCAAAGACTTTGTCGACCAGATTTTAGAGACGCAGCGTGACGTCGCGCCCGAGTACGAAAACTACAAGAACGTTGTGATTAAGTCGGCGAATAAGCAGACTGGGTCCTACAACTTCTACAATGCCTTAACCGGCGACGGCTGGTTCGGCTTCCGTTCGATCGAAAATTGCGCGTTTGCACAGTACACTGGGTTCGGCAACACGCTCTACTGCGGCTCCCCGGTCGCGGACTTAAAGATTCGCGAGGAAGTCGAGGACGCGAACTTGGACGAGGGCCACGGGACGATCGCGAACGTCTTAGACGCGAATTACATGCTCAAGTTCTTTAGCTCGATCTTCTTCGACCGCGACTCCTGCAAGGCGCTCCCGGCGGCCTACCTCAACGTGCCCTTCGAGTCCGACCACGTGCTCGAGAACCCGATGAGCGCTTACTTCGATCTGCTCGACCACTTTGACGATATCTCCAAGAGCAACTCGCAGGCGACGAGCGTCTCGAATCTGCCCTCCTCGCAGGAAGACGACGACCGCGAGCCGCTCTCGCCTCTTAACGCGAACAAGGAACCGCCCTCGCGCATCCAGACCGCTGTGCACAAGAAGAAACGCTCGAAAACCTCTCTGATCTCCGAGGAGGCCGAGTTCTCCGGCGACGACGAAGAGGAAGAGCAGGTGCAAAAACGTCACTTTTGCTCTTTGACTTAATTTAACCGGGACACTTAGCTACCAGCCAAAATCTAACTGACACTGACTTATTCACAGATCGACGACGAGGAGTCTTCACAGGACCGCGCGTTCATCGACGACGACATGAACCACTCGCAGGGAGATCGCGATCTCGCCGCACACTTCAACCTTGGGCGCTGCCGCAACGTGCTTAACTACGACGAGGACGGCAACGAGGTGATCTGCGGCGACGAGTGCAGCCCCGCGGATCAGATGTGCCAGTGGTGCCTCCGCAACGCGCTCGCCGACGACTACTAGTCCTCGTGTAGCGGCGGCAGCTCCTCCTTGCCAATCGCGCGCTTCGAGATCTTCACAGAGAAGCCGAGCGCGTCACGGATCATCGCCGAGAAGCTGTTCTTGTCGAAGTTCACCTTGCCGGGCGTGTCGACGTCGACGACCGCGCTCGCGACGATCGGTGCGACCGCCTTCTGTTCCGTCTGGCGCACCTCGACTTCGACGGTCGCGCGACTTAAGCTCTTCGACTTAAGGAGCTGCAGGAGCGTCTCGTCGTCGCCCAGCGTGCCTGCGAGCGCCTCGACGAGTAGGTTCGCAGTGAGTGTGTAATCCGCGGTCGGTGTCGCGTCGGTAAGAAGGCTGATGTAGAAGGCCGACCTATTCATTAACTACACTCGAGTTAGAAAGTAGAGATCCGGTCAGCATTCCGGCCAAATACGCAACCCCGATACCGACGAGGATCATCGGGAGGATCGAGCTGCCAGGGTCCGGGGAGAGCATCGCACAGCACGCGGGCTCCTCGACGAACGGGGGCTCGATCGACGCGCGGAAGGTCGTCTTAGGCTCGGCGGGGTCGGTCTCGTCACTCATCGCACCCAGGCCTCAGAATAAAAGCGACGTGGACAACCATGGAATATGCAAAACCTGCTGCTTACATCTCGGTGGATCGCACGTTCCATTATGAAATGCAAGTGAAGGGCATTCGCGTTGACAACTGTCCGTTCCTGCAATACTTCATTGCAATGCAGCCATGCGTCAATTGGGCAACATGCAACTGGCCTGGGACATGGTACCATTCACATCCAGGAATCTTTGTGCTGCTTTGCTTGCATACACATCCAGCAATCTTCATTGTGCATGAATGGCTGATCAAGGACGACCTTTGCTGCAACTGGAAGCCACGGCCACTGATGCTGCCAGTCATTGAAGCAGAATGGCACAACTTGACTCATACAGATCAGCACATAGCCATGTACAACTTTGATGAAGATGCAAGAGCAGAACATGATCCAATAGGTACTCATCATTTCTACCGCATGCGTTCTTATGAGATTAAACGCAAGCGCTATTATGATGGAATTGGTCTCGAGAAAAAAGATGTACAAACCATTACCGTCTGGAATTCTTGGTCTAAGTTCAATGCACCCAAATTTTATACACCAGATCAGACGTCCTACTCTTATCATGTTCATGTGACATCAGACGATGGTTTCGACTACATGCTGCCTTATCCACATTGGGAGCCCGGTGATTTGGAGAAGAATAACAAGAGTGACATTAAGCTGTGGACATCGTTCAGCGCGTTGGCGGCTATGGGCTATGAGGCTATGATGGTCGAAGAGCCTTAAGCTTCTGGATCGACTGCTCGATTGCCTCTTTGCTGCTCGTATCCGTAGCGCGCGCAATCTCCTCTTCGCTTGCACCTGACTGCCGCGCAAACTGCTGTGCTCTTCTTAACTCCGCGGTGCCCTCAAGACCACGTCCAGCGAGCACCTGAAACATATTTGTGCTGCCACTCGTCTTGCGCACGTAAGCGGCAAGGACCTCCTTCCAATTGTCCTGTGGGTAGAGCTTAATGTCGACGTACGGGTTCTCGTTGTCTCCATAGAAGGGCTCCGTGCGACTGCCTAGCAAGTACGTGTCTGGGTCCCGAAGTGTCCTCCCTCCAAAGTTATGAAATGTTGCGAGGCCCTTAAACATGATCTCGAGGAAGGCCTTCATCTTGTAGTAATCAAATTGCACGTAACTGAAGTGCTCGACGGTTAAGAGCAAGTGGAAGTGCGGGTGTCCCATTTTAGGCCCAATCTCGCAGCCGCCGTCGACCTCGACTCGGTTGATGTGCGTCTCGTAGGTATCGCTCGTGTACGAAGTTTGCACATCGCCGCCGTAAAATTTTGACATTGCGTCCTGCTTACGTGTCTTGTTGATAAGCCCCCAGCCTGCCGACGAGATGTTATCTGCCGTGCTCATTTCGACAATCTTCATCCCGAACTTAAGCATCTGTGAGAGCCACTTATCATTCCCGAACAACTCGTACAGCGCGTCGGCCATCTTCTCGAGCACCTGTCTCCCGTACTGGTCCGTCGTGATCGGTCGATGCAGTGAGTACGTGATGAACATCCGGCTCTGACGCATCGATCTCACCTGCACCACTTGCCGACCAGCAAAGGGGTCCTCTTGCTCCCATCTTTTGCTGCTGCTGTTCCAGAACATAACGAATCCGTCGCCATTCCACTGCGTCGCGATCGGCTCGTTACTGCTGTTCAAAGGGTAGCTCGGATTCGCGTCCTTATCGCGTAAGCTCACCAGGTAGACCTCGTACCTGAAGAAGTTCGTGTTCTGCGACTTCTTCGTGTCGTACACAGACTTGTAATACGTCGGGTCGTACTGTTGCGTCACGAGGCAATTCTCGTAGATCGTCCCGTCGCCGCCGCCTTTGTAGCGCTGCAGTGTAATCTTACCGAGCTGTGTCGGCGCGGCGAACTGCAACTTCACATCCGACTGCGGACTGTCGCGCTTCCATATTAAGCCCTCTTTCGCCCACTGCACGCGCTCGTTCCGGAATTCCATGCGCTTCACGTCGCTGTCGAATTGCTTGACGTAATCAAACTTTTGGTACGAGTCCTCGCGCACGTACTTCCGCTCGATTTCACGCAGCATATCGCGCACGGCTGCGTTCTGCAGGAAGTTCGCGTCGAGCTGGCCGCCTGGTTTCAGCGCCTCGTTGATCATCTTGACTGCCAAGCCCTTATCCTCCGTCGTCGTCTCGGGCGTCGGTAGCATGCGCTCTTGCACGCTGATCGTCGGCGCGGGGATGATGCGCGTCCAGTCCCCGAGCAACTTCGACTGTTTGCTCTTCATGCGGCCTGCAAGACTTTCGCCTGCCTTTTGCCACTCCTTGGCCAACTCCTTTAGCTTCTCCGCGTCGGCCTTCTCACCCTTCTCCTTCTCGCGCTGGTAGGCTAAGACCGCGTCCTTCTCCGCCGGCGTCATCAGGCTCGTCCAGTCCTGGTAGGAGTCCTGCTGCGGGATCTGATTCGCATTCGTCGATACCATGCCGCCCGACCACTGCCAGCGGTTGTTTCGGACCATCAGACCCGGCGCGCGGTCGAGGACAGCCACACAGTCGCGACAGACGTTACCAAACTTATGCGACCGCTGCAGACGGTAGTCAATCGCGCCAAAGGGCACCTTGCTACGTTTGCTGTTCATGACCCCCTGTGGCACGGACGTGTAGTAAGCCTCGTTCCCAGCGACCATTTGATCGGAGTACGCCGCGTTCACGTAGCGACGGAAGAACATCCCGGCTTCATTAAATATTACCTCTTTACGTCGTTTGTCGTTCCCGTGTAGCAGATCCTTGCGTAACTGATACGTTGGCCACATCATACTGCCGCCCATAAACTCGTTCTCGCGAGGGGTGTCACCCATGAGATCCGCGTCATTCACACGCTGCTGGTCGGCCGCGCTCGCTTTTGGTAGAGGTTTCCTCTTTCTCGCCCTTGCTGCTTGTTTTCTTGACGCATTCTCTTGCTGAGCATTCGCGACTTTATGCTTCGTCACCTGTGTCGCGTCTGCCCAATCCCCGGTCTCCGTGAAGAAGCACGCGTCGTGTAATGGGCGCGCGGCTACCTGTGCGTTATCACTTGGGTAGAAGAGGCTTTGAACGTAGCCAAACGTCCCCTTGGACCCAGAGATGTTATCTGCATACATGTGGTACGGGTACTCATAGAAGAGTCGACTGCAGCGTTTGCAGCCCTCCGAGTAGCACTCGCCGTCGGTGAAGATTGCATACTGCTTTGTGTACGGGAGCAGCTCATAGTGCCACGGTGTCGTGACCCACTCCGCAACGGTCATGTTCGAGGTCACTTTGTCGAGTGCGGCCCTCCACGCTGGACACGTCTCGTTCAGTTTCTTTTCGAGTTCGTCGTAATCCGTAGTTGATTTAGCGCACATGTCATAAGACATGATGCACTTAACGATGTTCTCGCTCAAAACCTTCTCTGGCTTTTGATTAAACACAGGTCCCCACAATTGCTGCCATTCACCAGTACCCTTTGGATTCCTCTTTTTACTTGACTTGTATGGTCTTGGTGGCTGATAGAGTGAGTTGTCTTGTCCTTCGCCGGTGACTGTAAATGTTTGTCCAGCTACGGATATGCCCTCGAGCATCCCCTTCTGCTTCTCTGCATAGTCCCAAAGCCCGATGCCCTCTTCTGCAAAGTAGATTGCTAAGATCTTTGCGTAATTGATACGATGCGGGTCGGATTTAAGACTTATCTTATCCATCATAACGGCTCTCCTCGCACCCCAGTGTATCTCGATGCTCTTTATCGCTTTGGGAGCCGAGTTGAAGCCGAGATACAAGTTCGTGTCGTCGCCATATGTCGCACGATACTGCGCCACCTGTTGCTCATTCATGAGGACCGGGTCGTACGTGATCGCAGCCTGTTCATAGCACTGGCGATGCGCCCACGGCTGGTGGTCCGCTGTCTGCCAATGACACTGCTTCTCACGGTCGTCCTTCTTTATCGAGCGCTCCGGCAGTGGCTGTTTGTTGAGACCCTCATTGCGTATCGCCTTGTCGATTTCATCTTTGTTGAGTAAGTTATCATTCCCTGTGATTTCGCGCACTGTGTCTGCAATGTCCATGCCACCGGGACCAAAGGTTGTCTCGACCACGGCGGTGTTCTCCTTCGCAATCACGTTCTCAGTCTCGATGTCGATCGCGTCCGGGTCCGTCCCGTACGATTCCGTGATTGCCTGATCAGTGTTCTCGCCCATGCTCTCAAGGTCGCGCGCAGACTCGGGTTCGTCAGCGACTTGACCTTCGCCGATAGGGTCGGTAGGCATCTGTAAGATGTCCACACTGGAGATCATCGAATCCTCGGCGCCTATCTGCGTTGACACCCGTGGCGTCGGTGCGGGCGCCGCTGTGCTTGTCGGGTCCGTGTTCTCTAGTAACTTAGCGCGCAATTCGTCGACGCCCAAGACTGCATAATCGCTCCAATTCAGTAGGTATCGCGTGATCCCCGTGAGCTCTTGTGTAGTGGCTTCTGATTTCAGGCGCCGTCTCCCGTGGTCCGTCAGCTTGGGCTCTGTCATGTAGCCGACCTCCTTGAACTCTTGCGGCCTATCATCACGCATGATCTCGGCTCCCTCCTTACGATACAGCGGGTATAGCAAATGAGCCTGAGCGACACGAAACCCGAAGCTCAGCTCCGTCGTCAGATTCTCCTCGCGCGTGTGGCTGACGTTGCAGAAGTTTAATGTGTCCTTGAAGAGCTCTGCGCGGCGGAATAAAGAATCACCCGCGCGGACCTTTGCGTTCTTCTCATAATACTTGCCATTTGGGTCGTAGAGGAACGGAGCGATTTGCATCGTGCGCTTCGGGTCCTGAGGAGGTTGCCCCTGTTTCATCGTGCCGTAATTGAGCGTGTCGATGTGCACAAATGGTGATGGCAAGACGTGGCCCGGTGGCAACTTTCTGTATCGCGTTACCTGTGGCACCTCGAACTTATTCAAGTCGTCGATCTCCTCGTCATCACCGACCGCTGCAAGCAGGAGTGTTTTTAACTCGTCCACCTTTGGCTTCTTTTGTGCTACATCCTTTTTCGTCAAGAGCTTTTTGTCCAGCACCTTTTGCAGTAACAGATCCTTCTTCATCTTTTTGATCTCGGCTGCTTCCTTACTCGTGTGCCTATAGACGCCGCCAACGGTGGAGTGATCGTAGCGAGCTCTTACGAACGCCTTCTTGAGTTCCTGGTTCATGCTTGCTAGATGTCTAAAGTACGTATCCAAATACTTCTTGTTCAGGCGATTTAGTGGCTCGTACACAAAGAGCTGCTTGGCTGTCGATAACGCTACTGGGTTGCGGCTTTTAAACCACATCGAGTTGTCCTTATTTCGCTGCCCGTACGTCGGATTCGGACAACGAAACCGTACCTTGTAAAACTTACCGCCAACCTTTTCATACACCTCCCATTGCAGCTGCTCCTGCTCACAGCCGGGGTAGTAGTAGAGCCCGTAGATCGCGGCGATCGAGTTTTTTGCGAGCATACACGGCTGGTGTGCGCCGGGGTGTGTGGATTCCCAGCAAACTCTTCCACTGTAACCATCGCTGGACTCGTTCGTGTCGACGCCCTTGCTGACTTCCCCCTGTCCTGCGTTTTGTGACGACATCGCCCCACCCTCGCCCGCATTCCCAGCTGTGATGCCTAACTTTGACATCCAGTCGTGCTTACCAAGGATGCCGTAACTGTTGCTGTTCGGAACAATCTTGTCGTTTAACACGGGATTCTGATTGTTATTCGAATAATTCAGCAAATCCAGGCCAAAGTTCTTTGTCAGTGGTCGGCTGTGTGCAGATAAGTGTGCGCCGGCATTTATTAACTTTTCGTCAACCGTGTCTCTGAGTAGTTGACTTCCTGCGTTCTTCGCGCTATACACTTTCTCTGGGAATGGCTCATTAAACTTACGATAACTGTTTACGAACATCTCGCCATACTTAAGCTCCTTTGCATTCCACATGTAGTTGAACTGGAAGTCGTCTGCAGAGTATCTCACACCACCTTTTTGCTTGATTGCACTGCCTAATAAGAGTTGCATTAACTTTTGAAACGCCGGGCCTCCTGTACCCGTCTTATCTTTATCGTCGTAACATGTCGCAGCACACCACGCCTCGAAGGATAAGAGTGTGGTCGGCCATTCGTCATTACTCTCCAGCGCCTTCCAGTAAGCAACACATTTCTGTAAGTCTGCGCCCTTCGGTTGATTTGCCTGTCCATATGGTATAGTCGCCAAGTGACCGAGACCTTCTTGTTCTAGGCGTTCCTTAAGTGTGTTAACTTCGCTGACGTCGTCTGTGTATAGCATTTCCCTTAGCTCCTTTACCGTGACACCATCTAAGTCTGTTGACTTCTTGTACTGTCTTGGGAACTTTAAAACCACAGCCTCGACTAATTCGTCTCTTGTCTTCTTGTCTACAGTCGACTTAGTTCCTTGTTTGCGACCTCGAATTGCATCATTCATTTGACTAATGTCCTAGAAATTAACGCGGCTTTGGCTTCGGTTTCGGCTTTGGCTTCGGCTTCGGTCGTTTCACATAGGGTGGCATAGTCGACCTGTGATCAGAAACAAATATCTGACGCAACTTACAAATGTCTCTCGCGAACGGCGCTCCAGGCAGCACCTTGGCGGGTACTGAGACGACGACCGTTGCGGCTTCTACTGCCCCCTTCACGCCGTATGTGCTCTTTATCACGATGACACAGGATGAGACAACCACACCAAACAATCCTAGCACCCCGCAGCAATTGCAGCCCTTACAAGCGTCGTATTATCCTGGGTACACAGACTACACGAACGACTTCGCGTCTAACGAGTGGCAACCATCGGTTGTCGGGCTGTACTCGATTTACGCGCAGGTCTTTGTGGATTCGCCCGCGCTACCACAACCTAAAGATAACTTAACACAAATCATTTTATATTTTAAGCAAGGAACTGATATTCTTCACAGCACACACTTCAGACTTGATGACGCGACGACTGTTCAAAGTCCGCATGCCCCAGAAGAAAATTTAACGAATTACACAGTGCAAATTCAGACGATAGTTGCTGTTACACAAGCGACGGTTGACGCAAATTCCAGCTACCATCTCGCGCTAGATGTGCACGCTGCATCAGGCAATGCGCCTGTAATTTACGGTTACGGTGGTAGATACACATACTGGACTATTCACCGCATCGCGTAAGAAGGCTTATTGCACGTCGAAGCGGCGCTTCTTAATCGCAAATTTCGTCGGCGACGGCGTGTGCGGTGCAGACATGCAGCACGGCTTATCTGCACGCAGGCACTCAACGTGTGGAATCCAACCGTCCCTAACCAACTCGTCCTCCTCATAGTCCTCTTCAATCTCATCCTCGGCCTGTGCAATCGCCTGTGCTTGCTTACCACGCTCCGTTTGCAGCAGGCGCTCTTTGGTCAGCATGAAGTTAAGGCATCGGTTGAAATGGTCCGTCGACATCACAGTGAAGTCAATATGGCGGAACTTGTTAAGGATCTGGTGCGCCTCTTCACAATGCTGCTTCGTAAAATGCACAGCTATCAGACGAGCATCACTCAAGCTAACGCGTTGCTCATTAAAAGTCGATGGCGTGATGGTCGTGATCACCTTGCCGGATCCAGCTTGTAGCGGCACCACATGTGCTACAAAGGGACCAAGGAAGGCGCAGTCATGAAACCCAAGAGAAGTGTTGCTTTTGTATGGCTTGAAGAATGCTTTGCTGTACGTGTGAAAATCGAATGCTTTGTGATACCGGACGTATTGCGTGAGCTCCTCACGAATAGCAAACTCTTCATCCAGCATCAATTCTGCAGACTCCACAGCAAATTGCAGCACCTTGGATTCTGTTGCGCACATGCTGTCTTGCTGGTTTGTCTCGAACTTGTACATTTGCTCTTCCAATGCCTCGAGCAACTGCGTGAAGGTGTATGATGGCATCACGAATTTGGCCATGCGCGTGTCGACCAGCATCTCTCCAACGTGATCATAGGGAAACTCCATTCTCTGTTCAGTGGCCACGTAGCACTTTGAAATTAATTAAAACACCCACCCTTTTTTCCCGCGCGCGCGTCTAGAAGTCTTTCAGGAGCTTGCCTTTTTCCGACCAGGAAGCACACCAGACGCCAATGGGTAAACGCAAACTACACAGCGTGACCTACTACCAATGCGACTGGACTGGCTTCCCAATGCACAGCACCAACTGCTACATGCCGGCGTGGAACTCCGAGAACAAGCTGCTGAAACACGGCAGCTACTGCAACTGGGAATCTGTTGTCGCACATGCGGCAGAGACGGAAAGTCCTGAGATGAGTGACAAGATCCATGAGTACGTGAACGCACAGATCGGAGCGATTGTGAACCCGGCGCCACACTACAAGACACTGCAGTGGTTCAATAAGCGAGATGGCCTAAGCATCGAGGAATTCCACAGCGAGTGCTCAAAGCCGACAGGTCCCTTAATCGCTGTGCGGCTTAAGAGTGATGGCCAGGCGCGCGAGGTGATCGTCGAGCCCAAGGACATTGAGCAGCGCTTCACCCGCTTCCTGCAAACGCCGTACACGTGCCACGGACCCCTGCACAGGCCCGCGAGCTTCCACACGACGCGCAAGAAGGCCTACTCCAAGGAGCGCGACCTCGCTGTGTTCTACTGGCCGCAAAAAAACGGGCTTGCTTTTAACTCGACCGCGTCTAACTTACTCAAGCAACAAATCTACGGGGACATACTACTGATACAGCAGA
>Ga0181388_1000659_pt1 | contig 11258 bp, 13 predicted proteins | sample 11SPOviralmetaG_FD_130120 | JGI IMG/M metagenome (GOLD analysis project Ga0181388, IMG submission 130120) | Marine viral communities from the oligotrophic San Pedro Time Series (SPOT) site, San Pedro Channel, CA, USA - 11 SPOT_SRF_2010-05-17 | ecosystem: Environmental > Aquatic > Marine > Strait...
CAACCTGATCCACCACAACCTGATCCACCACAACCTGATCCACCACAACCTGATCCACCACAACCTGATCCACCACAACCTGATCCACCACAACCTGATCCACACAACCAAGAAAAAATAGAGCAATTTTTAGAAGAAATTAAAAAGATGAATCGTGGAGAACTAGAAAAAAAACTTCTAAACTACATGATAATGTCTTATGAAGCAAGACTTAAACTTACAAATAATTAATTATGCATCTCTACCCCTGTTATAAGATACCTTCACCTCAACCTTCAAGTTTTTTGTTATGTAGTACATACCGATGATATTGATGAACAAGACTACACTAAGTAGACTTATATCAAAATTCTTGATACATGCCTCAAATAGGATAGAAATTATGATCGCGAGTGGGATTGAAAAGTAGTCCTCCATTACAGGGATGGAAAGTCTGTTTCCTTGAACTTCTCTGGATCCTTGTTACTGTTCCCTGAAACCTTCTCTTTCCAAACGTTTACCTCTTCTTTAACTTTAGGTTCTTCCTTTTTTTCTTCGTATGAATCTGTTCTCACAATAAGATTCCCTTCAGAGTAGTAATCTGGCATTTTTATGTTCCCTTAATAAATCAATCAAATTTAAAATTTGAAACTTTGCTTATAGAGAAAGCACAACAACAAACAAAGACACAAACAGAAAAAGAAAGAAAAAAAACAACCCACAACTCACAACAAACTTCAGCATGAACACCACCTCTTCCCTTCAGAACCAGGAGGAACTCCTCCAGATGGCAGTTGACTTCCAGGCCATTGATCCGGAGAACTCCAACCCTCCAGTCACTCAGAGGGATGACCTTCTCTTCTTCTCACAAGAGGGTATGGTCTACCGTCGCCATAGCGATCAGTTTGGTAACAAGGTATGGCTTATCCTGGGCAACTTCCTCAACGCGGTCGGTTGGTATCATGTTGAATCACCATTCGTCCATACAGTCAGCGAGGAGGAACGGACATACTCAGGTCTAATTTCAGGCAGGACGGTTAACATTTACGGGGATACACATGTGAATGCTTACCCTGGAAATGGTCTCGTTTTCAAGATGAGCGATGTAACCTTCAGCACATGTCCTTCATTCAGTCCCGAGGAGTACAATACGAAGGACCTTCAAATTGGCGGTGTTGATGGACCACTTCTCCAGGATTTTAAGAAGCGCGAGTGGATCTACCTGTATCTCAAGGACCACCAAAATATGCTCGTAGGTTACACTTACCCCCTCATTCCGGGTCAACTTGGCGCGTCGCCTTGGAACATTATTCCTGGTAGAGTTTATGACCAATATTCTGGTCTGCCAACAAACGCATCCTATCACGACCAGGCATTCTACAATTCTGCGCTTGTTGAGAATCTCCCAGTCTTCTGTCCAACATCCTATAACAAGTATCCAACTTCCTACGAGCTGACTGGTTTCGCAGGTTGGACAGATCTCACAAATCAGGAACCACAGACACCAGATCAGTTTGACTCGTGGCAAACTGTTGATCAGGAGATTGATAATGAAGTAGTTCAGAGTGTCGTTGACCAGATCCTGAATGATCCCGATGAACAGGAACCAGAACCCGAGGACGATGATACAGGGTTCACTACTCCTGACTCACTTTCAGACAGCGGAGTCTCATCTTCATCTTCATCATCCAGTCCCCGGAGCCAAGTGAGTGATGACGAGTGTCCAGTTGCACGGGTTCTAGATTATGGTTCTCCCTCATCCTCATCAGTAGAAGGGAGTGTTTCATCATACACATCTAGTTCGGAGTCATCCTACATTCCAAGCGATTCCAGTTCGGATTATACAGATGACTGGGGATACGACCAAGGTTATGATGACTGGGATCCCTCATGCCTGCGTCTCCGCCGCTGCGATCCTTTCAGTGGTGGATGGTTCACGAAGTCTGAATTCGTAGATTACTATGGAGATTCTAGTCTATGGCACATGCTTTCGCCTGAAAAGGAAGCAGAGCGTTTCATGATTGAAACTATCATTTTCAGGAACCGTTCTCTCCTGAGTGATAAGAACGTGAATCACCTTCTTAGTAAGATGCTTAAGACTTTCATGAACCTTTGAGTTATCCTTCTAGATTAATATTATAAAACCAATCATTAAAATTTTTTTTGTTATGTTCGTATTTTTTTGGACCATTTTTTACTATATCCTGGAAATTACTTTCTCTATCCCAACCATTGCTTCCACCCGCAGGATGAAAAAATATAGAATAATCTTCCAAATTACATGATACTATTTCTATATGACCCATACCCATATATCGGAATCCAAAATCAAATACATTTTCTTGATCATTATTTTTATATTGCTCATATATATCTAATGCTCTTTGTATGGTCATAATAGTCCATTCTCCTAAATAAACTTCTCTTTCCATATTTCCGATTATTTCATAAATATTTTTCACGTTACAATTTAAACCACGCGGTAGTTCTTTTATTTCTTTAAAATCAATGTTGAATAGTCCCTTATTTTCATCTTGAAGGAAAAAACCAACATTCATTGAATCGTATCCTTCATTTGATATTTTACTTTTTTGTAAGACTTCATTTATCTTGAATATACGTTCTATATTCTTATCCATATTTATAATTATATATATAAATTTGAAATATATCTTTATATTTTAGAAAACAAAATGCCACGCTTAGAATTGCTTGTTATATGCTTTCTTCAATATATCGTAGTTTATACGTCTTTCATATTAATAATAAGTTTTATGAAAACAGTTGATGCAATTCCTTTAATAAATAGAACAAATCCTTATTATGAAAGACATCTAGAACATATTAATTCGGCATAAAAAAATAATAGATAATATATATATCAATGGAAATAAGCGGTTTAGATTTTTTTTTAATTAATGTATTATCATATATTGCTGGGTTAAGTACAGGGTTACTGGTATGTTGTAAGCATAAAGAAAAATTTTTCTGTAGTTCAGAAAATCAAGAAAGGGAATTAGATGGATTTCAAGCACAACCTTATTCCCCTCCCCCTCAAGCAGCAGTATTGGCAAGTGCTCCTCCACCGGAACAACTTAATAAGGGTGTCAGGATAGTCCTAGAATAAATCCTCACCAAGGATAATCATTCTCATTTTTTGTCTTCTCGCGATTTTCAAGACTCCATCTATGTAGATTACGTTCATTTGTTTTTACTGAAAAGAACTTCTTATTCGTATATTCGCATAGAAGTTTATCGAATACACTACTCCTACTTTTGAGCAATTTTGAGTATGTATCGTCGGTCAAAACATAACCATACATTTCAACGGTGAATTCTCTTACAATATTCAACCTTGAATTATTAATCGGACTGAAAACACGATGTTTCATAGTCAGTTTTTACTATATTAATTAGATTTATTTCAAATTTTTTAATCCCCTACAAGATATATCCATTTTGGATCATTTGTTTTCCATAAAATAGGTTTAAAATTTCTTTTTAACGAATATAATATCATTTTTTTCTCTACATTTAGAATTGTTTCATATCTATTAAAAGAAATACTATTACAAATTTCTTTTATCATTAATGATAATGTATCTATATTTTTCATCTTACATTTCTTATATATATTCTTATAAAAGTAGTTTCGCGAATAATAACATAATTCAAAAATAAAACGGAGATCATAAAACTCGCCACTTACATTAAATACAGTATTTACATCTAGAGATTTTTTCATTAACATTATTTCTTCTTCTTTTGTATATTTAAATCGCTTCAAACATTCATGAAAAAGTAAGTAATCATGATTAATATATTGAAATATTTCGTTTCTAACCTTACCTTTGCATAAAAAAAATGATATCTTATTTGTTTTGGTAAAGTTTATCTTATCATTGAAATTTAATAAACCAAAAATTTTATTAATAATATCTTCGTGTATATAGATACTATTTACGTCCATTAATATATCTATTTTTTAGTTCTTCATAAATACTTTTCATTTTTAATTCATACATTCTTTGATATTTTTTCTTTTCTTCATTATATTTTTCTTCAGTTATATCTCCATTATTGTATTTCCTCGTAAGACATGATTTTATTCTTGTAAATCCTGTTTTTTGTTCTATTGATGTTACTATATGATGACATTCTAGGCAAAGGATTTGACATTTATCTATTTCCGAAAAGATATCTTTCATATCATCTCCTCTATCAACCATACAACATATAGAATCATTCTTATCAAACATATTCAAATGATCATAATGAAATCTTTCACCCTTACATCTCTTTATTTTATTACAAATACAACATTGTACTTTTTTATATTCACTTATTTCTGTCCACATAATTTCTCTCTCCCCAATATGGGAATCCCAACAATAGTCGCAAACAATTTTATCTCTCCATATTCGGTTCTTTGAAAACTCTAAAATAACATCATTACAATTTAAACAACAACACTTATGAATATTATCAATGAAATTATTTATATCCATTCTTCTATCAATCCATACATCTGCTGATATTTCAGAATATAATGTTTTACAAGAATTTACACTTATACCTAAGGTTTTTGCCAATAGTTCAAACATTTCATCATCATCATAATCCCCCAAACAATCAATATTCATAATATATCTTTTAATTTTATCTTTCTTTTCATTATCTTCTTTTATTTTAACAGGACATATTAATTGCTTTTTATTATTATGACCAGGTAATCCACAATCCTTACATACTTTTCTCTTTTTATCAATACCTACAAGAGTAGTTAATTCAATTATAACATTGTTTCTATAATGATTACTGATATCCATTTTTATTTATATTCATTTTTTTTTATCAAATTTATTTATAACTATTTAAGAATCTTATAATTCTAGGTAATTCATCCAATGACTTTATTAAGAAGTCTGGGTTTGCTTCAGAAAGTATGTTTTTACTATAATTTAGTTTATATTCCATTTCATCTTTTGTAAGTTTATATTCATCATCTATTTCACACATTTTCATATATGTTGACCATTTATAAACACCAACTGTAATACATCCCGCACTTTTACCCTCATCAATACCGACCTGGGTATCATCAATTTTAATAACATTCCGGGGATTTTTTATCTGAAGTTTTTCCATATTTTCATATATCATATATGGATGGGGTCTTGAAGGTCTATTTAAACATGTTGATGATACATAATTATCTATAAATATTTTATTATCATCTAATTTATGTTTAACAATTTTCATTATTTCTTTGTTAAAACCAGTTGTAACGCCAGTTTTAATACGTTTATTTTGAAGATATTGTATCATACCTTTTGTTTCAGGTATTATATCCATATATTCAATTGTATTTAACTTTTGAATTTCATTAAAATCATTATAAATTCCCTCCTCTTCTCCATTATTAGGTATATTACCATATTTATTCATCCAGTCTATACAAACATATGGATCTTTCAATATTTCTTGTATATGATTTAATTTATGCATACCCATATCTCTGAAGATAAGTCTATCATCTATACGTATGTTCCTTTTTTGAAAAGCATTTTTTAAAGAAAGAAAAGGTGTTCGCGAATATCTATCTACGATTGTCCCCCCTAGATCAAAAATACAAGCACGAATATTCATTTTTATTTATTTAACAATTCTTTTTTAAATCGTTAAAGTCCCATATTAATTCTTTTACAATTATATCATAATAATTATAATGTTTATTATCACTTTCTTTTATTCTTCTACTCACACTCATATGTGATGTTTTATTTTCAGGATATTGTAAATTTATATATTCTTCTATCTCTCTGAAACTATTCAGAATATGATATGTATTGTCTTTTTCATTTATAATAAGATACTTATAATTAACCATTTTATGTATTAAATAATTTATCTTTATCTATTTTATATATATTATTTTTATCTAGTATATTAATATAATGACACGTAAAAATAGACGGACACGTAATAAGTCCACTCGTAAAAGTTTTAGAAAAGATAGGAGGTCTATCCGTAAAGATAGAAGGTCATCTCGTAAAGATAGACGTTCAACCCGTAAAGTCAGAAAATCATCTCGTAAAGTTAGACGTTCAACCCGTAAAGTTAAAAGGTCTACTCGTAAAGGTAGAGGGTCATCTCGTAAAGTTAAAAGATCTACTCGTAAAGATAGAGGGTCATCTCGTAAAGTTAGACGTTCAACCCGTAAGAGACGGTCTTCAAAGAAATTAAGAGATGTGGAAAAGGTGGGTGGATCCTCGCCCCTCGGAACCCTCCCACCACTGCAGGGGATGAAGCCAGTTGGTGATGGTAATGATGATGATGATGATGATGATGATTATAATTATGATGATGATGTATTTGATGCCGAGTCAGTCTCTGAAGACCTTGACATAGAAACTGACGATGAAAAAAAAGAACGGGAAGCAAGAGAAGACAAAATTAGAAAAGAAAAAGAAGATGCCGCAAAAGCAGCAGATGAAGCGAATAAAAAAAAACAAGAATTAAACGAAAAACGGTACGAAGAAGACGCCAAAATTAAAATAGAAAAAGAAGCAGCAGCAGCAGCAGCAGCAGCAGCAGCAGCAGTAGCAGCAAAACCAGAACCAGGACTAGCAAAAGCACAAGCAGCAGCAGAGGAAGCAAAAGCAGTGGAAGCAGCAGAACTAGCAAAAGCACAAGCAGCAGCACAGGAAGCAAAAGCAGCGGAAGCAGCAGGACTAGAAAAAGCACAAGCAGCAGCACAGGAAGCAAAAGCAGCAGCAGCAGCAGAACTAGCAAAAGCACAAGCAGCAGCACAGGAAGCAAAAGCAGCGGAAGCAGCAGAACTAGAAAAAGCACAAGCAGCAGCACAGGAAGCAAAAGCAGCGGAAGCAGCAGAACTAGAAAAAGCACAAGCAGCAGAACCAGCAGCAGAACCAGCAAAACCACCAGCAGAACCAGTAGCAGCAGGTATTGGTAGTATTAGTGGTAGTAGTATTAGTGGTAGTAGTGGTGCTAGTAGTGGTGCTAGTAGTGGTGCTAGTAGTGGTGCTAGTAGTGGTGCTAGTAGTATTAGTAGTATTAGTACGGATTATGATGATGTTATTACAGGTTCCGATGATAGTAGTGACAAAGGGGTTGATTTATTAAGGGATATACTTACAGAAGTTAAGAATCTCTCAAAAGATTGTGGTTATTATTCTAAATATCCAGATATGTCTAGTTATTTAGCACTTCTTAATCAGGCAGTAATTGAAGCAGATGTTAATAAGTATAATAGAATTATAAATGAAATACGTGATCATTTAAATGGTAAATTCCCTAGCATAAATTTAGATGACCTAAAAATCATAGAAGAAGAAGGTGAAGATGATATGAAAAAACAAAATACAGCAAACAGTAATTTCATAAGTGAAATTTTAGATTCGTATAGTTAAGATTAATCATATTAGTTTAAAGATATTTTTATAATATATTATTATTTATGTTTGAAGATTATTCTCCAGAGATTCAAGATTTTATTAAAAACATAGGATTATATGTTTTTACTAAATTTAATTTTCATAAATTAAAAGAAGAAGATATCCTCCAGAATTGTTCTAATAATTCTGTAGAGGATATCGTTCAGAATTATGAAGAAAAGTTATCACTTATAAAACAAGTAAATAACGATACATTATCCGAAATAAGGGATAATAATGATTCAATATTAAAACATAAACATTCTATGATAGAAGACTTACATGATCAAATACATAGTATGAAAATATCAGAATCAGAAAATATTCAAAATGCACTACAACAAAACAACTTGCTCCATGAATTAGAAAAACAAAATTTAATAAACCAAATTACATCCCTAAAGGAAGGACAAACTGTTAAAGAATTGATTGAAACTCGTTTCTGTGATAAAAAAGAGTTTAATAATCCTACGGAACAAGGTGACTATGCTGAAAAAATATTAGATACAATAATTAATGAAGGATTACCATTTGATGATAAAATTAAAATAGAAGATACAAGTGATTATGGTGGTTCCGGTGATAGAATTATAACTTTTGGTAATGGTTGTCGTTTAATGGTTGAAGTTAAAAATAAAGATCCTGTTAAAAAAACAGATGTTGATGAATTTGAAAGACATTATACGAAAGATTTTAAAGAAGATAAAGTAGATTTAGCATTATTTTTATCTTATAGAACACCTCAGATACCTCAAAAATGTAAGGCAATTATACCAACATACAAAGAAAATGATAAAGTAATTTATTTTGGTATCATTGATTCTCTTGATAAAGAACAAAAGAAATTGAAGATTAAAAACTGTTTAGAAGAAATATTTCAATCATTTGAAAGAGATAATAAACGTTCAAAAGCAGATAAAGAAAGTGATAAAAATAAAGTCAACATTTATAATATTCTTTTAAAAGAATTGAGGGATAATTTATCACATACAGATAAGTCTATTAAAGAAAGTTCTGTAAATATGGAAACATTAACACAACGTAGAGTAAATATTGTAAAGCAACTCAATACAATTTTTAGAATGATACATTCAGAAAATATTAATGTAGATAAATCTCTTCTAGATGATAAGTTATATAGACATGAAATTATTGAACGTATCAAAGACTGGTTTAAAACCGCAGATGATGTAAAGAAAAAGGATTGGAAAAAGAATATGAAAAGAGATATAAAAGAAACATGGTCAGATTATGATATAGGTATACTAACGCGAATTAAACGTTCAGAATTCACAATATGATAATATATCTATTATATATATATATATGAAGGATAAAGTTAGGCGCAGATCGCAACGCAGATCTCAACGCAGATCTCAACGCAGATCGCAACGCAGATCGCAACGGAAGTCACAACGGAAGTCACAACGGAAGTCACAACGGAAATCGCAACGGAAGTCACAACGCAGACCGCAACGGAAGTCACCACGCAGATCGCAACGGAAGTCACAACGCAGATCGCAACGGAAGTCACAACGGAATAGTAATCAACTTGCTGGTCGCGATGTTTCAAATGGACCAGATAGGACTACGAGTGTTTTTAGTAAACCCCGCATGGATTTATCGGGTATTAATGAAATTGAAGTCAATGTACCCGGTATGAAAACACCATTAATTACCAAACCTATATTACAAGACATACCCTCATTACAAACACCTGAAAGACAATCTGATTTCTACGGATGGTTTTATGGTAATGATATAAGTGTCTTAGATATCAAAGAAAAAACTTATAATGATTTTTCACGAGAATATACTTATAAGTTCCCACATAAAGTAATGAGTATAGATGAAAAATACAAATCGGATAAAATAGATATATATAGTTTTCCGAAAGAAATCTTAGGGGAGAGTGTTTATTATTTATTTGATTTATTATGTGAAGGCGACGGAGAAGATATAAGTGAACATATTTTGTGGTATGAGTCATTACCGACTATCTTTATTAATGGACCATATCGTTCTTATAATGATGGAGTGGTTTATTACGATGATAATAAAAAAGAAAAAATGTATGAATACGAAGAATTGGATGAATACGAAGAATTGGATGGTGGGGGTAACTTATTTGCTTCTAGTCCCTTAACAGAATTAAAGGCGACTTCCGATGGACATACAGTATCAAGTGGTATATATTTCTTATCACTACCAAATCAACGTGATAAAGGTGAGTTAGATAGATTATTTAAATTAATGAAAGGGTATGGGATAACTGATATAATAAGTTTTCAATCATGTGCTGGAATTCGACAATCAAATGAAAGTCCTCAAGCGTTAAGAAATTGGTTATTAGAATTTTATAATCCAAAACGTTCCGAATTATGGTCAAATTGTCAATATGTATATACAGATACGAATGAAAATGGAGAACTGGTTGATGCTCGTGGTAATTTAATAGATCCGAGTGTGGTTGAAAACTTACTAAAAGACAAAACAGGAAGACCATTGGTTGACTTACAAGACAAAGTATGGACTGGAGAAGAAAATACATTCATTGAGGATCATGTTTTGATGTCTTATCTAACAAATAGTAATACTGTTATTGATTATAAAATAGGTTTTAATAGCAATGGTGAAAATTTGGAAAAAGCAATACCATTGGGATATGAAAACTGGAATATACATTGGTCTGATGGTTCTGCCGGGAATGAAACAATGTGGTCATTATTAACATCCTGTATTTTACGGACAACACGCTACGAAAAAGGTAGAAAAGGTAGGAAAATAGCGATTCATTGTTGGGGGGGATATGGAAGGACTGGTTCTGCTATTTTTTTAGCATTAATGTTAAAGTTAACCATGTTGTCCCCAAAAAACAGGACATACGTTCACAAACTATGTATGGATTGGTTTAATAATATATCAAAATTGGAAGAAAAAATGGAAATAAAAAAATATGTTTATAGACTTTTTAATAAACATGGTATATTTACTGATAATCAACTTGAAAGACCCAATACAACTGAAGGATCTAAAGGAATTTATGATGAAATACTTACAGAAATCAATAGTGGAAATGGTTCTGGTGGAAATGGTCGTGCGACTCATTCTCGCGCAGCAGAGGTCCGTAAAAGAGAATTGATAAATAGTCATTGTTTAAAACAACGCATGTCTTTTATAATGCAACAATTATTATATGTCCTCGCTATGTTCTCTGATAATGCTGAGAGTTTAAGTAGTGGTTGGAACCCGTACATTGTTGAATTGTATGAATTCTTAAAATTAAATGGTGTAATAAAACCTAAACAACCTGTCCTACAGAGTGTTCCGCAGAGTGTTCCGCAAACTGTTCCGCAGACTGTTCCGCAAACTGTTCCGCAGAGTGTTCCGCAAACTGTTCCGCAGACTGTTCCTCAACCTGTCCCTCAACCTGTCCCTCAAACTGTCCCTCAACCTGTCCCTCAAACTGTCCCTCAACCTGTCCCTCAAACTGTCCCTGATGACCCGACACCCGGTACTCCTTCATCTAGAACTCCTTCATCTATTAATCCTTCATCTATTAATCCTTCATCTAGAAGTCCTTCGCAGAGAGAACCACTCGGTTGGGGTGAATGGGGGATGGGTCATTTAAATACGATTGGAAATCGGTTAGGGGTAATATAACTTAATAGTTATTAATATACGGATACTTATTCTTTTATTGAAAAAATTTATTTGATTTTGTATAGTTTTACCGTGTAACATATACACTTATTATATAGTAATTTTGTTATTTTAAAATCTCTTTTTATGACCTTAAACACCATAACTATAAAATTTATG
>Ga0181388_1000662_pt1 | contig 11233 bp, 19 predicted proteins | sample 11SPOviralmetaG_FD_130120 | JGI IMG/M metagenome (GOLD analysis project Ga0181388, IMG submission 130120) | Marine viral communities from the oligotrophic San Pedro Time Series (SPOT) site, San Pedro Channel, CA, USA - 11 SPOT_SRF_2010-05-17 | ecosystem: Environmental > Aquatic > Marine > Strait...
CTATTTCACTTGCAGATAAAGCACGATTCCAGATGCCGACATTGGCTATAGAGCCATGTGTTTCGTGTTCTATTGATGAATTAAATTTTGTTGTCCCTATTGTTAAATCTTGTGAGCTTGTTCTAATAACAGCAGTTGCACTTGTACTCTGCACTAATTGACCATTTACATACAATTTTGCAGTAGTTTTATCATATGTTCCAACCATATAATTCCAAGTATTTGGAACAATACTATCAGATGAACTAATATCAAATACGCCACCAACTGCCCACCTAAATTTATCTACATTAGAAATAGCTAATTGAAAACATGAGTCAGCTGTTCCATTACCTGTTTCAAACTGCTTTGCGACTATTCTTTGATGATCACTTGAAACAGTTGTAAGCATCCAAGCCGATACTGTAATAGCGTCTGTTATATCTAATGAAGAATCATTCCCACAATTTATATAATCATCAGAACCATCAAAAGAGGTAGCACCAGATAGGAGTAGTTCTGGATCGTTTCTTCTAGCATTGAAGAATAACTTTAGTTCATCCCATGTTAATCCGAGTACATCTTTCCATCTAGATACCAATGATCCAGATGTTCCCCATAGCTTACCAAGTCTGGTATTTAAGCTGTTACCACCTTCACCATAAGCATAATTACGCCATAAGGTATTCAATGAATTACCTTCAGCTCCTTGCTGCTTTAAAAAATCTTTTAAATTATTATTGAGGCTTCCACCAGTATCATCATTATCGTAGTATTCTTTTGCTTTATTATTTATTGAATCTGCCATATTTCCTCAAAGATTAGTAAGGGGAGAGAACCGAAATCCTCTCCCCATGTTTCAGTTGTTACTTACTATGCAACTTGTGAAAGAACTTCAACACCCCATCCGTCGATGATCTCTGTAACTCCCCAGAAACCAGAACCGATGATGTTATCACGAAGATATGAACCTTCACGATATACTTCTGTCTTGATCATTTCACCAGCGTAACCCATGCCTAAAGCACCGGGAACAAACACACCACCTTTTACAGCACTACTTGCTACTGTAAACTCTGATGATGAATGTATGCCGATACCAGCGATCTGGCTAACAAAGCCATTTCTAGCACCTTCTTCCTGTACTCCAGAACCAGCAAACTGTGCTGCTGTTACTAGGTCATTATGTACTCCATAAGTTCCCCAGATTTGTCTTGGATCAAGAACAGCATTTGGCTGACCAATGGCTGCATTTTGCTTTAGAGAAGATAATGCACCGAATAGATTATCAACTGTTAGAGCTGCATCAGCTGCTCCAACTGCATTTGAGAATCCATCAAAAAGAGCATTAAGTAATCCATCAGCTTTTGCTGCCATAGCATTACCAACCAATCCACCAACATTAGATGCAATATCATCTGCATTAGATAATTTTGCTTCATCATATATTGGAATCATTACAGAATACATATCAAGAGTCGCTGTCTTTTTATCTGTATTCAGACTCGTTGAAGGTGTTACTGTATTTTCAGAAGTAGCTGCAACATCAGCACTTGTTAGTGTATTAGTACCACTATTGTATGCTATAAATGTTACTTGATCTGCCTTATCATGTCCCTTAAGAGTAACTAAAGGTGTTGTTACGTTTGCTTCGCTAAATTTGACGATTGCTTCAGCTTCGATCTGTTCGATCAAGCCACCAGCGAATAGTCCTGAATCTCCAGCTGCCATTATGTTTTATCCTTTTGTCCAAATATAGCATCCCAACGATCTTGAGATATATGGCTAAAGGTACTGATTAAATCCTTGCATTGAGGCACTTTCTCCTGTCCAACACAAATCCTAAATCCATCTTCATAAGGTATTTTTTCACCCTTACTTACATAGATATGTTCACCATCTTTAGATATTGCAGATGATACACCACCAGTATTCATACCAGTAGTTGGATTATTGTTAATTGAATCTAGATGTAAACGCTTCTTTGATCTTCGCATAACTTGATTTATCCAGCTTTCCTCTTGCCACATCTCTAGCTGCATCTGTCAATGTTTCATACCCTTGATAACCAGCAGATGTTGATGTGTCCACATTCGGAACATTTATTGTTTTGTTGATTAATTTATTGTGAACTACTTTTAATTGTTGGTAGCTCATGTCTTTAAAAGTTTCTCTATCTTCTTCAGAGAACTCTAAAAGCATCTTATCTTTATTAGCAGTTTCTTGCATTTTAAAAGATTCCAGTTCTGGCTTAACTCTATCAAGTTCTGATCTGGATTCCTCGTATAAGGTTTTCCATTCTTCATTTTTAGATAGTTGTGCCTTTCTTTCCTCTTCCATCTTGCCTTTCAGTTCTGCCAATTCAGATTCTGCTTTTTGCAACCTTTCTTTTTTCTGCATTACTTCTTGCAATAATCCACTATCTTGGTTGCTTGATACTGAATCACTCTGGCTATTAGTAGCCAACTCTTGTACGTTATCTTGTACTTCATTCTCGCTCATTATCTTGAGTCCTTTCGTTATTTACCGATTTTAAGGTTAATTGGTTTGCTTGTTGCTTCTTTTGCATTTCTAGCAATAGCAAGATCAACCTCTTTGAAAATAAATCTTTCTATACCTTTAGATACTGGTCTTTGCTTACTTGTTACAGCTCTACCCATATCATCATTCCATTGAATCTTTTGTGCATTTGTACCAGACCAACCTACAACAACATTATCTCTTGAAAATCCTCTGGTCTGTAAGTTTCTCATCATATCACCAGTAAGTTGTAGATCAACCTTTGATGATGTAGATGATTGTCTCTTAAACTTACCAGATGCTTTTCTAGTCCTGTATTTTGTCGAATAAACCTCGAAAGGTTTATTATTGACATCTTTACCACCTTTGGTAGTATGCACTCGTATTCGGTCTGCTGTTTCATCGCCCAACTTCTTCCAGAATTGTTTGGTAAAGGTTGGTATATCTTTTAACTTTTTAGCCACGTTGATCTAATTGTTGTTGAGGTGTTAATGGTGTTCTTTTAAATCCACCTTTTTTATCTATAAATCCTTTGGCTTCTTTCGGATCAGTAAGTTTTTTAGATACCGATGTTTCTCTTGCCCATCTATGCCTACAATTAAAGCCACCACCATCACTAAATGCTCCGGGATATTGGCTATCAATTTCATCTCTTGTTAAACTACCAGCAGACATCATATCCAAACATATGTCTCTGGTTCTATCATCTATAACACCTTGATAAACATAGGTAGCATCAGCTGGATCATTCACAGCCATTTCAGCAGTTACATTCCTTTCAAAAGTATTTAAAGCAGTATTGGCTAATGTCTCTGCTTGATCTGGTCTTAATACATTACCTAACATACTTTGAGCTATTTCTCTTTCTGTTTTACCACCTAGAATCCCTTTAACAGCTTCATCTATGATCTGCTCACCCATTGTTCCGATCTGCTTTCTAAAGGTTGCTTGGTCTAATCGTACCAAAGCCAATAATGTTTCTTCTGTTACCTCTCCAACAAACTCCATTCCAGATAATACATTTTGATAGGATGCTAAATACTTATCTAAATCTTTCTGTAAGCCTACCTCATTAAAGATATAATCATCCACATCAAGCGTACTGATTAAAGATATAAACTCTTCTCTGCTTAAAGAACCTTTAAGATCAAGTAAATCCTCAACCATTTGAGCTTGTGCCTTTTGTACAGCTCTTGAAAACTCTTGTGCTATCCTTTCTTTATCCACGCTGTAATGCCGATAGTAATGGTGATTGAGGTGTTGGTTCTTCTTCAATTACCTCTGGTTCTAATTCTTCTAATCTCATATCTAATTCTTCATCAGTAATATCTGGATTAAAATGTTTCATCAATCCCTTCTGATCTATCAATCCATTATCTAGCATAAACATCAGCTTATCTTTCTCTACATTCCACTCTTCTGGATAATCAGATTCAGAGAAATCAACAGCATAAGATTCATCAAAGGATTTACCAGTATGAACTTCTATAACTCTACGATCAATGGCATATCTCATTTCTTCAAAATCTTGAAACATAGGTATATCTGATTCTCTAGATTCCAGATTCTCCATGTTTAAAATCTTTAACGCTTGTCCACTTGGTATCTGTCCTTGCTCACCCCATCTAACTGATAGTGAATGATTTTGCCCAGTAACATTTAATAACTGCTTAATACTTTCCAACATAGAATTGATATTTGAAGGAGGTGCAACAAAGGACATGGATGAGCCTTCTGGCAAAGAAATTAAACGATCCACTCCCCAGCGTAAATTGGGAACTTCTTGATCTATTCCTGTTACTACTGGTGATCCCATCTGATACCGAGTAGCCAACATTACTTCAGTAAATGCTATGGAGCTGTGAAGAGCTGCCATTGTTACATCAGATGCATCATAAGGAAAAACAATTCTAGATATAGGATTAATATCATAAGGATTAATCATCTCTGGATTGCCATCAATGGGATATATCTTGCCATTAATATCATATAAGAAATGCATCCCTTGCTCACCATCTCTAGCCTCTGACCAGAACACAAATTCCCTATCACCTCTACTATTTACACCACGCTCATATGAATAGCCATAAGGCTCTAGCTCACCTTCGTAATAGTATTCTCTAACATTAGGCATTATGTGATAATCTATCTTTTGCTTTCTTTCATTCCATACAGACTTCATATGGATAGAACCTAATAGCCACGCTAACTCTGATGCTATTCTTGATTGGCTATTTAAATGATGTGTGTATGTCATGTACTCTTCAGCTTCTTCACCACCTACAAATCTTTTAGCTGGTGCTTTATATAACATCATTCTGGAACGAGCAAAACGAGGTACAATCCTTAATGGTAGTGTAGGTATCTGGCTTAATGAAGAAGAAGGGAAGTAGTCCTGTATATACTTATCTATATCTCTATTATAATAGAAGTCTATAGATTGCTGCCTCTTCTTGTACTCATCTTTAAGCACCATATCTTCAGCATTTTTAATTGATTCAAATACAGCTCTACTACCTAAATCTGGAATAGTTATCATATCGTAATAGTTCATCAGTTCACCACTTGATTATTTCTTTTTAATATATCAGATACCATCTCTTGCTTTCGCTCATCCATTGATAACTTTTGACCATATAGATGTAATAAAATAATCGCTCCCAGACCACCACTAACAAATCCAAATGCAAACATCACCATTCAACGCTCATAGGTTGGCGATTAACGATTGGATGTCTATACGCTATATAATATGAACAGGCATCAAGCATATGAGTTAAAGCAATATCACTTTTATCTATCTTGCCATCTCTGCTTCTCTGTACTTGTTCTAAATCTTTTATAAGGTTCACACACCTCGGATCAATGGTCATTCTTACTTTACCATTAGCATCTTTTAATATTCTATTCAAAGCATTTAAGCGATCAATAATTGGTGGATTTGCTTTCCTTGCTATAACTTGAAAGCCATGATCTTTTAATATCTGATGATCTGATCTGTTGCTGGTTGTTGATCTGGCTGATCCAGCACTATCTGGAAAGGTTGGGATATTAGGTGCTATCTTCTTCATAGCTCTAGCCATCTCTTCAGTATTGCTATTTGTTAATCTGATCTCTTTAAAATAATGTACTGTACCATCAGAATATTCACAACCCAATACAGAACTCATATAGTCCACATTGAAATCTAATCCCCAGAATAGGTTGTTTGTTAATTGCTTTGATTCTTTAACATGAATACTTCTATCAAAATTATATGCTGCTCTATTACCAGTTGTTTCAAAGGATGCTAGAAACTCTGTTTTAAAAGCTCTTTCATCCATCATGGCTTTCGCTTTTTCTATCTCTTTCTCTGGTACATAGCCACCATCAACTGTTGTATACTGCCAACTCTTCCAATCTGGATCATCACTTTGACCTTTTAAATAAGCATCATATAAATGATCATATCCATTAGGTGTACCAATAAAGAAGGCTTCACCATCTGTTGTTGTTAAGGTAGGATAAATAATCTCATCCCAGACATGAGGCTTTATATATGAATATTCTTCCATTACAACCATTGTTAAGCCAACACCTCGAAGTGAGTTCTCATTTTCTGCACCACGAACAGCAATCTCTGCATCATTGGGTAAACGTACAAGTAACTCTGATTCATTGATCTGGCAATCATAGTCTCTGAATATCTGTCTCATTAGTTTCCAAGTAGTTCCCTTCCCTTGCCTGTAATTTGGTGTTACAATCCATCTACGCTCCCCAGCTTGAATTTCTTTCTGCAAAAGCCACATAAGAGATAGATGAGATTTCCCGAATCTCCGACCAGCAACTAAAACCTTTCTTTTTGCTGGATGCTTTACTATTTCTTTTCGCTTCTGATCTATGTTCCAATTAATCAATCGTCATTATTTTTATTGGTTCATTCTTGTGTGTTATCTCTCTAATCTCTTTCGCTTTGCCTTCTGTACGATCTGATAGATAATTAACAGCACCCAAACTCCCATTCATAGCCATTTTATATACTTTGCGAACCATACGCTCCTTGTTGGTTCTACCCTCTACATCTCCTTCCTCAAAAACTTTATTAATAATATCAGCTAATGCACCTCTTCTCCCATTCGGATTTGCATTATTATTTGCCTTAAATTGTGTGCTAGGGTTACCACTTGCACCTTTTTTAAATTGACCATTAGGCTTCCGATTATCCACCGATTTACTCATTACCATCTACCAATGCCATTACTAATGATTTATTTAATTTATCCATTAATTCTTTTACTTTATCTGAATCAATCTCATATACATCAAACTCTAAACGCCAATTATGTGTAGTCTTTAGGTTTTTAATCCCTACTAATTCAACATTTAAAGCTGTGCCTTGATCTCTTTTCATATTTTTAAAAGGTCTGCCGACAAACCTAAATCCTTATTCCTGTCTATCGCCCTATTATAATGATTTTCAACGAGTGAGGAAGGATTAGCACCTCTATAAGTACAGGGATTTCCCTACAAAATAAGATGCTTATTTCTTATAAATTAAAATATTGTTGTATTTAGTGTACTACAAAAAAATGAATATTGATAACTTACCTACTGGTGTATGCTTTTATATAAAAAAAAGCCTCGATTTCTCAAGGCTCTTTCTTTTAGGTTCTATCTAAAATAATTATTATATATTTTTTATTTATATATATCTAATCTCCAAGATTTAAACTCTGAATAAGTAATTGTCTTTTTTGCAACAGGAGCATATCTGTAGATAGTTTCAATTACAACAGTATTATTTTTTCTTGTCATAATATTTAAAGCTGAATCATTCCAGTTTTTTTCTTTTTTTACTTCGTTATTTTTAAGTGTTAGTATCATTATCATCTCCTATAATGTGTTGTTTAATTAATGAGAATATAAAGAGCAAATCAATGCGAGTCAAGATAGAATACATCATTTAACATATCATTATCTATTTCATATAAATCTGTCTTAACCTTAATGGCTGTGCCATCCTTTCTAAATCGTAATGATCCTTTCTCATGGAATACTCTACGATCCTTGAACTCATCTTTTGTTACCCAGCCACACATAGTAAGGATAGAATCTTTTTTATTAATAGAACAGAATAGATATATATCAGTATTATAATTATCCTGTGCTGCAATAAAATTATTTGTGTAGCCTTCTTTTACTGCTCCATTTCTTCCCATACACTTTACATCTACTCTTTTATCATTTAGAACTAGATCAACACCATCATCAAATCCACCACCACCTACTACTAAAGGCTTATTATAATAATTTAATACAACATTTTGACCTAGTATCCCAGTATACTGTTCTTCCTTGTTCCCATCTGCATAGCCTCGATTACCGAAGTTATTTCTAATGATAGTATTATAGCTTTCTAGCTTCAACCATTTAGGAATAGGAATATCTATCATTTGTTATTTTTTCTATGTATGATGTTTAATATAGATGTGGCAGTATATATCATACCATCCAATATCTCTTCCAGAGCTTCTATCTCCCAGATTCTACCATCGAAAGGATCAAGTTCTTCGTTGTATTCTCGCTTCCCTTTCTCAAGCCTTTCCTCTAGTAACTCTATTATCTCTTTATTCATATTTCAAAATCCATATCCATTAATTTATCCATCGCTCTATCGTAATAGACTTCACAGGCACTTCTGCTTATATTGTGATGATCTGCTATAGTAGTTAAATCATTGATACCTAGATCATAAAAAGCATCTATTACATCATTTTCCCTACCACTAAATTTTCTTACTGACCTTCTACCTATTACAAACGCTTTTATTTTAATGGTGTTTATCTTCTCTCTTTCTCTTCTTCTCTCATATTCGCTTTCTGATTTTCCACACATTTCGCAAGGTTTGGTATGTGATTCCATTCTTACCTCTATTGTTTATTAATTATTCCTATAATACTATCTTTGTTTCTTTTCATTTGTGTAACTAAATCAAAATAAGGCATCTCTCGCCAGTAACCTTTGAAAGCATCATACCCATTTGAGTATTTATCTTTAATGTTTATCCTTATCCTTCCAGAGCTATCTTTTATAGGTTTATTAAGATATTTGCTTGAAAAATAAGATATATATGGCTCTAGATATAATTTTCTATATTCTTTTGCTTCATCCATGCTTTTAAAATATAAAATATTCTTATTTTTACATTTATTCATTTTTGTACTTGATTAATAAACTCTGTTATTATTAAAAACATAACTGCTATAGCTAAAGTCCAGAAAAAAACACCTAGACCTAAAACTAATACATTTGCTATCCATTCTGCTATATTAAACATGATCATACTACGCTCCTATTTTATTTAAATTTATGCCTCACCTAACCTAATCGCCAAACCAGAGATAGTTTCATTTGACAAGAACCTTTTATCTTTATATATCTACTGTTAAGATCATCAATATATTCAGATTTCAAGCTACCTAGCTCTATTTGTGAGGCATTACTTTGGTACAGCTCTAACCTCTGTTTGCTTTGAATTGGCTTTCTTTTTGCTTCTCATAACTGCTTTGCAATTCATGCATCTGTGTACCTTAAATTTGTTTGCTGCTGTGTAATAATAGTATTTTGTTTCCTCCAAATGATCTGATCCACAGTTAGTACATACTGTTTCATTCATCATTACACCTAAATTTGGATGGTTTTTAATATATGGCATGAGTTTTAAATACACTTCCTCCAATCCTATCACATCATGCTTATTATAATCTAGCATTTTATCTAATGCTTCTTGCTTACCAGCCACACAATCTTTCCAGAGTTGAAAATTAGTCTCTAGCTTATTCTGTAAATCAAAATACTTTGTTAAAAAATCCTGTTTATAAGATACAAAAGCAAATTCCTTTCTGGCTACTTTTAAAGTATCTATTGATTTATATGGTGAAGGTGGCATCATCCCATTTACTATAAATCTGGCTTTTAACTTCCGATCATCAAATCTATCTACATTGTGACCTATGATGACATTAGCTTCATCCAGAAGTTTCCATATTTCGCCCAAAATACGGCTATCATCACGATTTAATGCTTCTTCCGATGTTACTGCTGCTGAAAGTATTTCATCTTCATATAGCCACTTTGCTGACCAACTCAAAACAAACCAATCTTTGATCACATTTGTATGTGGAATAAATTGTTTATATAATCCCCAGACAAAAACTTCCATCGGAGCAGTTTCAATATCAAATAACAATATTCGAGGTAAATCTCTAGTATTTATAAGCTCTTCAGATAATGATATTGAAAATTGCTTATTGCAAGTAAAGCAAGTATATCTCTGTGATGTTTTATATTTACTATATCTATAGCCTTTCTTTTGAACATGACCAGAGCCACAATGTTTACATTCCATTTAAAGCCTCTTTTTCACAAGTTAAACATTCTTTTCTGGTTCTTCCATAGCTAACAAAATCAGAATAATGAATAATTTTATTTCTACTTCTGCCACTACTCCCTTTTAAAAATTTACGTTCCCAACATCTTTTGCAAGTATTACAATAAGATATATAATCATCTGCTCTTCTTGCATCACCTTTCCAGTTACTAACTCTCCTAGTTTTCATGCCATTATCCTATCTATAATCTGTTTATCTATCTTTGAAGTATTGTCTATTTCTGGTTTTTCTATAAGCCAATCAGTTCCACAACATGAATCACTTTTAATCTGGTAATCATTAGGATAGGCTTTAGTACCACACTTTGCACAATAAGCAATATATAATCCAGTTTTGGTTTTTCTGTAAGTTCTAGATTTAGCTTTTACTTCTGGCTGCTCAACTACATCATTCCATCTTTCTTGATTTAACCAAGTAGATGGATGTGGTATATATTCCAGATCAGTATTTTTCCAGCCAGTTACATGATCTTTCAAGCTAGTAATTAAATCTTCATGCTTTACTTTTTTCAATGCTATCTTATATTTTTTACTACAAACTGATTTACCAATCTTTCTTGGATACAACTTCCAGAACTCATTAAAATGATCATTATATATATTCTTTATTTCTTTACTTCTTATAGTAGTACCCGTCGGTGTGTCTGTCTGTGTGTCTATGTGTGTGTCTGTTGGTGTGCTTTTTGATGTCTGAAAAGCTTCGTAATTCCTTATTTTTATTAGGGTAAAGCCTGTGTCTGTTGATGTGTCTATCATCGAATCGTTTTCGAGAAGTTTCAAAAACCTTCTGACTTTACCGATTGACCAGCTCCAGCGATCTGATAAACTTCTTAATGATGTAGGGAACTCACCTCTTTTTATGGTTACCAGTTCCATATTATACAACTTGGTGACATCTGCAAAGTTTGCTTCCATTAACATATCAATCCATGCTCTTAAATATTCTGGTTTATCCCAGAGCCAATGATTCTTTATTTTTTTATTTAGTTTTATCCAGCCTGTGTTTTTCATATATTATTTATTTTATCTAGTAATTCATCAACATCAAAATCTTTATATTTTACGATGCGATTCTTTCGTTCTTTCAAATCTTCATACCATTGGATGCCACGCTTATCTATTGCCCATTCTACAAATTCTGCTGGTGTTTTATGAGCAGAAAAAGATGATGAGAATACATGACATCCAACACATAAACAAAAACCATTATCTACATCCCAACGAACCGATCTAATAGATCGTGAATAAAAATGATGTGCATTTAATCTTTTATTTTTACCACAAGATTCACACATTCCATCTCCA
>Ga0181388_1000665_pt1 | contig 11200 bp, 7 predicted proteins | sample 11SPOviralmetaG_FD_130120 | JGI IMG/M metagenome (GOLD analysis project Ga0181388, IMG submission 130120) | Marine viral communities from the oligotrophic San Pedro Time Series (SPOT) site, San Pedro Channel, CA, USA - 11 SPOT_SRF_2010-05-17 | ecosystem: Environmental > Aquatic > Marine > Strait...
AATGCGTGTCCAAGCGTGTCCGCGTGTCCTTCTATATTTCTCACTTTCTTTATTTATATAGTATTAAATATTCTATAATAATAATAATAATAATAATAATAATAATAATAATAATAATAATAAACAAATCAACATAACAACCAATCAATCCACATTAAAGACTTGAAAAGCCGTTGGCTTTGTTTGATTAGGGTCACCACTTGAATCACCATCAAGCCGAACTGATGCTGGATTAGAATTCGTGCTTATTCTAACTAATGTCGTTGTATTTGTGACATTGAGTAATGTATTTATATTAATAAATATTTTGTGCATTGCAAAAGTGCTATCACTTTCTTGCCAAGATTTGTAAAAAGTGTAATTTAAGCCGTCGTTTGTGCTAGTTTCCATTAAAGCCCTTACAGAACTCGCCACATTTAATAACGTTAAAAGAATACTCCCTTGAATACAATATATTCCTGGTCTTGGAAATCTAATTAAAGCAGTATTTGGAAGAGGATTATTATTATTTGTAAAAATATTATTAGGTGTAGGTGTAAATAAATTAACCCAACTCCTACTGCCGCTACGAATACTATGAAATACGTTAGGGGTTTGACTAGAGCTTGTTGTGGAAAGATACATAGCCCCATATACTTTTGAATTCATAACAGGCACAGGAATATTTACCCAAGTTGGAAATCCGGCAGGATACTGACTTACTAAAACTTGCCCTGAAATACCAACATTTGTTGATGAACCCATATATAAATAATTTGGTAATGGAGGATTATTAGACCATTTATTTGGTAAAGTAGAACCTTCGCTCATTAAAACAGCTCCATAATTTCCAGTTGAATTAGATGCATCTATTATTTTTTCAATGTGTATATCGTTAAAAAATCTTGATGTTCCGTGTATAAAATTAGAACCATTATTTTGATAATTAAAAATTGTTGAATTTAATCCACTCCCATTTACTATTTGAACACCGCTATTTGTTCCACTTCCTGATGCATCTAAAAATATCCCATTAGTAAATGAATTAATATAATTTACGCTTCCCCTTATATAATTTTCTCCTGTATTCATATAATTAAAAATTGTGTCAGTATCACTTGCAATAAATCCTCTGTTTTTTATTCTAACTCCACTATCTGTTCCAGTTCCATAAGTATCAAGATGCAAACCATAATCAAAACTTGAAATCCAATTTGTTAAGCCATTAATATAATTAGAACCTGATGAATTGAAGTGGGTATTAAGAGTTCCAGTATTTTCAATTTCTACCAATGGGGCTGTAAGGACTATTTTACTTGCATTATTTATATTTTGTGTATTTATAGTTTCACAAGATAAATCTATATTACTTTCCCAGTGTCCATCGTTAAAAGCACCTGAACTATATTTATATTTAAAAGATGCTCCGCCTGAAACATCTATACCAGCTCCATCTGTTGCACTTAAATTTGGTGCATTTGATGCTAATAAAATTGCAATATCGCTAATATCTACTATTGAAGAATTAATTATAGTGCTTGAACCATCTATTTGTAAATTGCCTTTAATTACAACCAACCCTGTTTCATCTCCATGCGCCGCCGGGTCAATGTTTAAAATTGAACCTCCTTTTATATCTCCTGATAAAGTTATATCTGTTAATGTTAAACTTTCACAACTCAAATCTTTACATATTAAATCTTTTTTTACTAATGAATCATTACCTATGAAAACATCTTCGGCGTCTAAAAATAAACGCTCTTTTGCTCCACCATGTTCATAAGCTCCAATAATATTTTTGTCCAAAAACAAAGTTGGTTCTGTTCCTAATCCAGTATAAATGTTTAAACCATCTGTTAAGATGTAATTTGTCATTAAATAATTATTACTTACGTCTAAACTTGTATTCATTAGTATTTTATTACTAGCATGTGCTGTTCCCAATTCCTCAACCAGTAAATCTCGTATTATTATGACATCATTTGCTATATCATTTTTAATATTATTTGTAAATTCATATTTATTTGATGTTGCATTATAAAAAAACATATCTCCAGGCAACGCTGTTCCACAAACATCTGTCAAATCTGTTAAAGCTGTAGAAACATTTATGGGTGGATTTAAAGAATTATAATTTAATATATTACAACTTATTTCATTTGCTGATATTTGATTACTGCTTATTTCATTTGTTGAAATGTCAGGACACACTAAAGAAGATGTTAAAGATAAATCATTTATAATTATTCGTGAATTAGTTTCATCATTTATAATGCTATTTGTGAATTTATATTTACCTGTAACTTGATTATAATAAAACATTTGACCATTTAGTGCTGTAGCACAAACATCTTGTAAATCTGTTAAATTTGTAGATATTGAAATAGGTGGATTTAAAGAATTATAATTTAATATATTACAACTTATTTCATTTGCTGACAATTCATTTGTTTGAAGATGATTTGAAAACCAACCATCTGTAGATGTTAATAAAGGGGTTGATACTAAAACGGCTGCGGATACTACGTTGGTAGCGTGTATATTATTAACCCGTAAATCGCTTATTTGTATCTTGTTATTAGTTTCATCATTTATAATATTATTTGTAAATTCATATTTACCTGAAACTTGATTATAATAAAACATTTGACCATTTAATGCTACTCCACAAACATCTTGTAAATCTGTTAAATTTGTTGCTCCACCACCACCTCCTCCTCCACGAATAGTTACATTTCCTGTTTCTCCATCTGCTTCTAATGATATTACATTTTGTATTTCATTTTTTATTATAAAACTATCATTTTCATCTAAATATATTTTCCATTTGTCTTCTAAAGAAACACTTTGTGTATTTAATTCTGTTAAATCAATTTCACCTTCTATTCGTGTTGCTTGTAGTAACTCGCAGTTAATTGTCCCACCATTAGCATATTGACCAAGACTTGTCATTTATATATACTTTAACAATATATTTTTTTTATTTCCATATAATATAAAAGAATGATTAGTTATATTGATACATATAATGATTTAGTTGAAAAAAAATGTATAATGAAAAACAAGAAACGTGAAGAAAAACAAAGAAATGGTTTATTAAATCCTAGTCTTAAATTTAGCAGTTCATTGAATGCCTTCATTCCTCCTGATGATGATGATAGTCCTAAAATGAATAAAACTGATTTTATCAATGTTGTAAAGAATTCATTTGAAACTTTAGGGAAACAACCACCCAGCGATGTAGAAATAGAAGAAGCTTTTATGAATTTAAGCGAATTAGATATTGAAGCATTTAATAGAGAAGCAGATAGAATGATACAAATCTTTAATGATGCCTCTGCTATTAATGAAAATTCGCTGTCCTCTGCTCAAATATATAATATTGGTCGTCAAATTTCGCGCACTCTTGCATTAACGTTTCCAGACCTTTTTGAAAATGGTGAAAGAAGTGTTGAAAATGATTCAGTAAGTGATTGGGACGGCAGTAGTTCAAGTGGAAGTAGTTATATTTCACCGGTGGAAGATGTTCCTTTTGGTTCTCCGTCTATTCTTCCTACTCCACGAACTGCTCCAACAATGCCGACTCGTAATGTAAATTTTAGCAATGAATACCCTCCAATTGGTCAAGAAGCAATATATGGTTTTGTTGAAGGAACAAGAAACACAAAAGCACAACTTGCAGAATTGGAAATTGAAAGAAGAAAAAAAGAAACTAATGACGGCAGAAAGTTTAATCTTGGGGCTACTCTTACAGGAGAAAGGGGCAGACCAATCTCTTTTGAGTTAGAACCAGCACCTAACTCAACAAACTTATTTCAACCATCTACTTAAAAGATTATTTTATTTTTATTATATTTTTGTAATATAATAATGATAAAACGGGATTTAGAGAAAGATATTATAAAATATGGGAATATGGGTTATGATTATAAACCCTTTTTGAATAATGGAAAATTGAACCATAGGATGGAGCATAAGATAAAACATAAAATTGACCATAGAGTTTCAAAGCAAAAAGAACGAGAAAAAGAAAAGCAAAAAGATGATGAAAATAGAAATGATGGTTATAAAAATGGTAATATAGTAACACCAAGACACACAATGCATTCAAAATCAACTGCCAAATCACATCACCATATAAAAGCAAGTTTAAAACAAATGCCTTTACAAGAAAAAGCACGGGCTGAATTAGTTAAAACATCTTCTGTTTTACAAAAAGAAGGTTTAGAAGCAGCACAAAAACGAATGAAATTAAACTCTCCTGAATATGAATTGGATTTAGATTTATCTACCGATGAATATATAGTTGCTAAATCAAAAGAATCAGGAGGTATTGAAGTTGCATTTCGGGGGACTGACCCTGAAGCAAAAATAAAAAGCGGATTTAAAGCAGGTTCTTTAGAACCGGTGATGTGGAAACATATTATGACAAATGGAGATGAACATAGGTTTGACCAACATAATCTTGAAGAAATATTAGAAAAAATACAAACCAAATATGATTTAAATGAAATTGAACACGTATCCGGTTATAGTATGGGAGGGTCTAAAGCCCATCGTTTAGCAGAAATGTTAGGTATAGATAGCACTTTATTAAATCCTCTTTTAGGTAAAAGGTTTTTTGAAGAGCCAAAACATTCTACAAACAAACATAAAATTATTAGAACTACTGAAGATATTGCCACGCTACAAGGGTTAATACAATCATTTAGAAATATGTTTAAATTTCCAAAAAATGTAAAAATTGAATCCATTGACCCTATTGCCACAAAATCAAAAGAACAAAATCAAAACGTATTTAAAAAACTTAAAAATGCATTTATAAGTAATTTAACAGATATAGTTGATTTACATGGATTAGAACACTTTACTAAAGAAGGAGATAGACGTAGCGGTATTCATTCATCACAAAAAAAAATTAATAAAAAGATTAAAGAATTTATGGATAATTCAAAAGGTAAAACCCCCGAAGAAATTGAAATTATGACAGAACAACTTGGAAAGGAAATGAAACCCGAATTGGAAGAAACTGCTAATCATTTGATAAAAACTAAAGCAAATACTGCTTTAATGAAGGGTGTTACAGGTATTGGATTAGGAGGTTTAGGCATAGGAGTTGGTGTTGGTGTAGATATTGCAATGCAAAAATCAGGTATAAAAGAATTACAAAATGAAGAATTACAAAGTTTTGCGGGTGGTTCATCAGGAATGTTGGCAGTAAATCAAGCAGCAAAATTACTTGGTCAAAATGCTTTAACTACAAAAAACGCTTTTTTATCAGGAGGAACAGGTGCTCTTGCTCAAACAGAAACTGCTAAATTAATGAGAAAAGTATTACCAAACACTGGGTTAAATCAATATCAAAAAGATATTTTAAGTGAATCAATTGGAGGTGGAGTTGGTGGTGGAGTTACAGGTGCATTCAGTATGGGTCTTCAAGCGGCTGGAACTGCTATTTCAAATTATACTGCCCCTATTCTTGCAACTGCTGAAGAATTAGCCCCCTTGTTAGGAGGTGTTGCTGAAGTTGGTTTAGCAGAAGCAGGTGCTGCTAATTTTTGGAATCCTATCGGTTGGGGAATTGCAGGAGGTTTTGCACTGGGTGGTGCTGTCCAAATTATTTCTTCACATTTTAATGAAAATGAAAATAATAATGAAAATAATGAAAATGAAAAATAATATAATATTTTTATATTATAATATTAAATGAGAAGCAAAAATTTAAAAATAGAACTACCTAAAACAAGTAGATATAAATATGAAACAGATGAAATGATGCCTAATTTATGCACTCAACTTTTATGTGTAGGAGCGAAAGGTTCAGGTAAAACCATTAGCATTGTTAATTTAGTAAAAAAGTTAAAATTTGATAGAATATTTTTGATTAGTCCAACAGCAAAAAGTAATGAGTCTATTTTGAATATGGTTCATATTGAACCTGAAGATATGTATGAAGACACTGAAGATTTAACTATTATTGATGATATTATTTCAAAGGTTGAAGAAGAAGGAAGATTATATGATGAATATCATATTAAAATGAAGGAATATAAAGAATTTAATAAAAAACTTGAAAATAATCAATTTAACTTAATTAGCGATGATGATTTGGAAACTTTCATGAATGAAGACAATGAGATTGTAAAACCTGAACATTATTTAGATGGAAGAAGACCTAAATGTGCTGTTATTTTTGATGATATACTTGGTAGTTTTCTTATGAGTAAAGGAATTAGGAAGGTTAATAATCTTGCTGTGCGTCATAGACATTATTCACCTGTTGTAAGTGAAGGAGGTGGAGCAATAGGTCTTTCAACATTTTTTTTAACACAAACTTTTAGATGTCAATCGGGTGGAATTTCAAAACCAATAAGAAGTAATTGTAATAGTTTAATAATATTCAAAACAAAAAATGAAAATGAATATGAAGATTTAGCACAAGAAGTAGCAGGTGAAATTGGTAAAGATTTATTTTATAAATTATACACAATAGCAACCGAAGAACCACATTCATTTTTATTTATTGACTTTAATCCAAAGAAAGAACACCCGAGTAAGTATAGGAAAAATTTAGATACTTTTTTAATTCCCGAGAGCGATGGAACAATTACTCAAAGAAGATTTGATTAAATATTTAGGAAAAATATAATATAGAATTTTTAATATTTCTATATTATAAAATGGTAGAAATCCCTGAACTCCCAGCAAAAGATGACCCGACATACAAAGAGAAATTGAGTGAGAAGCGTCGTGTTTTAATGCAAATTACACGTAATAAAAAAAAGGAAAATGCTGATGTGAAAAAAGAAAATCACAGACAACAAGTTGAACAAAACAAAATTGAAAGAGCCAAAGATAGAGAAGACTTTAAAGCATGGAAAAAGAATAAAAATAAAATTGAAGAAAAAGTAAATGAAGATATTGTTAATGAAGATAATGAAATTGAAATTGAAGAAGAAGAAGAAGAAGTAGAAGAAGTTAAACCCAAAAAGGTTATTAAACCAAGAGTTGTAAAATCAAAACCAAAAGTAAAAAAACAAGTTATTATTGAAGAAAGTGAGAGCGAAAGTGAGGAGGAAGAAGAAGAAGAAGTAATAATTGTTAAAAAACCAAGAGAAAAAAAACCACCTAAACCAAAGGTTATTTATGTTGAGAAAAAACCAAAACCACCACCTATTAGAAGACAAAAAACAATTATTGAAGAAGACACATCTCCTCCACAATCTCCATTACCTGAAAGAATAGATTACTCAAAATACTTTACTTTAAGATAAAAATTTAATAATTAATTGCTTTAGGGAAAATAATTAATTATTTTATTATTAAAAAAAAATTGATATAAAAAAATCTTTTGTATATATATTATAAAAATGTCGGCGAACACTTTAGGTGAATATTTACAAAATCATAATTATGTCAAAGATAGTAAAGAAACAATTACACATACGAAGATAGGTGATAAATCAAGTAATATATATGGTGCATCTTACACAATGTATAATAATGATGAGTTTTTAAGTTGTTATTTTAAACAATTAAATTTAGGTGGTGAATTCTATTTGACTGAAAAGCAATTAGAAAGTGATAAGAGAATGCTTATTGTAGATTTAGATTTTAGATATAATACTGAAGTTAAAACAAGACAACATACAAATGAAACTTTATTGGATATTGTTAATTCTTATGCAGAAAAGATTAATGAAATCTATGATTTTACTGATAATAGCGAAATAAAGGCTTTTGTTATGGAAAAACCTAATGTCAATTGTTTAGAAGACAAAACAAAAGATGGAATTCATATGATTTTTACTCTAAAAATGAAAACAGAAGAGCAAACATTATTGAGAAAAAAATTAATAAATCATTGCGATGTTCTTAAAGAATTACCATTAACTAATCCTCTTAAAGATGTTTATGATGAAGGAATAACAAAAGGAAATATTAACTGGCAATTATATGGTTCAAAAAAACCTAAACACGAAGCATACAAAATTGCTAAAGTTTATGATATCTTATTTAATACTAAAATGGAAGATTATGAAGTAAATGAAAATACTACTTTTGATATTGAAGAAAACTATAAATTATTATCTGTTCGTTATGAAAATCACCCAAGATTTGAGTTAAATAATAATGAGTTTTTACTGGAAGCATTAGAAAATGAAAAAGAACGATTGAAACCAAAAGAAAAGAAATTGATAGTAGAAACACCTAAAGATGAATCTACTATGGATTATAATGAGAAAATAATAAATTTAATAAAACCCGAAACTCTTGGAAAATATGAAGATTGGAGACAGATAATATCTGCTATGAAAAACGAAGGTTTAACTGAAGAATTTGCAAGAACAACAAGTGCTAGAGCAACAGGAACATTTACTGAATTAACTGAAAACGCTTGGGAAAAATATTGGAATGCTGAAACAAACTTTAAAATGGGAACATTAAAAATGTATGCTAAAAGAGATAGCCCTGAAGAATATAAAGAATTAACATTTAAAATATTTGAACCTGATAAAAATGAAAGCTTCGTGAAAGATTTTAATTCTGCTACAGATTCATATTTTAGTGGATTATATGCTTTTCTAAAACCTAACAATACATTATATATCAAAGATGATGATGCTTATTATACTTGGATTGAAAACACTTGGGTAAAAGAAAGTAAAGATGGGGCTTCTTATATAAGAACTGATATAGAAAAAACACTAAAAACATATCAAACCAACCTAATTTTTAAGTATTTACAAAAAAAGGACGAAGAATTAAATCAATTAAATATCAAGTATGAGGGAAAAGATTCTTTTAAAGATTCACAAGAAAAAGATATGGAAATGCAACCGATAAAAATTAAATATGATAAAATATTGAGTTCATTGAAAAATAGAAAACAACTAATTGAAACAACTTGCAGAAAAAACAATATATGGACAGAGTTGAAATCTATTTACTTAAGAGAATCTTTAAAACATAATATCAAATTTGATATGAACCCTGATGTTATTGGTTTTAATAATAAAAAATATAATTTCAAAACAAAAGAATTTCAACCTATACAAATTGAAGATTATATTTCAATGACTTGTGGATATGATTATAAAGAACCCGAAGAAGATGAAATGGAAACCATTAAAGATATAATAACTAAAGCATTTCCAAATGAAGAAAGAAGAAAATGCTATGTAAGCATTATGTATAATTGCTTAATTGGAGGAGCAAAAGACAAATTTGTTGTTGCAAATGGAACAGGTGGAAATTCAAAAGGTGTTATTAACGAACTTTTACGAGAAACATTAGGTGAATATGCGGTAGAAATGGGAACATCTGTTTTAACAGAAAAACCGAAAACTGGAGCAAATCCTGAATTAGCAAAATTAGATAAAAAAAGATTAATTTTATCTAAAGAACCAAATGAAAATGATAGAATTAGATGTGATATGTTAAAGAAGGTTTGCGGTAATAGTAAGATTACAGATGCAAGAGAATGTTATTCTAATAAAACAGAGATTGTTTTATGTGGAACTAATATTATGGAAGTTAATGTAAAGTTAGGCTTTGATGGAAAACTGCAAGATGACATAGGAAGAAGATTGATGGATATATTATTTGAATCTACTTTCACCGATGACCCTGAAGTATATAAAGACAAAACAAGGCATAATGTTTTTATGCAAAATAAATCTTATACAACAGAAGAATTCAAAAATAAACATCGTTGTGCTTTATTTAAATATTTGATTGAAAATGCAGAAACTACTATTTACAACCCTGAATGTGTAAAAAATGATACTAAAAAATATATGGAGGACAATGATAATGTTTATAATTGGGTTATGGAAAGTTATGAAATGACAACAAATAAAGAAGATGTGGTTAAAATAAAGGATATGTATGAAGAATATAAGAAAAGTGATGAATACCAAAACGCTTATAAAAAAGATAGAAAAACACTGAAAACATTTTCAGTAGAAATAATGACTCATAAAAGATTGAAGAGTAAATATGTTGAAGAATTGCGTTGTCAATCAAAAGATGAAGGAGATAATTGGATTAAACGAAAGTATGGTGTTTCTAAAATGAGAAGTGTTTTAATTGGTGTGAAATCAATCAAAGATGAACAAGAATGTTATATTTACAACACAGATTAAACGCAATTTAAAAACCTGTTAAATATTTGATATGCGAAATTAAATATTTAATTTTTGAACTTGAAGAATTGAAAAGCCCAAAAGCCCACTTTTGAACCCCGTTTTACTAAACTATATTTTCTATTGTTTTTTTCTGTATATTTTATACTTTGTAAAACGGGGTTCAAAAGTGGGCTTTTGGGCTTCTGCTTTTTTATTTCCTTTTTTGGAAACTTTTTCTTTCTTTCTTTCTTTCTTTCTTTCTTTCTTTCTTTCTATATAGTATATACTCTCTTTCTTTTTCTTCAAAAAATAATAATAATAATAATAATAATAATAATAATAATAACAATAACAATAATAACAATAATAACAATAATAGAAATATCCCTACATATGAAAAAACGCAGAAGCCCAAAAGCCCACTTTTGACCCCCAAATTTACAAAGTATAAAATATACAGAAAAAAACAATAGAATTAATACTTTGTAAATTTGGGGGTCAAAAGTGGGCTTTTGGGCTTCTCATTTCAAAAATATATTAAAATAAAAATTGATAAAATTTATATTAATATTTATTAGAGAATATCAAATGACTGAAGTAAAAATATTTAAAACAACGCAACAAATTGATAACAAAAAGGTTCATATCAATTCAAAAATTGTTCAATGTAATGGAAATGGAGATTGCAATTCAAGCATAGAAATTCGTAAATGTAAATGTAATGGTAATTTATTTGTTGTTTCAAGTTGGTGTATTGAAGAAGGAACAATAGGAAAAGGCTGTTACTCAAGTAAATATGTTGAAATTCGTTAATTCATAAGCCATTTGAGTTTCTCTTCATCAATATCCCATTTCTTAAATTCTTCATAAAAATCCTTTTTTCTCTCTTCTTCCATTTTATATATTATAAATATTTTAATCTTTTAATATTTATATTATTTAGAAATGGAAAATTGTGAATGTAGAGCCAGTGATTTTATACAATCAAATGAGGCTTTTCTTTTAACAATAGTTGCTTCAATTAGTGCAATGTTTGGCTTGTTACTAAATACTTGTATCAAGAGCAGATGCACTGCAATTAGATTATGTGG
>Ga0181388_1000667_pt1 | contig 11167 bp, 9 predicted proteins | sample 11SPOviralmetaG_FD_130120 | JGI IMG/M metagenome (GOLD analysis project Ga0181388, IMG submission 130120) | Marine viral communities from the oligotrophic San Pedro Time Series (SPOT) site, San Pedro Channel, CA, USA - 11 SPOT_SRF_2010-05-17 | ecosystem: Environmental > Aquatic > Marine > Strait...
AACTGCTTCTACAGGTGCTTCTTCAACTGCTTCTACAGGTGCTTCTTCAACTGCTTCTACAGGTGCTTCTTCAACTGCTTCTACAGGTGCTTCTTCAACTGCTTCTACAGGTGCTTCTGGTGCTTCTACAGGTGGTTGTGTTTCTTCTACAACTACTCCATTTCCTTCTACCTTTGTTTTTGTTATTTTATTATTATTATTATCACCTCCAATTAATTTAAAACGAACACGTTTAGTATTTTTTCCTTTAGATTTTTTATTTTTCAACATTATACGTTTAGTATTTTTCTTATTGTTGTTTTTTCTTGATTGAACTTTATTCTTTTTATTTCTTTTTTTTTTTGACAAAATATTTTTTTTCTTATGTCTTGATGAAATACCCATATTAATATATATAATTTACCAATATTAAAAATATATATAATTTTATATTTTTCTTAATTATTTATTTTATTATTTTTTTTCTTCTTTTATTATTTTTACATCATTCTCTATCTCCACATATTTGAATTCATCAAATATGGTTTCTATTTCTTCCGTTTCTATTTCTTTTTTCATTTCATCTATTTTATTATAAAATTTCACCACCTTTCCATTTACCTTTATTTTCTCCATATTTAAACTAGTTAAATATAGTCCTGATAATCGCCTTATTCTTGATAATGCCACATATGTTTGTCCACATTCAAACACATTTGAACCACAATCCACTACCGCTTTCTCTAATGTTGCTCCTTGTATTTTATGTATTGTTATTGCCCACGCTAATACCAATGGAAATTGTGATACTCCCAAACATGGAAATGTTTCACTTTGCCATACATATCTTGTTATTGTTTTTTCTTCTTTATTATCAAATAATACGCGGATTTCTATTACCTTTTCATTTAAACTCTTTATTTCTCTTATTGTTCCTTGACTGCCATTATAAATTCTTTTTTCCATATCTAGATTTACTATACACATTACTCTTGAACCCTCTTTTATTTTCAATTCATCTATACTTGGATTATTTTTATATAGATAATCTATTTCAAATTTTTTTTGATTTTCTGTTGCTCGTTTAAATGCATCTAATTTTTTTTTATCTATATTATGACCCATATACTCTTTTAAATCCTTACTTATTTCTTTATGACAATTATATGCATCTTTTTCTATTTTTAAAAATTTTGTTAAATTTAATCTATCTACACTTGCTCTTAAAGGAAATATTTTTATTATGTTATCTATTTCTTCTTCCTTTTTTATAACTCTTGTCTCTAATATATCTTTCATATGATTATCTATATTCCCTTTTCTTATTTTCATTAATATTTTTTTATATTCTTCATCATCTTGACGAAATATTTGATTCAAAACTATATGATTATTCATTGGAAATGTTTCTTCCCATTCTTTACTTTCAAAACAAAATTCTGTTTCTTTTGTTTCTCTATTTACTGGTGGTAATTGATAAAAATCCCCTAGAAATACTACCTGCATATTTCCAAATGGTTTTGAATTATTTCTCATTGTTTTTGCCAATATATTTAATAATTCAAATATCTTCTTTGACATCATGCTTACTTCATCTATTATTAAAACTTGTGTCGACCTCCAACTCTTTCTAACATATTTATTATTACATAATCTATCCACTATATCAGTTATTTCTCCATTTGCTATCTTTATACCACTCCACGAATGTATTGTTTTTGCGCCACAATCTAATAATATTGCGGCACAACCTGTTAATGCACATACTTGCACTGACTTCTTACATACCTTCAACATTTCTTTTATCAAAAATGTTTTCCCCGTCCCTCCTGGACCTGTTATGAATAAATTATCTCCCTTTTCAAATCTTCTCAATATTTCATTCTGTTCATCTGATAATTTCATAGTTTTTTATATATAAAATTATCAATCATTTTAAATTCAATTTTACTTACAATTGTTTTATTTGTGGTATCTCAAAATTTATTATTTAATTATGTATCTTTTTATCTTTTAGTTTTTAGTTTTTTTAGTTTTTTTAGTTTTTCTCTTTTTTTTAGTTTTTTTTTTTATTGTTTTTCTCTTTTTTCCTCCTCTTTCAGATTGTAGCTTTGCTTGTTGTAATATTATTTCTAAAGCCTGTTGTCTTGTTTGTTTATTTTTATTTGTTGTATTAGGATTCTTATCAGCATATCCATTATTTCTTATACCCTTGTATAATATTTGGGTATCATAATTTTCCTTCGCATTACCCAATAGTGGATAATTATCTTTATTATTATTCATTATCGTTGCCTTCGGAAATATATGAAATTCTAATTTAAATTTGTTATCCGTATTTTGAGAGTTGTTTAATTCTGGGAATATTACTTGTTCAATATTCCAAGATTTCAAATCTTGATTAAATGCTGTTGCTTTATAGAACATATGTTCCATATCCTTCACCTTTCCAAGTGTTGATATTACTTTTCCAGTTTTACTATTTTTTCTTTCCCAGTTTCCTAATGGTTGGTTGAAGTTCGTTGCCTTCCAGAACATTCTATTCATATCGGTCACTTTCGATACGTTCCAATTGCTGATGTCATCGTTAAATTTTTCCAATTCCATGAAGAGCAAACTCATATCGGTGACATTACTCGTATCCCAGTCTTTGATATCTCCATATTTACTTAATGCTGTTTCATTACGTAAATACCAATCATACACTGCTTTTTGAATATTTTCATCTGTTATTGATTCTTTTTGAATATTTTCATCTGTTATTGATTCTTTTTGAATATTTTCATCTGTTATTGATTCTTTTTCTTCTTCACTCATAAAATAATATATAATACTCTTATATATTATTTTATTTTTATTGGATTGTCAAATCTTGCGCGTTTATTTTTCTTAATTTATCTTCTTCTTTTATCTTCAATGTAAATTTTCTTTGTTTCAGATTTTTTTTTATCTTTTCTTTTTTTTCTGTTCTTTTTACTTTCTTTTCTTTTCTTTCTTAAATCTTTAATTCTACTTGAATAACTACGAGAACTTGAACGATATTTCTTGAAATCTGTTACTCCACTTGATGAAGATTGAAAACCCCCATTCATAGCATTAGTTAAACCACTTTTTTCAAATGTCATACTTTCTAATTGTTGTTGTATTTGTCCAAGTGAGTCACTAAATAATTGTTTGTACATTTCATGTATATTTTTATTTTCATCTTGCAATATTTTTGAAGCATTCACAAGTTGTTCACGTTCTTGTTGTTGAGCTTGTTGTAAATTTTGAATTGCTATTGTTCTACCTTCTATTTGTTGATTTAATTCGTTTATTTCTTCTGTTAATGTATTTACACTTTGTTCCAAAAGTTCTACTTTTTTCTTATCTTCTTGTTGTAAATTAGCAGCAACCATAGCTTTTTCAACTTCTTCTTTAAGTTTTGCTTGTGATGTTTCTAATGATTTTTTTGCAGCAGCAAGTTCTTCTGTTTTATCCTTGGTTTCTTTTTGTAATACCGAATGTTCTCTCATCATTCTACCACGATCTTCAGCAGAACTTCTTTGTGTTTGTTCACACATAACATTTGCTTTTTGCTGTATAGTTTTAATAATTTCTTCTACTTTGCCTACTGCTACTGAACCAATAACATTCCCTTGAGTTAATGTAGATTTTATATTATTTAATTGATTTCTAATTTCTTGTTGTCCATTTTGATTACTCATTTTCTTAATATATTAAGATAATAATAAAAAAAAAAAATAAATAAATAAAAATTGATTTTATTTATAAAAAAAATATCATTTACAATAATTTCACATAATAATGTATAATATGCCAGATAAACAAAAGTGTACTCAGAGAAAATTAAACAACTTTTCAAAAAAACATTATACCTATATTAACCAAATATTTGGTGATATGGCAGTACGCGAAATAATTGCTGAAAAGTTTCCACATAAACATTTTGAATTTGATGTTGCTAAAGCAGATGAAGCAGATTTTGACGCAGATTCAGATCATCATTTTCTGTATAATAAGAAAAAAAAATATTATGTATGTAGCGTTGAAGAAGGTTTTCAAAATACAAGTAAAAACGTAAATGATACATTATGTCAATCTTACTCATTGCTTACCTATTTTGATATAAAAATTTCAAAATATCGTAAAAAACGACAAATGGATATGATTAAAATGTATAGAACAATATTAGCAGACCCTGAATTTGTATTGTTTTTAGATAAAGATATTATACGTCATAAAAAAAATAAAAAATTGTGGAAAAATTTTACAAAAAAAGAAGAAGAATATTTAGTTATGGATATTCAATATATTTTGATAAATATTAAAGATGTATTAGATAGATGGGAAAATTATGGTTATCATTATTTCATTGGTAAAGGTAAATGTCCTTCTTAATAAAATATATATTATTTATCTAAAAAAACAATATATATTTTAACTACTTATATTTTTAATTTATTTTACCACATTTTATACCCTTGAAGATTTAGATTTTTACTTTGTTAATTTTTTTGTAGATTTTTTGTTTTTATTTTTGTTTATTTTTTTACTTTGATTTGTTTTTTTATTTTTACGTGTTTTAATAGGATTATTTATTTTTCTATTTTTTTTGTAATTTTTTTTCCTCCTTCCATCCACCCGTCCTTATTACAAATACCAGGTAATAGAAACATTTTTTCAAATGCTACTTTACCTCTAAATTTTTTAATTTCTGTACGTCTTTCTTCTCGGTTAAAACCAAATGCTTTATAAAAAAATAATCCTATACAATGTTCAAGTCTGTCTGGTATTTTTTTTTCTCTGAAATAATGACATATTTCTGCCTGATTCTTAAATGGGGTCTTATGTGTTATTATCTCTTTGAATATTTTTTCAATTAAATTTTTTGCTAAATGTTTTTTATCTTTAACTTTAATTACACCTTCTAAAAGTTTTTTGTTGGTTGTTTGAATTTTTGTTTCATCATCTATTCCCTTTATTAAATTGCACTCTATTATTTTTTTATTTTCATATTTATAATTATTAGTAAAATTTAAAAATATTTGTTCTGCATCACTTATACTAGGTTTCTTTTTGGCATCTCTTTTTGCGGCTACTAATTTTGGTTTTGCTCTTTCTGCTTTATGATAAATATTACTAGCATGATTTATATTACTAGCATGATTTATATTTGGTATTCGCATTTGTGGCGTTGATGCACTTGTTTTCATTGATTGTGAAGTATTTTTGGGTAATAATGTATCTCCATGATATTCTTGCCATTGTGGTTGTGAATAATCTACAGAAGGTGGTGGATATGTACCTGGCGTTGGATAAATTGTAGAAACTGGAGTTTTTTGTTGTTGATTAAAATTAATAGGATTTGTTGTTGGGTTTTCATCCATTGCTTTTAATTCTCGTTGTAAATTATCAGCATTTAAATTTGTAGGATTACTATTTGGGATTTCATTCATTGCTTCTAAATGAAGTTTTAAAGCAAAAAATGTTTTTTTTAAATCATCTATATTATTGGCATTGTCAATTACTGAAACATATTCTTTAGCAGGTAAACCAATAGCCTTAGCCATTTCCGTTAATTCTGCTTTCTTTTTTTGTTTTAAATCGTTAAATGACATATTTTTAGAATTAAATGTATTATTATTATTATTATTATTATTATTATTCTTTGCAAGTTCATTATTAATTACATCACTAGTGTTTTTAGTGTATTGTTTTATATTGTTTAAAACACTATTATTATTATTATTATTATTATTAGTAGATTCTATGTTTGGTTCGTTAAATGATTCTGATTCTGATGCTGGGACTGGTACTCGTGATGCTGGGACTGGTACTCGTGATGCTGGGACTGGGACTCGTGATGCTGATGCTGGTGCTGGTGCTGGTGATGCTGATGCTGGGACTGGTACTCGTGATGCTGGGACTGGTGCTCGTGATGCTGATGCTGGGACTGGGACTGGTACTCGTGATGCTGATGCTGGGACTGGTACTCGTGATGCTGGGACTGGGACTCGTGATGCTTCTTCTTGAAGTCTTTGTTGTTTTAATGCTGCTTCTTCTTGAAGTCTTTGTTGTTTTAATGCTGCTTCTTCTTGAAGTCTTTGTTGTTTTAATGCTGCTTCTTCTCGAAGTCTTTGTTGTTTTAATGCTGCTTTTGCTCCTGGAACAAAGGGAACACTTTTTTTTGGGTTAACTGAAACATTTATTAGTTTATCTATTGGATCATCTTTACTTGCTAACGTTGGGTCAACCATTGGATTACTTATCTCAGGTATTCTGCTATTTTGTTTTTCAAAAATTGTATTATAATTGTTGGGTTGTTTAGATTGTTGGTTAACATTTTTTACTGATGTATCATTTTCAATAATTTTTTGTATTTTTTCAGTTATTATTTTGTTCATTGCATTTTCAAAATCTGTTTTTCCTTTATTAACATCTTTATTACGTGACCTTTTAAAAAAATCACTTACAGCATTAGGTGGTACTATTTCATTTATAAGTTCTGCATCATTAATTATATTATAATTTTTTAATTGTTTATTTAATTCTTCAATTTTAGTTATTATGTCTTTATATGTATTTTGAACACCTAGTTGTTTAAGTTTTTCTTTTGTTGTTGCTCTTACACCATGTGTTGGGTTTTTAATTTTAGATAAATCACTTTCATCACTATAAATTCTAACCGCTCCTAATACACCTGGTGTAGCATATTTTATAATATATTTTTCAATATTTTGTTCATTATTATCAAAGTTTACAATTATTTCATTAATTTGTTCTAGTGAAATTTTATCTTTTATTTCATCACTAATTACATATTGATTAATTATATATTTTTGTAATTTTTCTATACATTTAGATTTTTCATCTTGAAGTTTTGCATCTAAAAATGTAATTTTATCTTCAACATCTTTTAGACGAGCATTTACATAATTGTTAAATGTTTTTATTTTATTTGGTTTATTCTTTATTTTATCTGACATATATTATTTTAACATAATAATTTTAATTTTTTCGTTTAATTATATTTGAATGAATATAATTAAAATATAATATATTATTATTATTAAATATGTCTGAAAATAAATTAGATAATTTTTGTGTAATATGTTATGAAGAAGAAGCTATAAATTATGATACAAGTATGAATACAATTTATACTAATGAATTAATAGATTTCAAACATTGTTTAAATATTAAAGTTCACCCCAAATGTTTATGTTTATGGTTAATTAAGTCAAACGATAATTGTGTTGTATGTAGAGAAAAGTTGAACATATGTCATTATGTCTTAAATGATACAAATACTTTTATTGTTGAACCAAAAAATAATAATTATACTCATTTTGATATTACTTATCCTTGTACAAATATTACAATAGAAAATAATGAAAACAATAAAGGTAATGAATTATTAAATATTGATGTATTAACTGATATTTCCAATTTAAATATTCATAATAATAGAAGTTATATTGAAACAATTCAATTAATGCAAAGAATGAATATAACTAACACAACAATTAATGGAATTATAATGATAACATTTACAAATAAATTAATATTTAGCGTTAAAGCATTAATAATAGCACTATTTGTTTATAGTAGTGGATTATTAATAAATAAAATTTATAATTTTGCGTTATCTACAATTTCTGATATTTTTTGAAATTTTATATTTGATAAATTAATTCCTTCATTAATTTCTTTTAATTCATTTAATAATATTTTTACATATTTTATATCATTATCAACCTGTATATTGTTATTGTTATCTTCTTCATCACTATCACTATCAGTATCACTATCACTATTAGTGACATCTTCATTTTCTAAATCGTATGGAAAATTATAATTTTCATCATCAATATTATCAAGATAAGGTAATTCATTTTCATTTTCATTATCAATATCATTATTCTCTATTTCTTCAGTAATATTATTAAATTTATCAATAGTGTTATTTAATTCTTCTATAATATTTTTAATATTATTATTATTATTATTATTATTATTATTATTATTATTATTATTATTATTATTATTATTATTATTATTATTATTATTATTATTATTATTTCTTAAATTTACTAAATAATCATTAAGTTTTTTTAATGCATTTTTTTTATTTTCTTGCTCTTTTTTACATTTTTCAACGTAAACATGATAATGATTATGTATATAATTAACAGGTTGAGGTTGAGGTTGTGGTTGTGGTTGTGGTTGTGGAATTTGAATAATTTGATTATGTATATATGGTTGTTTTTTATTAGGTTTATTATTTTCTATATTATTATCATTATCAATATCATTATTATCAAAAATACATTCTTTTTGATTATATTTTTTAATATAATTTTCGGGTCGTGTTAATTTAAAAAAATGGATCATTTCGTTATGTTTGCGTATTCTTTGTTTTTCTTTTTCAAGTGCATTTAAATCAAATTTTAATATAGGATTTATTTTAATCATTCTTTACAATAAATTATTAATATATTAAATATTTATTAAATTTTTACTTTATTTAAATAATAAAATAAAAACTTTTTGGAACAATATAAAGAAAAAATAAATTATTGAAAGAATATAAAATCTTGGCTAATATATACTTTAAGGGTATTTTTGAATGTCTAAACAAATTCAGGAACCACTTTTGATTGCAGACGATAGTCGCTTTGTTATGTTTCCCATACAACACGACGATATATGGAATATGTATAAAAAACAAGTTGATTGCTTTTGGCGTGCAGAAGAAGTAGATTTAAGCAAAGATTTAAATGACTGGAAAAGTTTGAACAAAGATGAAAAACATTTCATATCTATTGTGTTAGCATTTTTTGCTGCTAGTGATGGCATTGTGTTGGAAAATTTAGGTTTACGTTTTATGAGTGAAGTTCAAAATTCAGAAGCAAGAGCATTTTATGGTTTTCAAATTGCTATGGAAAATATACATTCACAAATGTATAGTCAATTAATAGAAACATATATTGAAGATCGTGAAGAAAAGTCTAAAATGTTTAATGCTTTAGATAATTTTCCTTGCATTAAAAAGAAAGCAGATTGGGCTAAAAAATGGATTGGTGATAATCGCAGTAGTTTTGCTACACGTTTAGTTGCGTTTGCTTGTGTAGAAGGAATTTTCTTTTCAGGTGCATTTTGCAGTATATTTTGGTTGAAAAAACGTGGGTTACTTCCAGGATTAACATTTTCAAATGAACTTATTTCACGTGATGAAGCATTACATACTGAATTTGCTGTATTATTATATACAAAACTTCTAAAGAAAGTAAATAAAAATAAAATAAATGAATTAATAAAGGAAGCAGTTGCAATTGAAAAAGAATTTATTACTGAAGCATTACCTTGTCGTTTAATAGGTATGAATAGTAATTTAATGGCAACATATATTGAATTTATTGCCGATCGTCTTTGCGTGCAATTAGGTTATGAACCAATTTATAATGCAAGTAATCCTTTTGATTTTATGGAGCTAATTTCTGTAGAATCTAAAACAAATTTCTTTGAAAAACGTGTAAGTGAATATGCATTAGCAGATAAAGCACAAACAAAGGACGTATTTTCTTTTGATGATAATTGCTTTTGAAATTTTTAAATAATAAAAAAATATATTATAACAATTTTTATTATTTATTATTTATTATTTATTATTTATTATTTATATTTATTTTTTATAGGAGTTGGTATTAATTCATTTTCAAGTTTTTCCAACTTTTTATAGCATTTGTTAATAGTTACTTCACTAATTTCAGCAATAATTCCTATTGTTTTTTTACTAATATCTAAATTACAATATTGAATAACATAATATATAATACCCACCGCAATAGCATTCGGTGTATTTTCAGGAATGTAATTATTATTTTCTATACGTTTTGCCATAAACATACATAATTTAATCATTTCACGAGGCATAGCTAAACGACTACAATATCGCTCAATAAATGATGTAGGATTTGTGTCACACATATTTGTTTTATCTTTATTTTCAAAATCTTCTTCAACATTATTTAAAATAGTAGTAGCATTTTTACAACCTTTTGTAGCACTGGTATTATCTAAATGAAACATAGTAGCAATTTCTTTTGCTGTTCTAGGACTTCCATTTACTCTACAAGATATATATATTGAAGCAGCAATTATTCCATCTCTGTTGAGTCCACGAAATGTTTTTTGCTCTGAAATAATTTTATGATATCTAATAGCAGTATCTACAATCATTTTAGATATTCCCGAATTTTGTGCCATTAATGTAATACGTTGAAATTCATCATATTGAGATTTTTCTTTATAAGGCATCGATTGCCAATCTGTATATCTTTTTATTTTTCTCATTTCATAACTCGTTGACGATGAACATAAAACTTTACAACCATAAGATGATTCACGTAAAAGATCATTAATTGGCATTCCACAACGTGTAGGGTCTGCTGAGTTGGTATCATCAGCACCATAATATCTCCATTCAGCACCAGTGTCTAATATATCTGTATATAAAATACTACATTTAGGATTGGTACATTCTAAAAATCCTTGTTCTGTAATAGATAAGGAATATTCGCAAGTTTCACAAAATTCCCTGTTTTTATTTGCCAAATATAAGCATTCAATAGGTTGTTCATCTTTATTAAGAATTTCAGTATCAAACAAATTCCATAAATCTTTATTTTTATTTGATTTTTTATTTTTTTTTGTTTGTTGCTGTATTTTTTCCATTTTTGAATAGATATATTTATATTAAACAAATTCAATTTTATTTTTATTTAATCGCATTAAAAAATATTTTTAGTATTATAACATTTTATTTAATCGCATATATATATATTAATATATATAATGGGAAATCAACAATCTATGCCAAGTGCAGCAAATAAAACTATTTTAGAAGGAACAGATAAAAAAACACTTTTAAAAAAATTAGATATTATTGCAGCAAATTATATTACAGATTTACATTTGAACGATTATGAAAAATTTAAAGACCAAGATAAATGTAATGAATTAGTTGTTTTGACTGCTGATAAATTTACAAATAACTTAAAATTCTTAGATATTGTATATTTAAAACAACGAACAGAAAAAGGAAGTGATATTTCATATACAGAAGAAAAAAAAGGGAAAGCGTATGCTTCTACAAAAGTATTGTATGGTAAAAATTTCTTCT
>Ga0181388_1000668_pt1 | contig 11165 bp, 12 predicted proteins | sample 11SPOviralmetaG_FD_130120 | JGI IMG/M metagenome (GOLD analysis project Ga0181388, IMG submission 130120) | Marine viral communities from the oligotrophic San Pedro Time Series (SPOT) site, San Pedro Channel, CA, USA - 11 SPOT_SRF_2010-05-17 | ecosystem: Environmental > Aquatic > Marine > Strait...
ATGAATATCTTATGATGGTAGACGTATCAAAAGGAAGAGGTCAGGATTATTCTACGTTTAACGTTATCGACATTAGCACGAGACCTTTCAAACAGGTTGCTGTCTATCGCAATAATACTATATCTCCAATACTCTTTCCTAATGTTATATATAAGTACGCAAATCTCTACAATGAAGCATATGTGGTAATTGAGTCTAATGACCAAGGTACTTTGGTGTGTAATGGATTGTATCAAGACTTAGAGTACGAGAATATCCATATGGAATCTGCGATTAAATCAGATCGTATTGGTATCGAGATGAATCGAAAAGTCAAACGACTAGGTTGTTCTGCGATCAAGGATATCCTCGAAACGACCAAACTCGATATTGTTGATGAGAATACTATCCTAGAAATATCAACATTCGTATCAAGAGGACAATCATACGAAGCATCAGATGGTAACCATGATGACCTAATGATGAATCTGGTTATGTTCGGTTACTTTGTATCCTCACAATTTTTTGCGGATATGACTGATATTAATCTGAAAGAAGTAATGTTTGCGAAGAAGATGAAAGAGATAGACGATGATGTACCACCTGTAGGATTCATAGATGATGGTCTGGATTATGCTGATCAACAAGATAATCAGAGTAATCAGGGTTGGCATAGTTTTCAAGGGAACGTAGGTGTCGAAGATTGGTAGTATTCAACTCTCCCCAAACACAGCTTAGATTATACACGCAATTACAAGAATTGTCAAGCGTTTTCTATAAATAGTTATTATTATAAATAAAAGTATTGAAAATAAACGTATTATGATAACTTATAATTAGATAAACGAAAAAAAAGGATAAAGTTATGGCACTTTTCACACCCTCTGCTTCTCCTGCTGTAACAGTTAAAGAGATTGACCTGACAGGCGTAGTGCCTAACGTTCAGACTTCGACTGGTGCATTTGTAGGAAAGTTCGGTTGGGGGCCAGTAGGTACACCTACTCTAGTCTCAGATGAGAATGGATTGGTAAGCACCTTTTCAGCACCCGACACAAGTAACACAGTAGATTTCCATTCTGCTGCTTACTTTTTAAGATATTCAAATTCTCTTCACGTAGTACGTGGAGTTGATTCCGATGACACAAACGCATTAGCAAAAAATACGTTTATGTCCTCTCCAACTACAAACCAAATCAAAAACTTAGACGCCTTCGAAGATTTGAGTTTAGATTCAGCTGATGGTGTATTCCTTGCGAAATATCCAGGCACATTGGGTAACTCTCTTGGTATATCTATCTTTGGTTCATTGACCGATGCTTTAGATGACCAACAAGCTAACAAACAAACCGCTTTTGACGCTTGGGCTTACTCTGATCAGTTCGATGCACCCCCAACAACATCAAAACACGTTGAATCTTTGAATGGTAAGAATGATGAGATTCACGTTGTTGTATACGATAATCAAGGTACAATCACTGGTGTTCAAGGAACTGTGTTAGAAACATTCCCATTCCTATCTGTTGCATCTAACGCTAGAAATGCTGATGGTACTTCAAACTACTTCAAAGATGTGTTGAAGACACAATCTCAGTGGGTTTACGCTGGTGTTCCAGTTTCAGCTGATTCTGATGGAACTAATGTTCACGCAGAGGCAGACTTCGGTGGTTCTCTACTGAATGGTATCGATAATGGGAACGGAACTTATTCCGATATAACATCAAACTGGAATAGTACTGTTAACAATCAAGATACAACAAAAGACTTTGGTTCTCCAGTTGACCGCACAGCACAACAAACTTGGAACTTCGGTTCTGCTGTGAGTGCTGGTGGTTCTTTACCTACAAGTGAAGTTCTGGGTGGATTTGATAACTTTGAAGATGTAGATAACATCGAAGTAGATTTCTTAATCGCTCCATTAGCTGCAACGAACACAGATGCAAAAACTATCGTAAATGATCTAGTTGCAACTGCATCATCATTGCGTAAAGATTGTGTTGTGGTGGCATCACCATCTCAGTCTGCAATCACTCTTGGTACTAATGCTGCTGTTATTGCAAACAACAAAGAATATACCAAATCATCATACTTGGTTCAAGACAACAACTTCTTGAAAGTATATGACAAGTATAACGACAACTACATCAATATCCCTGCTGCATCATCGACTGCTGGTCTGATGGCCGCAACAGACTTGGTTGCTGCACCTTGGTTCTCACCCGCTGGTAGTAGACGAGGACGTTATCTTGGTGTAACTGATATCGCTCTTTCACCAACAAAATCGGAAAGAGACCAGTTGTATAAGAATGGTATTAACCCAATCGCAAATATCCCAGGCGAAGGAATTATCCTTTATGGTGATAAGACTTCCGAATCAAGACCTTCTGCATTTGATCGTATCAATGTACGTAGATTGTTCCTTGGTATCGAAAGAGCAATTGGTATTGCTGGACGTAATGTGATGTTTGAGTTCAATGACGAGTTTACTCGTGCAGAGTTCGTAAACATTGTTGAACCTTTCTTGCGAGAGATTCAAGGTCGAAGAGGTATTACAGACTTCAGAGTAATCTGTGATGAGACCAACAATACTCCTGCTGTTGTTGCCAGAAATGAATTTATTGCATCTATCTTCGTCAAACCCGCTCGTTCTATTAACTATGTAACATTGAACTTTGTTGCAGTTAGAACTGGTGTGGACTTTGAAGAAGTAGTTGGCACGGTATAAGGAGAGATAGAAAATGGCTGTATTAGGTGTAGATGACTTTAAGTCAAAATTAAGAGGGGGCGGTGCTCGTCCCAATCTGTTCAAAGCGACAGTTAACTTTCCAGGCTATGCGGGCGGTGATGTAGAACTTACATCCTTCCTGTGTAAAGCTGCACAGTTACCTGCTTCGATTATGAACACGTTCGAAGTACCTTTTCGTGGTAGACAGTTGAAAATGGCGGGTGACCGCACATTTGAACCTTGGACTGTAACTATCCTAAACGATACTGATTTCAGCATCCGTAATGCTATGGAACGTTGGATGAATGGTATCAATGGACACCAATCAAATACTGGTTTGACTAATCCTTTGGATTATCAGGCAGACTTGGTGATTCAACAGTTGGATAGAGATGGAGAAGCGACTAAGACTTACAATTTCAGAGGATGTTTCCCGACTAACGTTAGTGCAATTGACGTTAACTATGAGACAAACGATGTGATTGAAGAGTTCACGGTTGAGTTCCAAGTCCAGTACTGGGAAAGTGATACCACTAGTTAATCTAGTTATACATAAAAGGGCAGGGGGAGAAATCCCTCTGTCACTTTTATAATAAGGAATTTGAAGGTAAGATATGGCAGATAACGATAATAGCGGTATAAAATTATTTGGTTTCGAACTGAAACGTCAGGAAAAACCAACAAAAGAAAAAGACAAGTTAAGGTCTATTGTTGCTCCCACCGATGATGATGGTGCGGGTTATGTAACAGCGTCTGGTTCTCACTATGGTCAGTATATTGACATGGAAGGGAATAAGGCGAAAGACAACCAAGCACTTGTACTCAAATATCGTGGTGTTGCGACACATCCCGAAGTTGATGCTGCCGTAGAAGATATTGTCAACGAGTCTATTGTCGGTTCAGAGATGGATGGTTCGTGTGAACTTAATCTAGAGAAAGTAGAAGCTCCCGAAAATATCAAAAAACAAATGGTCGAAGAGTTCAATAATGTTTATAACATGATGAACTTTACAGAACTCGGTCATGACATATTCCGTTCATTCTATGTTGATGGTCGAGTATATCACCACCTCGTAGTAAACGAATCTAATCTAAAGGCGGGTATCCAAGAAATCCGACCTATCGATGCTGCAAAGATTCGTAAAGTAAAAGAAGTAAACTATAAAAAAGACCCTATCTCAGGCGCAAAGGTTGTCGAGAAGGTCAACGAATTTTATATCTATCAAGAGAAAGCAGGAACCAATCAAGGTGTAAGACTTTCTCCCGATAGTATCTCATATGTTTCTAGTGGTCTGTTAGACCCTAGTAAGAAACAGGTTGTGTCCTACCTACACAAGGCACTGAAACCAATTAACCAATTACGCATGATGGAAGACTCTCTTGTAATCTATCGTCTTGCACGTGCGCCTGAACGTAGAATCTTCTATATTGACGTGGGTAATATGCCTCGCAATAAATCAGAATCCTACATGAAGGACATTATGTCTCGTTATCGTAATAAGATTGTTTACGATTCGAACACAGGTCAACTGAAAGATGACCGCAAACATATGTCTATGTTGGAAGACTTCTGGTTACCTCGTAGAGAGGGTGGTCGTGGTACAGAGATAAGTACACTGCCTGGCGGTGAAAACCTTGGTCAGATCGATGATATCATCTACTTCCAGAAGAGATTGTATCGTTCACTGAATGTGCCTGTATCTCGTTTGGAACAAGAAGCACAGTTTACACTAGGTAGGTCAACCGAAATCGGAAGGGACGAGGTTAAGTTCCAGAAGTTTATTGACAGACTTCGTAGAAGATTCTCTGCATTGTTTACTGGTATTCTGAAGAAACAACTAATTCTAAAAGGTATTATTACCGAACAGGATTGGGAGACTTGGAAAGGATATGTTACGGTAGACTTCCAGAGAGACAACCACTTTACTGAATTAAAGGATGCAGAACTGTTACAGAATAGACTGCAAACTCTTGACCAAGTGTCACAGTATGTTGGTGAGTATTTCTCACGTGAGTGGGCAATGAAAAACGTAATGATGATGTCTGATGAGGACATCGAAGAAATGAAACAACAAGTCGAAGCGGAAAACTCCGTGAAAGACGAAGATGAGGATATGTAAATGAGTGAAGTAGAAAATCAAGAACAAGAAGTTGTAGAACCTACTGCGGTAGAAAACCTAATCAATCAAATCACTGATGGTGATCTAAACAAGGCAGAGGGTTCTTTCAATAGTCTTATCCAAGACAAAATGGCAGATGCACTAGAAGCACAACGTATTGCGACTGCACAAGCAATCTTCAACGACCAAGACGATGATATTGAAGATATTGAAGATGAAGAAGTTGAGTTAGATGATGGTGTCGAAGAGGAAGAAGAAGTCACATCAGAAGACGAGGAAGTAGATGATTAGTTTCAAGACATTCACAGAAGAATTTGATTTAATTGAAGTTCTAACTGATGAAGATATTGATGAAGCAATCATGGAGTCTATTCAGATTCCGACAGATATCGCTGTGAAAATTCCTGGCGTAAAGGGGATGCTTTATAAGAAAGCACTCCGTTATTACCTTGACTGGAGAAAGAAAAATCCAAAACAAGGTTCGGCAGGAATAGCAAAGATCGCTAGACAACTTAGAGTAGACCCACACGAGTTACAGATACTCTTACATAAGTTGATAAAAAAGGGTAAGTTACCGAGTCATCTAGCGACTAATCCGAATATGTTTAAGAGTGGTAGACCAGCACCACCAAAGGCGGGGTTTCTACAAAAATAATTAATTTTATAAATATTAATTTGTATAAATAATACTATGAAATCTTATAAAGAAATCCTGTCCGAACTAAAAAAGAAACCGAAAGGTGAAGTAGTCTTTGATAAAAAGATTAAACGTATCCCTGTTCTCATTGTAAAAGAGAAGGGGACTCTACCTTTTGTGGTATATATTGATGGTGATCGTTTGGACGCCTTCAAGTCACAAAAGGATGCAGAGAAATCTGCAACCAAGGTAATAAAGGAATTGACCTAATGAAGTTAATTACAGAATTTACGGATAATAATACTCTATCCTGTCTTGTTGAAAAGAAAGAGAATGGCGAGAAGAACTATATCATCGAAGGTGTTTTCGCACAGGCAGATAAGAAGAATCGTAACGGACGTGTCTACCCTAAACCAATTATGGAGAAAGCGGTAGACAAGTACGTTCAAGAACAAGTTAGTCAGAAACGTGCCGTAGGTGAGTTGAATCACCCCGAAGGGCCGACTGTTAACTTGGATAAAGTTTCACATCTCATCACAGACCTCAAGTTTGAGGGAAATGATGTGGTAGGAAAGGCACAAATATTGGATACTCCGATGGGTAAGATTGTTAAAGGTCTTCTTGATGGCGGTGTTCAACTAGGAGTGTCAACTCGTGGTATGGGTAGTCTTGAGAACCGAAATGGCGCAATGGTCGTGAAAGACGACTTTATTCTTAGTACTGTTGACATTGTACAAGACCCTAGCGCACCTGAAGCTTTCGTTAATGGTATAATGGAAGGTGTAGACTGGGTTTGGAATAACGGTGTTTTGAAACCTCAAGTAATTGAAGAAATGGAGACTGAAATTAAAAACGCTCCGAAAACTGTCTTATATGAGACAAGTGTTCGAGAGTTCAAAAATTTCCTCTCGTTAATCAAATCTAATATGTAAGGAGTCAATTATGACTGAAGAAACTAAAGTCGAAGTTGCACTTCACGATGAAGAAATTAACGACATTGTGGAAGAAACTCTCGAAGAAACGACCGAAGTTGCAGAAGGTACAGAAGGCGAAGACGAGTCTATCGCATCTGTAAAGAAAGCATCTGACGCCGTTAAGAAAGCTCCTGCTCCAAAAACTAAAGCGGGTATGGTTAGTGCAATCAACGCATCACTCTTGAAATCTAATAAAGCAACTATTTCAGCTGCTTATGAAGCAGTTTGTGGTGTTGAAGAGTCAGTAGATATGGGTACAGATGAAGTCATCGCTGAAACAAGTGTTGACACTGCTGCTGAACTAGATGCATTAGTCGAGTCTGAAGCTACACTCAGTGATGAGTTCAAAGCTAAAACCGCAGTAATTTTTGAATCAGCTGTAAAATCTAAATTGTCAGAAGAAGTTGATCGTTTAGAAACACAGTACAAGGAAGAGTTAGCAGAAGAAGTATCTTCTACTAAGGCAGAACTTGTAGAGAAAGTAGACAGCTACCTGAACTATGTAGTTGAATCTTGGATGGAAAGTAATCAAGTTGCAATTCAGAACGGTCTCCGTACTGAAATCGCTGAAACTTTCATGGACAAAATGAAAGACCTGTTCTCAGAGTCTTACATTGACGTACCAGAGTCTAAGGTAGACCTAGTTGACGAACTTGCTGAGTCTGTCGAAGAGTTAGAAACTAAACTCAACGAAAGCACTCAGAGAGTAATCGAAACTGCTGCTGAGTTGGAAGATTACAAACGTGAATCTGTTATCAGAGAAGCGTCACGTGACCTTGCAGAAACTCAAGTAGTTAAATTGAAGTCGCTTGTTGAAGGTTTTGATTTTGATGATTCTTTTGAATCTAAAGTCCAAACAATCATCGAGTCACACTTCGCCAAAGAAGTTACTAGTTCTGAAGAAGTAGAATCAATTGTAGAAGACGCTGATACTGAAGTTGAAGTATCTTCTGTGATGGAACAATATCTTCAAACTATTCGCAAAACAACACCTAAACGATAATAAGGAATTTCCAAAATGCAATCTTACGATAATTTAATCGAAAAGTGGGCTCCAGTTCTTAACGAAGAGTCTGCCGGTGCAATCACCGACAATCACAGACGTGCAGTTACCGCTGCAATCCTAGAAAACCAAGAGAAAGCAATCTCAGAAGAACGTGCTGCTTCTCAAGGTTTCATGACTGAAAACGCTGCTGCTCCTGCAAACAACGTTGGTTCAGCTAACAACTTTGACCCAGTACTAATCTCATTAGTACGCCGTGCAATGCCTAATCTCATCGCTTATGATGTGTGTGGTGTTCAACCTATGAATGGCCCAACTGGTCTTATCTTCGCAATGAAATCACGTTACAGTGGTGGTTCTACTTCTAATACTGAAGCATTATTTAACGAAGCAGACACTAAATTCTCTGGTGATTCATCTGGTACTCATGCTGCTAGTGGCGCAGGTGGTGCATCAGGTTGGAGTGGTCTCGACAGTGAAGGCGTTCGTGCAACCGCACTTGCTGCTGGTGGTATGCCTACTGAAGATGGTGAAGCACTTGGTCGTACTGGTGGTTCTTCATTCGGTGAAATGGGTTTCACAATCGAACGTCAAACTGTTACTGCTAAATCACGTGCATTGAAAGCAGAATACACTCTAGAACTTGCACAAGACCTTAAAGCAATCCACGGTCTTGATGCTGAAACAGAATTAGCAAACATTCTGTCTACAGAGATTCTTGCTGAAATCAACCGTGAAGTTATCCGTACTATCAACTCTCAGGCGAAAGGCGGTGCTCAACAGTCTAACGTAACTAATAAAGGTGTCTTCAGTATGTTAAATGACACTGATGGTCGTTGGTCTGCTGAGAAGTTCAAAGGTCTTGGTGTACAGATCGATCGTGAAGCAAACGTAATCGCTAAAGAAACTCGCCGTGGTAAAGGTAACGTACTTATCTGTTCTTCAGATGTTGCTACTGCACTTGCTGCTGCTGGTACTTTGGACTACAGTCCTGCTCTTGCGAACAACCTACAAGTAGATGACACTGGTAATACTTTTGCTGGTCTACTTAACGGTCGCATCAAAGTATACATCGACCCATATGCAAGCACTGACTACGTAACTGTAGGTTATAAGGGTACTAACCCATATGACTCAGGTGTATTCTACTGCCCATATGTACCATTACAAATGGTTAAAGCAGTTGGTGAAGATGACTTCCAACCACGTATCGGGTTCAAAACTCGTTATGGTATGGCGTCTAACCCATTTGTGGGTTCTACACCTACTGACGGTCTTGCAACTGCTAAGACTAACCAGTACTACCGTATCTTTAAGGTTACTGACATCTTATCATAAGATACACAAAAATAAGAGTGAGGTTAACTCACCACATTTTAGAGGGACTCTTCGGAGTCCCTTTTTTTTATGGGCAATAAAAACCCCTCCGAAGAGGGGTAAGAGAGAGATTGGAGCGGAACAGAGGACTTGAACCCCCATCTTTAGGTTGGACACCTAACGTAATCATTATACTAATTCCGCATTGTTTTTATATAGTAACATACTAAACAGAGAATGTCAAGCGTTTTTTTGTAACTTTTCTAGAGTCATGTACTCAAAAGTTATGCCCTGTAATGAGACTTGTTCTTTGATCACCTTACATCTTTCTTCGAGGTGTCTGATTTTCTTTGTTGTTGACTTGTTACCATCTTTATTGTAGTCATACACTAACCAAAAATTCTTTCCGTAACAACCACATATTAAATTCATAAAGACGTGTGATAGTTTATCAAAGTGTGATTCTGCGTTACCTAACTGTTTACATTCAACATGAACCACAGTATCTTTATATAGGAGTTCGAAATCTCCTTCCCTTTCTAATCCAAAATGACACTTGAACTTAGGTCTCCTACTAATATTTCTTATATTAGAATTAGACTTCAACACATCTTCTGTGACATCTTCAAACAGTCTACCTGATAGACAAGCGGATTCTCCAGCGTTCGGTCTCCAGTCGGTTACCACATCTTCACCCCATAGAGAGTTCTGGACAGTTACTCGTTTACCATATTTTTCAATTAATGCTGTATTCATAATAAATTACCTAATAATGTCAATATCTGTTTTTGTATTCCAAGTCTCTAGAACTGTACGGATTCCGTCTTGTCCTTTCAACTTGTTATATCGTTTGGTTGCTTGACGTTTCCACCAATCGATTTGGTTATCAAGATAGAAACGATCATAGTTTTCTTTCTTGACTAATGTGTCGGTTTCCATATTCAGATATGGGACTACGTTCTCGTACCCAAAGTGAGAATAGAAACTGCGTTTTTGTTGCGTAAGACCTGATGCGTGTTCTAGGGTTTTACAGAACTCATCATAACCCTCTTCACCTCGGAGAGATGACTTGATGATACTTACCATTTTGGTTTGTGATTTTAGTTTACGTGATGAGGCATCTACAGGCACAAGTGGTTCACCCATCTTATCTTCGAACCATGTGTTTAGGTTTCTGAAAATACCATCGTTGATTAGTGGCAAAAACTTAGAGTCTGTCAACCCACTAAAACGAAGCATAGGTTTCATACCATCATACTGAGACAATGCTTTGGTAGAACCATACAGACTGGTTGTCTCGAACATACAGATGTTTGCATCATACTTCTTGTTGAGTTCTTCACGTATCTCGTGAGAACAACAGATTGCTGCGAGTAACTTACCACCGAGGTAGTTGAACCCAAATGGTTGAGCAGGAACAATCGCAAAACCCATTATCACAGAATCATTAAATCGTTTCATGACTTCGGGACTCATTGTGTCAAGTGGTTTACCAAGGAGTTCATTACGTGGTCTGCTATTAATAGTAGGAGAACCGAATCGAATCATACCTACGATTTTACCAGTGTTGGTTTCACGTACAATTTTATTTAACTGTTTGCCTGGAATTGACTTCTCTACTGGTGCAGAAGTCGTTATCTCTAGGTACTGATGAAATGCATCCATTGGCATAGAATCAACTGTAAAGTTCATTTCAGATGGGTGCATATCGAAGTCTGTGAAGAAGTCTTCTTCGGGGCCCATGCCAGGCAAAGTGAACGGCATATCCGCAATACGTTCTAGTTTGATGCCTTTATTGTATTCTGCGATGTCATCGATCTTTCCGAAGTAATCGTTAAATACACTCGCTGCATATCGAGCGTCTTCTGGTGTTAGTTTCATATAAATTCCTCATTAATGTACACATAATACAGTATATAGCATCTTTTGTCAAGTACTAATTTATTTTACTTTTTTTGAAAATAAGTGTTGACAAACATTGCCGTAGACTGTATAATACTTGTATTGATAATGAGAAAGGTAATTGATATGACTAGATTTGATAAAGAGAAGTTCAGTTGGGATGGTATGTACCTTATGTACCAAGGTGAGTTTGAAGGTTCACGCACTATGGAGGAAGTATCTCCGAACTGTCACCCATCTTGGCATGGTATGCCAGAACGCACGTTCATCGCACGATTCAAGTATGGTTCAAAACCTTGGAAGTCGTGGGTCAACTTCCTTGTGAAGAATGCGACTGTTGAACAGTATATTGAACTGTCTGACCACAGAAACAAATTCTACTCTGAGAAGTATGGTTACGAGGTTAATGGTTCTCCAGTCGCTGCGATGGAAACCCTTGGTTTCAAACCACGTAAGAAGAGATCATAATGGAATACTTACAAGAGGTCACCGATTGGGGTGACCATAACAT
>Ga0181388_1000669_pt1 | contig 11158 bp, 14 predicted proteins | sample 11SPOviralmetaG_FD_130120 | JGI IMG/M metagenome (GOLD analysis project Ga0181388, IMG submission 130120) | Marine viral communities from the oligotrophic San Pedro Time Series (SPOT) site, San Pedro Channel, CA, USA - 11 SPOT_SRF_2010-05-17 | ecosystem: Environmental > Aquatic > Marine > Strait...
GTCGGATGGCATTATTCCCATGCTAAGGGTTTTTAACGCGACTGCTCGATATGTCAACCAGGCGGGTAGAAGGAAGGGTTCGATCGCTATATACATTGAACCATGGCACGCTGATATCATGGATTTCCTCGAATTACGACTCAACCAAGGTGACGAAGAATCGCGTTGCCGTGACCTATTCACGTCTTTGTGGATTCCCGATCTATTCATGAAGCGTGTTGAAGAAGGTGGTACATGGTCTCTATTCTGTCCCGATAAGGCTCCTGGTCTTTCTGATGTATATGGGAAGGATTTTGAAGATCTGTACACGAAATATGAAGCGCAGGGCATTGCCAACCGCGTCATGCCGGCTTTGGATATATGGAAGGCTATTATCAAATCTCAAAGTGAAACGGGAACTCCCTATATGTTATACAAGGATGCGTGTAATTCGAAATCGAATCAGAAAAATCTAGGGACTATTAAATCGTCGAATCTATGCACGGAGATTATCGAATATACCGCACCGGGTGAGACTGCTGTGTGTAATCTAGCATCGATCGCACTCCCCAAGTATGTAAATAATGGCGAGTATGATTATTCGGAACTTCACCGCGTTACGAAAATCGCGACGAAAAATTTGAACCGTGTCATAGACAGAAACTTTTACCCGGTAGAAACTGCGCGAAAATCTAACATGCGTCACCGTCCGATTGGATTAGGTGTTCAGGGATTAGCAGATGTTTTTTGCATGTTGCGAATTCCATTCGAAAGTGAGGAAGCGAAAGTTATCAACGCACATATTTTCGAGACTATTTACCATGCCGCACTTGAAGCAAGCTGCGAACTCGCTGACGTACACGGTCCATATGAAACTTTTGAGGGGAGTCCCGCGTCTGAAGGAATCTTACAATTTGACATGTGGGAAACGAATGAGTCGACCCGTCTCCATTCGGGTATGTATGATTGGAGTGTGATGCGTGAACGCGTTAAGAAGGGTGTATATAACTCACTTCTCGTAGCACCAATGCCAACGGCGAGTACCGCACAAATTTTAGGTAATAACGAATGTTTCGAACCTTGGACTACGAACATATATCTTCGCAGGACCCTCGCAGGCGAATTTGTTGTAGTTAATAAACACTTAATCGAAGATTTAAAAAAGGTTGGTATCTGGTCGAAGGAGATGAAAGACCTGATGGTGAAATCGGGTGGATCCATTCAAAATATAACCGACATTCCTGATGATATTAAGTCCCTGTATAAGACTGTATGGGAAATCAGTCAGAAAACTATTATAGATATGGCAGCGGATCGTGGGAGATACATTGATCAGTCCCAAAGTATGAACTTGTTTGTCGAAAATCCAACACTTTCTAAACTCTCGTCAATGCATATGTACGCCTGGAAATCGGGACTCAAAACCGGTATGTATTATTTGCGTAGTAAGGCTAAGGCTAGACCCATTCAGTATAGCCTAGAAGCAGAATGTACAGCGTGTTCGGCTTAAAGTTTTGACTATATAAACTATTAGATGTCTAAATTCAATACGTTACCAGAGTCCATGAATATACTAGAATACGACGGGCGCAAAATTTCGCTATGTGATCATGACGGAAAGTCGCTGCGTATCCAGATGCCTCGGATGTATATGCCGTTCGGTATGTCATGTTTCACACCGGCTTTGGGGAATACTAAATGGAATATAGACTTTTCATTGAAGGGATATGATGAAGACGAAAACTACGTTAAATCATTCTATGAAAGTATTCTCGCAGCCGAAGAAGCTGTCATCAAATCTGTCTCGGATCAGAGTTTAAGTATTTTTAAAAAACACATGAGTGTGGAAGATCTTCGCCCAATGTTCAATTCAAACATGAAGCACTCACCAGATAGAGAGCCAAAGTTTAGGGTTAAAGTTGACGTGACTGGAGAAGGGGTTATCAAGACGGGTGTTTTCAACAGCGAAAAGCAGCATTTAAAAGACGATATTGTCGATAAACTATATGCGCGAAATTCCGGTGTAGGTATTGCTGAGATGTGTAGTGTCTATTTTATGAATCGAAAATTCGGGATTACGTGGAAATTGTATCAACTTGTTGTGCATGAGCCACAACAACTTAAGGGGTTCCAGTTCGTATTGTGATATTACTTCTTACTTTCCAATAAAAACTTATAAATCATCTGCGCCTCTTTTAGCAGTTTACCTTTTACTATACCATAATCATTCGGGTCAATTTTTAACTTGATTTTTGCTACGCGGACCGCCTCATCCCACTTAGCAAGTGTCATCGTATTTAATATATCACTTCATTTTTTTTATGAGTGTCTTGTACTTCTTAGTACCTTTCTTAGGGGCAAGCTTGAAATCACCCTTCTTGACGGGCTTGAACACCTTAACCATAGCCTTCTTACCCTCATCCTTCATTCGCTTCTTAGCCGCGGCGACGGCAGCCTTACTTTTGATATTACCGTACCTGTCCTGTACAAGATCCTTTTTCGCGAGACCGCCAGCTGTGTGAGCCGCGGCGCCGTGGAAAACTTCAGCGCGAGAACCTTCCGTTGTCATATACATATTGTTATACTATATCATCGGAAAATTTTTCTGATAGCGTCAATGGACTTTTCTTGTTTGCTTGGAATTTGCGTCTCTATACGTTTATCGTTAAGAACATCGGCACATAAAACGGATTTATGTCCCTGTAATGACACCATTGCCAGGTCGACGCTTCTCACACGGTTCGTATCGTTATACAGGAATTTCTTGACATACACTTCTCGGGTTTGTCCAGTCCTGTGACACCTACCAATCGCCTGAAGTTCGGTCGAAGGATTCCACGAAGGTGACATTATGTACACGCGCGAAGCGCATTGGACATTTAATCCAACACCACCACACTTTATCTGTATGACGAGTACCGCCCCACTTCGCGCATTTTTAAATTTTTCAAGGCGAGCATTCCTTTCATCTTTATCGACCGATCCATCAATTCGATAGACATTATCCGTAAACATGCTTTGAATTTTATCCATCTCACCGTTATATTGACAAAAAACAATTGATTTTTCATCTGGGTGTTCCACAATACACTCCTTTAACGCATCCATCTTACGCGTATTACTGGTCCAAAATATAGGTTCGCACCCCTCTTTCTTTGCGACACCGTCATGGTAAAGTTGTGGCCATATCATAACCTGCCGAACTCGCAAAAGACACTCTAAAATGTGCATATTTCGAGATTCGACACTGATAGCTGTCCGCATGATATCGCGAATTCGGTCCTGTGCATCTACAAACGCGATTTCATATAAGGACCGTTCGGTTTCATACATATCCAAGTCAACATTTTCGAAATGACAGTACGGAAGTGTAATTAAACCATCCGACTTTGTTCGACGCATAATGTATATGTCCTTGATCTCCTTGTGCATCGCTTGAACAGTATTTTTAGAAAACCCGAGAAATGCACACAGCGAGACAAAATCTTCCATCGAATTGAATACCGGTGTACCCGTGACGAGCCAGCGTATTTCTGTATCGAGTTTGAACGCACATTTAAACGTCCTTGTGGTACGATTGCGTATTTCATGTGCCTCGTCGAGAACAACTCTACTCCACTTTACACGGTGTAAGAGTGTCGTCTTATTATACAGCATACTGTATGGGCATATAACCACATCTACACCATTCATAGATTGTACATCCCTGGTTCGATCAGGGCCATCATATACAAGAACAGAGAGACCCGGTGCAAATTTCGCGATCTCTGTACTCCATTGTGTGACGATCGATTTTGGTACAACAATCAACGTACGTGGTTTGGGGTTGTCAAGAATTGTCGATATAATTTGGATAGTTTTACCCAGTCCCATCTCGTCGCATAGAAAACCACCTTTCGGCCCACTTGCCTGCTTTTCCATCGCGAGCATCCATCTGACACCGTCTTCCTGATACGGTGAGTGAAGTTTTCCGTGTAATGTATACTTGCTCATATTGATATAAAATAACTGTATTTTACTAGCGACTTAGGTTGGTTAATTATTCACTACGATAAGTATCATCCGAGTCGTGATCTACTACACAAACATGAACCTTTTCTTTTACCACCCGTTTCTTTCTTTCTTTTGGTTTCGGGAGTTCGTCTATGTGCTCGCGGAAGTATAACACCTTGTCCCAAAATTCTCGCATTACTGGTAGATATGTTTTCCACCATTCACGATCCCGTTTGACATTTACGACGTCAAACTCTTCGGGTTTAGGCCAATTTGTTTCGGCGGGTTTATACTGAATGAAATCCGCTTCTTCGAGATCTAGAATTTCCATGCATAGTTGTAGTTGGGGCATGTAATGTTCTGGCACTTCACCTGGTATAATCTGACGTTGTGGCGGACACTTGATTTCGACAAGTTTACCCGACTCAGAAACACCATCAGGACTTCCACCTAACCATGGTTCTGTAGGGTGTGCTACGAGACCGATTTCATGAACCACTTCCCCATATCGCTCTTCATATAAAATACGGGCTTCGTCCTCGTATTTTTCACCGTGACGCGTAGCTTCGTTCCCAAAGAATGGAATACCCAATCCACACTTTTTTAGCAATAAACCGTCAGGCGTTTCGTATTTATTCTTCCCAATCGCAGTCGCGGCATCACTTGCGGTGAGCATGGTTTTTCTTTGGTTTAGCCATTCCTCCGATTTTTGTGGGGCATACTCCCTCTCTATCAAGACTTTCACTTTCTCGTCCATTAATTGTTTGTTGCTCTAAACGTTTAAGTGTCAATCGAATATGTTTACTTGAATAAATTGACCGTTTTTCTTTCTTATCGTTCTTTGTCACCCTCCTCCTAGGGGAATAATCAATATAGTCCATCTTGATGTATGTATTGCCATATTCCGACTTAGGTCATATTTACCGTGTAGGTGGGTAAAAAAACGCTCGCGCCGCGTGCTGCTCAGCTTGTTTTTTATTTTTGGCGTACCCGGTACCCAAACATACCCCCCCAACATATACATTCATACAAAATGTACCATTATCGTGTGAGATGATCGAATATACTGGCAGTTCCAGCGAATTAGACTGACAATATCTCATCAAATGATCTTTAAAGTTGTCATCTATCATAATAGATTGGAGATTTACATATGTAGGGTTGTTGTATATACGAAGAATGAATTCTTTCGCGTGCAATAATCCCATATCCATATAGATAGCACCAACCAACGCTTCAAATACATCTTCTAAAATTTTGGGGTTATGAATCCACTGGTTTCGCATACCCTTTTCATCCATGCGTATCCATTTATACAGTTCAAGTTTAGACGCAATTCCAGCCAGCGTCTCACCTCTGACAAGCTTTGTTCGCGCTTTCGTAAGAAATCCCTCTTGTCTGTCCTCATATTTGTCGTATAAAAATTTAGTAATCACGAATCCTAGTACAGAATCCCCTATAAATTCCAACGTCTCGAAAGAACCTGTCAATGCCGGATCTTCTTTTAGCGCAGATTTATGTGTAAAAGCTTTTTGGTACAAATCTATATTAGATATTTTTGTACCAACAAGGGTTTCGATAGTATTTCTATCAATGCTCATATGTAGTTATTGTGACTAGTTTTTAAGTATTCACTTGGCCTCAACCTTAGTGTAATGAGGACTGAGGAACTTCTGCAGGTTCAGGAACGTAACCTGAACGTCGGCGGGCGGCTCCAAAAGATCACGAAGCTTCGCGTCGAGGACGAGGACTCGCCCGTTGTCGGGGTGCTTAAGACCGTTCGCCTTGACGTACTCGTTAATAGAACGAGTCACAGTGCTTCGCGAAACGAGCTTTCCTTCAGGAAGGTTGAGGAACACGCGCAGCTTCTCAGAAATCTTCTGCTCACGGTTGAAACCGTTGTTCTTGGCGCGGTTAGCAGACTTCTCGCCAGTGGGGTCGTCCTGCTTAGCCTTAATCTTTCTAACAATCTTGGTGAGCGACTTAAGTTCGTTACGGAGCGCGGCAATTTCGGTGAGTACGGATTCAATGGACATTGTATCTTACTTATGTTGCTCATCTTTAAGTATGTATCTAGTAAAAATGTTTATATATACTAATGGACAGGAAGATCTATTCTAAAGCTGCTATTGATAAGTATATGAATGATAACTTTTTTTTCAATGACACCAAATTGAAAAAATATTTCGACAGGAATGAGGCGAGGGATTTAGGAAAGTTTAGAAATAGGGTGAAAACACAATTCGCCTCTAAATCATTCGAAAAGTTTGTATATGTATGCGTGACAGACGCCACGCGTGATATAGTGCTTACCACAATAGGAGAGATAAGTGAATGTATGAAATCCATGGGAGATATTATCGTAAGTGGGGGTGAGGCGTTCAATATGTATATGCCATATGATAAACGAATCGTAACAAGTGATATCGACGCAAAATTTGTTCCACGGATTACATACGATGCCAAATACTTTGGCAAACTCCAGGCTATTAAGCTCATTTTGTGGGATAAATTGGGACAGATCGCACAACGACTGAGTAATAGAATAAAGAATCGGATACTCTCTATAGATCCAAAGGTGTTGAAGTATTTGGGTATAGGGTTTAAAAAGACCGGATCAACCGTGACGCGGAGATATACACTTATAAAGAAGAAGAAGACCAGGACGAATGACAAAGCTGGTAAGGGTGACATCTTCATCGACGTTGAATTATTCGCCCTAGACACGTCTATTAGATACTTCTCTCCCGAAAAGGGTAAAATAACAGACTTCACCCTTGGAGGGTTGCTCGATATACCGTTCATGCGACCAAGAGAATTTGGATATGATGTCATCAGGACGCTCAAGAAGGGTATAACATATCGAAACGTTAATTCGAATAAAATGATTATCAATAAGAAGATATTCATTGCGAGCAGGGAATTTTTGATAGATGATATATACTTAATGCATTCACTCAAACTTCGTCCAGAAAAAAAAGAGAAGGATCGACAACGTCTGATACGACTTGCACAGACATTCGTGAAAACGATAAAATCGACGGATTCTATAGAAGCCATATTCAGGCAGGTGAAACCTAAACTGAAACGAGTGTATACGTCGAAGGTTACGAAAAGTCGAAACGTTTCTATAACAAAAGCACTTCGGGTGAACCCCCAAAAATATAAACGCTATACGACTGAACCGTCTAGAGAACGATTATCGAAGCAGATTGTACATGGTGTAAACCCCGTGGTACCTAATACTATTATAGAAGGTTACAATAGATCTAACGGCAATCAGCGATTTAATATGAAAACTCGTAGATGGACACGTGAAACAAACAATAAATACGTGAAAAATGAATTCGCGTTACGCCCAACAGAACACCAAAATATCCCGAAAAATATAAACATGTCATCCACATTATACGGATTCAGGCCACGAAGAGATGGTTGGGTTCCAAAACCACTTCTCGAACGTTCTGCGACTATACCATTTGTTGGTTTAAAGAGATGATGCGTATATCATATACAAAATGATCTACGATACTATTTCCAAGGGTGAAGATGGGTTGTATCATGTTCGCGCGTTCACAGACGAACGTAAACGTAACTTTATCCAGTTGGATAATGTCACGATCGCTGACACGATGAGTGATATCACTATCGATGTAGATGCGTCTGAGAAGATCGACAATATTCACGAAACTAATATCCAGAACGCCGTCGACTCCAGTGAGGATTGGTTCGGTAAAAAAGTTTCAGAGAAGACAATCCGAGCCGCCTACATGAGAGATGAAAGTCTTACAACTGAACTGATTGACCAGACGAAGGTGTTTAATTTTGACAAGGAGCCTCTCACGATCGAATCTCTTCAGCCAGGGATGAAATGCTCCGTGATTGTTGAATTTCAAGGATTGTGGTTCGCGAAAAAGGCGTTTGGTCCAGCGTGGAATATTGTACAGGTCAGGCTTGACAAGCCAGACGAACCCATGAAGGAAAAATTCGATGATACGTATCCAGCAGACTACATGTTTGGGGATGATCAATGAAAAAAAATTGTTCGTAGTATATAAAGATGTTTCCCAACAAGATGTTGAAGTCGAATGTGACTCGCGCATTGATCCTTCTCGCGGTCGCCGTTGTCGCCCTCGTCGTTTTACAAAAATTTAACCCCGTGTCTACTTATGCCGTTAAGGAGAAGGCGTTCGCCCCTATCATCGCGCCCACAGCCGGCCCTAAGAAGAAAGCTGCCGGTGTCGCTGCTCCGGTGGCCGGTTCTGACTGTGAGATGAAGGCTGGTACGGGTCTCGCGTCGTCTCTTCTTCCCCGTGAGGTTGCCTCCCAGGAGGACTTCGGAGAGTTCGCCCCCGAAGATATACTCGCCGGCCAAAACTTCCTCGAAGTTCGCGATCAGATAGGTATTCCGGAAACTACCGGTGGTGCGCTCCGCAATGCCAACCAGTCCCTCCGCGCCGAGCCTCCTAATCCTAAGGAAGCTTTCACATGGAACAACTCCACCATCAGCCCAGATAACATGCAGCGCCCACTCGTTTAAATAACTTAAAGGTATTCACATTATTAATAATACATGTCCAGCATTCAAGCTGACGATCTAACACTCAGCGTCTCTAAACTGGTTGAATTGAATCAACAGATTAAAGAAGCTCGATCAGATATTAAAGTCCTGGCACAGGCAGAAAAGGCACTTAAGTTGCACATAAAAAAGTTAATGGTAGATAACGGTCTCGACGTCATCAACACCAGAACTGGTAAAATCGCTGTAAAGAAGAGCATTCGCAAGGTTGGACTTAACAAGGTTTCAATTAAAGACGGTCTCAGCGTATTCTTTGAAGGTGACGAATCTCAGGCGGAGTCTGTGTTAAAGGTTATAATCGATAGTTTACCATCAAAGGAAACATCTACGATATCCATCACGGGTGTGAAATCTGCTAAAAATTAACACAATGGTTTGGAATCAGTATGTGTATGAAGCGACGACAGGAAATGATGTGGATTATGATAGCGACGGTGAATTCATTGACGAGGAACCAGGGCAGACTATAGATGATTGGGAGGATATACATTCGGAAGAACTCACATATATGTGGGGTGTGTTTAATACCTTACTATACGACGCCGACATTGACCACCATGGTGATTTTGTCGACTTTGTTGAATTTTGTTATGACGAACATGATACGGATCTGGAACCCACAACATGGGGGAGTCAGGAGGATACATTTTGGTATGAAGAACGACTTTCTCACATTTGGAGAAGCCTCAGACGTATCATACATAATAATAGACTTTATGGAGAAATGATGCGAGGTGCAACGTTTGTTGATTTTACAGACTACATGAAAAAATATATGAGCGTATATTAAATGTTACCCCTCCTCACGTCGCAAAAGGTTGCGATACCGTCGATCCTATTCCTTGCGCTCAGCCCAGGTATGATCCTCAAGACGAATGGCTCTAAACTCACATTCAAGAATGTCAGCACAGACAAGATGTCCGTTCTCTTCCACGGTCTCGTCTTTTTCCTTACGTACTCGCTCATCGCGAAAGCTATGGGTCTCGTTCTTACGCAGACAGACCTTCTCGCGACGACGACGCTGTTCATGGCTCTCAGCCCTGGTATGCTTCTCACGATCCCCCCTGGGTCGGTGATGTCCGGTAAGACTTCCCAGGTTGCGATTATCACTCACTCGGTCGTATTCGCGGTTGTGTTCGCTCTTTTGCGGAAGCAATTTCCTAAGCTGTATTAAGTGACACAGCATGGAATATCTTGTTTTGGGTCCGTCGTCTATGGGATTGTTTAGTTTTATAGGATCATTAAAAAAACACAAAAACGAACTGAAAAATATAAGAGAGATATCAGGCTCATCAGCTGGTGCTATATTAGGTGCGTGTCTAGCCCTCGAAATACCACTTGATGATGTACTTGGAAAGTTTCTGGAAATTGATATAGAAAGATTATCGAAATATAAATTACGGACATTTTTTAGAAACTATGGTCTTGTAGATATGGAACCAGTGAGACGCGCATTGGTAGGTGTTTTTGGGTCGGATATTAAAATCAAGGATTTAAAAAAGAAATTACACATCTCTGCATATAATTTGAATAGGGGGCGAACTGAATATTTTTCAAATGATGTAACACCTGATATGTGTGTAGTAGATGCGGTGTGTATGAGTATGTCAGTACCATTCATAGCAGCTACGAAACAGTATGACGGTAATGTGTACTTGGATGGTGGTACTAAGGAAGACATTCCTATTACACCGTTTTTGGGAAAACCTTATCATAAAGTGTTGTGTTTTAAGCTTAGAGTCAGGGAGAGGTACATAGATAAAATAGACTCATTTAATACCTTTATTACTACTTTATTAGGTTCGGTGATAAGTCTGAGAGAAAATATAGACACACAAAGACTTTGTAAAACTATACTCGTGTCAACAGGTGACTACAACTTATTTAAGTTTGACATGTCGCATGATGATAAATTGCGCATGTTCTTTTTAGGGTTTAACGACTAAATCCCATATGTTATATTTATTTTATCTAGATATAACAAGATGGATGCGTGTGATCCAGATGCCAAATCGTCAAATATCAGGAAACTGATTAAACTCCACACAGGCAGGACCATTTCTATATCCAGTGAGAAGACGTGTGAACTCATGCGCGATATTCGTAAGGGTAGTTTACCACTTCCACCACTCGTACTCACACGTGATAAAAAATACCTATTAGATTCAAAATCTCCTCTCACTCGCAAGGATTATGAAACTTTATTCAAATCTAACGTAACGTCTAAAGTCGTGAAAAGATTAGCGATTAAAGTTGGGTTGACTGAAACTGGTAAGACTATCACGGACCTGAAGCGCGCTATCGGCCGAAAACTATCGAGTATGAAAGTCCGTGAGCCGATTTTATTACCTGGTTCCCGTGTATATTCAAAGGTCAAGAATGAACCGTTCATAAACGAGGAAATGTACGATCAGAACGAAAACCAGAACCGGAACCGCGAGGGAAACCGGATCGAGAACGAGAACGAGAACCGGAACCGCGAGGGAAACCGGATCGAGAACGAGAACGAGAACCGGAACCGCGAGGGAAACCGGAACCGGAACCGCGAGGGAAACCGGAACCAGGGCGAGAGTCAGAACCGGAACCGGGGCGAGAGTCAGAACCGGA
>Ga0181388_1000671_pt1 | contig 11127 bp, 10 predicted proteins | sample 11SPOviralmetaG_FD_130120 | JGI IMG/M metagenome (GOLD analysis project Ga0181388, IMG submission 130120) | Marine viral communities from the oligotrophic San Pedro Time Series (SPOT) site, San Pedro Channel, CA, USA - 11 SPOT_SRF_2010-05-17 | ecosystem: Environmental > Aquatic > Marine > Strait...
AACTGCATCACAAACACTTACTACTGCATCTCCTGTTGTATTAAAGCTAAGGGTATTAATACCTTCACCATTTGTTAATGTACAACTAGCTGAAATTTCACCTTCTTGAAGGAAGATGTCAAAAAGTGATGTACCAGCGGAAAGGATCTTTGGCGTATCTGTCATTGTGACAAAACACGCACTATTACCTACGTAAAGTGAGTCTTTGACTTTAAAGTCTGAGTTAAGGGCCATAACATTATTTATGGCTTATAGCTTACTTCTAACCAAATAAGTTACTTCTATTACCCTTAAATGTGAAGTTAGACATATCCTTACCTTCAAGTGCTACAGCAGAAAGACAAACTCTATCACCGAGTACTTCAGCACCAAACTCTACGAATGGAAATACTGTAGTATGGTTAAGAGCATATTCTGTTGCTACTGCAATTGTACCATCTGATACAACGTTAACCTCTCCATAGAATAAGGCACCATCTGAGTTATCTTCTACCTGGATAATATACTTTGAGCTCTTTGCTGATGAAAGAGGTACACAATCAAGTGTAGCATAATCAGACATATTACCTCTATAGAATAAGAAGTTAGGCTTAAGATTGACTTCTAACCAGTCAGAATTAGCAGAACCATCATTATCACCAAGAATATATGCTGTATTAATAGCTGATAATGTAATAACATCTCCTGGAGATAAACCCACTTTAGGATAGTTAGTAACAAAATCACTAAGATCTGTAGCAGTTGTAACTTGGTTTGTATCAAAGTTATTAATTAGATAGCTGTAAAGACCTTCAACTTTATTCTCAATAGTGGTGATGTTAGTAGCTTCTACCCGACCTGTAGCACTAAGCGAGTTAGCAGCAAGAGCACCACCATCACCAATAGTTACAGCTCCACCTTCTGAGTCAATAAACTTTGCAATTGGCTCTCCTGCTCCAGATTGCTCAGCATATAATGCAGGTGATGTACCATTGTTAATAACAGAGAGAGCAGATGTTGTACTAACAACAGAGTCAATATATGTAAAGTCTCCTAATACAGATAAGTTACCTGTAATAGTTGAATCACCAGTAATATGTAAATCACTTACAATATCCACTCCTGTTATAGTTTGTGACATTACACTATCTCCAATACCAGAAGTTGATGTAAAGATTGAGAAGTTATTTACTGTACCTGGACCAACTTCACCTGAACCTGAACCTCCACCAGCGCTAAAGAGGGTAGTGATATCTACACCACCAGACAAAATGTTACCCTGAATATCGAGTGATCCATTCATCGTACCACCATTAGCATATTGCGTTGCTACAGTACCACCACCAGATGCCATCTCAGTTATGCGACGAATATTCCGCATCTCTTCTTGAAACTTAACATCAATACGCTTCTCAATAGACTTTAAGAAGTTCTTATTACCCTTTACAGGATCATAATCTTCAGTAGCCTCTTTAACAAAACTTATAACTTGTTGCTTAAGATCTCTTGCATCATTTAGTTCAGCAATAATCTGCGCTTTACTCTTCTTAACAACATCGATGATCTCCTCCTTACGAATGTTTGAGAAGACAGACTCTTCAACCATCTTAATCTTTGCATGGTAATAGTCTTTAACATTCTGCTCTGCTTTCTCGATACGAGAAGTAAACTCTTCTTTATAGAGATCAAACTCTTCTACCTTTTCTGTAAGCTTCTTATCAGTTTGACCAAGACGGCTTAATGCTTTGTTGACTGCTTTATCAGACTTATTAGTAGCTTCTTCTAACTGAGTTTTACTATTTTGTACATCTGAATGCAATTCAACATGAGCCCTTTCAAGAGAAGTAATCTCACTAACAAGCTTTCTATGTTCAGCTTTACGCTCCTTTAAACTACCAATAGTATCATTCAACCTACTGGTAAAGTGACCAAATGTAGATTCAAGGGTAAGCTTTGTATCTTCTTCAAGCTTATTGGCAAGAATTGTATTTGTCTTTCGAATCTCTTTAATACGTTCTTCAACAAACACAGTAAGATCTTCTCTACCCTTATCATGAATACTCTTCGCTTCAGTGACAAACTCAATGAACATGCTCTCTTTAGCTTGAGCAACTTCATCAGTAATTTGTTTATTTTCAGCTTTAAGATCAGCAATTGCAGTGGTAATATCTGTCTTAAGATTCTCAACAAGAAGATCTGTTGCAACATTAAATTCAGTCTTTTCTACTAATTCCTTATTACCGTTAAATGGTACAGATGACTTATCTGTTGTAATTACAAATGGCTTTTCAACTTGCTTACCTGCTTCAGCAACAGGTAGCTTAACAACAACATTACCCTTATACGAATCTACTTTCTCAGCAACAAATTGATTACCATCAACAGTGAATTCATAAAGATCGAAAAATACTTCTTTTAAATTTTCAACATAGATTATATCACGTCCACCCATCTTTGTAAATTTAGGTGCAACATTTACTTTAACCTCTTCAATAACTGGATTGTATTTTTCCTCAAGGATTTGCTCCTCTTCAATAGTATCAATTACCTCTGTAGTATTAATTGATGTTACCTCACTTGCTATAAAAGGTCTCTCAATAGGCTGAAACTTCTCTGTTTCATTAGGGTTCTCCTTATTATTAGGATTAAACACCACTGCTTGTTTTCCTTCAACAAGAACAAATGGGTAGTCGGCAGTCTTGCCGGCCATAGTGACAGGTGCAGCAATTACAGGAGAGCCATTATAAGTAGCTACTTTTTCTGCAATATGCTTGTTGCCGTTTATCTCAAACTCATAAACACCGAAGAAGACTTCATTGAAGCTTTCAACACGTATGATGTTATGATCTGAGTTAGGTGAGGTGCCATGCACCTGCTCGCTAAACAGAGTAATCATATATAATCTTATTTAGTCTATCAACAAGGAAAGCCCATGGTTAACCATGGGCTTTCTTGAGTTATTTTTATTTATATATATTACTGCTTAGGAGTCTTAATAAACGGTACAGTTACATCACCAAGAGTCTCATGCTTTTTAGATCCAGGCATATAACGCTCAGGATTAATATCAATACCACCACGACGAGCATAAAGACAGCGTACTGTAAGATCATCAGGCTTACAAGTATCAAACAAACGCTTATAGAGAGCTTCACAAATCTCTTCATGAAAGTGACACTCATCACGGAAGGATACAAGATACTCAAGCAAAGATACTGGATCAACAGCATAGTCACCTTTCATTTCAATGTATACATCACCCCAATCAGGTTGTGAAGTAACACGGCAGTTGGACTTAAGTAGAGCTGAATGATAGCGAACAACATCAACCTCATTCTTAACTACTTTAAGCAACTCAGGAGTCTCTTGATACGTATCAAAGTCCATATCCTCAACAGGATACTCATCTTCAATAGTAATAAACTGACCATGATTCCATTCAGTCTTTGGAGTAGCAAGCTCATCAAGCATCTCTTTATTAGAGAAGATCTTAACTTCAACGTTAACTCCAAGCAGTTCAGAGAGATCAATCTGCGATCTGCGCTGAATCTCAGCACGAACTTCAGCAGAGGTATCACCCAACTTACTCATGTTAAAGGAGTTAAAGTACAACTTAAGCGACTTTGACTCTACAATGTAAAGTGAGTTACAAGGAATGTAAATCTTCCCTACACCAGCTACAGGTAGACCCTTATGAGTCAATCCACTTACTTCATATGCGTTCCATGTATCACCACCTTCGAATGGAAGGTCATCATCTTGAATATCAAGATGAGTTCGGTTACTCTGACGCGGTTCTTTAACCAGAAGCTCAGGATCATAGGTAGCCTTATACTTTGAAGTCTGCCCAAGGTGCTTACTGATATTACTATTATCTAGGTCTTGTAATGCCATAATTCTATTATATTATAATGTCTAATCCTTTCTTATCAAGCACTTTCTTGATAAAAATCATACGTTCTTCTACAGTACCTTCTACTGTAAAAATGTTATCTGCTCTATTTTCTATAATTAAATCATAGATATAATCATCGAACAGTTTTAAAATCTCTTCCCTAAACTCTATGTCAACAGAACGCTCACCATCGTTAACTAGAGGTACACCCCACGGAGAAGTATAAAAGATAACATCATACTTACTAATAAGCTCATCATATACTTTCTGAGCCCACATTAAGGTAGCCTTACTAACCTTACCATGATTATACAACCAATGAGTATAAACAACTCCATCCATAGCACATCGATCTAATACAACATCAAAGCCATCATACCTACGATATAAATTAGCAATATGATCAGTCATAATCATTGACTGAGTTATATCACCACCATTCTCATTAATAGGAAGATCAAACTCACGCTTAATACGACGAGTTACTTCATCAATGAAGTTGAGAGTAGGGTTAAGATCTCTAACCTTATTAAGCAAAGTAGTCTTACCAGTAGACTGCGCACCCGTAAAAGAAACTATCATACGTTATTATAGTATATTTTTATGCAAGATCAAACTCTTTATCAAAGAATTTAACCCATGAACTAAATGATGTATGCTTAAACTTAGCAAATACATCTTCAAGGCTATCTGTTTCATCTTGATAAATAGCAGTCCATTCGAGGATCTCACCATCATCAACAATAGGAGTTACTTTATGAACTACAGATCCAATAGTAGCATGCTTAGCATCATATGCACGAACTTGTGGATCTTTACCTTTAAGCTCAGGATGAACATTAATCAATCCTGGATGGCCATTTACAATCTCATATTGCTCACAAATATCTTTAGGTATGATTCGAAGCCATCCATGTAGAGTTACCAGAGCAGTTTTACAGCCTTCAATACCATGAAGGAAGTTAGCAGTTCGTGCTTCAATAGAACTAACTACTTTAATATTAGTACCTCCACCATATGCCTTACCCTTCTGTCTAAGCTCAAGCTCTTGAAGCTGCTTACACCATTTATTCCTATCAGTATTGTTAGTAACAATAACATCAGGCCATTTACCGAGATGCTTTGCCAAGGCAGCAATCTCGCTACCAGTTTGAGAAAACATCGCTATCCATCTTTTCTTCATATCTAATTATAACAGAGTTCCTTTACCCACGCCCGATAATGCGCTTAAACTGCTTTGCATTATATTCAATATCACTTAACTTATCTTCATCCACTTCAGTAGAGATTAGATCAGCAAGCATTACTGATGGTTTGTGATTAAGTCCTGTATTAGCAACATAACGATGACCTTCAAGTCCTGCTACAACCGGGTTAGAAGTATCAAGTGAACGAATATTCAACTCATTCTCGATAGGTACATAATATTTAAATTCACGAGCAAGTGAAGCACCAAGAAGGTGATGAGGCTTTTTATTATCCCAGATACCATCATCAGCAAGACGCTGAATAAGATGCTGCCTACCTGCACACCAACGGTCAAGTTGACCTAAACGACCTCCACGATTGGAGAAGCTTACACGATCATACCACTTATAGTCAAATGAGATAGCAATATAGTCAGCATTATCAGACATAAACTTATAACACTCAACAAGATCTTGATAGCTATCACCTTGAACAACACCAATCTTAAGAGCATTAATTTTAGGTGCACCATTAAGCATAAACTTCTTCCAAGAGGAGATTGTACCACGAGTATTTTCTAATACATCTGGAACAATATAGAAAGTAGGATCAAGTTCTTCTGCATACTTACAATACTTCTTAGGATCAAACGACTCTCCAAGCTCGAAGATAGAGTTATCTAAAAGTACCTCCCTACCAGCAGCAAGAGAGTACTTAAAGAAATTAAAGTATTCAGGTTGAGTTTCAAATAAATGGACCAGAGCATAGTCATAGTCGTTATAGGTCCAAGACTTTTCAAGGATAGAGATAGGAGATTCGTGACTTACCAACATATAACATATTATATAATACCTACTACTGTTAATCAAGCGTAATTTTTACTATTGCAAATTAATACTCCTGATTAAATATATGTATATGGCAACAATTATTGGAAGTGTAGGAAAGGTACTTAACGCAGCAAACGGTAAAGTGGATTCACTTACCTCTATTGCTAAAGGTGTCTTATGTCTACCTTCAATTCTTGCTGGTTTACCTGGTTTAGGTAAGGGACTTATAGGTAGTATTGTAGGCGGTATTGGTGCTGGTCTAGAGTCAGCAGTCGGTTCGATAGCAAATCTAGTTACAGATACTATACAAGATTCAATTGAAGCTATTACAGGTGCAATTACAGGTGTTGTTGATACAGTTGTTGGGCTTGTTGCTGATGTCGCAGCAGTAGTTACAGCTGGCAAAAACTTCATTGCTGGACTAAAAGATGCAGCTAGTGATGCAATGGATTTCGCTGACAAAAAAGAGAATTGTAATTTTGCTGCTGCACAATTGATGAATTGTATTGTTGGAGAAGCATTAGATAGTATCAAAATTAAAGATGTTAAATCGATTAGTGATGGTATAGGCTCAGTAACAGACTCAGTTAATAAAGCAGCTGGTGCCATTACAAGTTCTACTGGTAGTATTAACAAGATGGTAAATAAGCATTCAGATCAAATTGGTAGAGCGGCAAAAATTGTTGAAAAATCAAATCTATTTTAAATATGAGCAAGTTATATTACGGTACAGTTATTCATAATTCAGACACTCTCTCACAGGAAGATGGTGCACCAATGGGACGTGTTAAAGTTTTTATATTAGGAGAGACTCCTTCTGATGGAGAAGATTTCACGCAGCCTAGAGGTGGAAATGTTGATAAGGTTATTTCAGAAGACGCTCTTAATGCAGTAGGAGACGAGGTTTACGCGCTAGTTATGCAGCCTGTTATGGGACCTGGTACAACAGGTAGATATAATGCTGAGAGTGATACCTTTAATGTAGCTGATAATGTTCCTATTGAAAGATTAGATGGAGTACCAGAGGCTGAAGCCTACGCTAATGGTGTACCTGATGGGTTTGCTGGTGCATCAGGATCGACAGCTGGTGTTAACGCTAATGCTTTTGCTTATACACCAGATAACAGATCAAATGCATTTAAAGGAGCGCTATCAATTCCAGGTATAGGTACAACTGTAATAATTGGTTATATGTATGGAAAAAAGCAACAGCCTATTGTACTTGGTGTTGTTGCAGGTCAAGCAGAGTTTGACTCTATACATGGAACTGACGTACAGCCAAATGTACCAACAGGTGCTTATGGTAGTCTTAAACGCGGACAATCCAATAACCCTTAAACTAGAAGAAAATGAGTATTGATAAACAAATTCAAGCTGATGGTGAGCACATCAAAGAACGAGATATAACTGTTGCTGTTAACACACAAGCTGGTGCTTTAGTGTTTGACGATAATACAACAGAGGAGCGAACGCAGTGGACAGCTAAATCTGGAGCTCATATCACAATGAATAAGGTAGGTGTAACAAAGTTTTCACCTAATAATGATCAGGAGCAGGTACTTGGAAATAAGTATAGTACGACAAGAGGTGATTCACACACAATAGCCGAAGGCATGATGGAATTAAGACCATTTGGTGACTTTACACTTATTGCTGGTTCAGAGGAGTTCTTTAATAATCCAATCGCTGATCAATGGATAGAGGCTCAGCAGGAGGTTGCAGCAGCTAAAGCTGGTGGTGAGCTTGCTATTGGTGGTGTTGGAAATAATACCGGAATGGAGTATCCGATGAATGGTACGTTGTCTAATGATCCAAATTCAGATGTAGGTACAGTTGAAGGAGGTAGTTTTGAGACCAATAAAGCTCAGGATAATATTGAAACTCTTCTTGAGAAGAAGGGTGGTGAGTTAGCAGCTATTGAGAAACAAATGGGGGTTGGAGGAAGTGCAAAGATTATGACTACCAAGCATCTTTACCTTCATGCTGGTCCTAAACCAATTATTAATGATTCAGGTCTTATTGTAGAAAATGGTAGATCTGTTACCCGTAAAAAGGTTATTAAAAATGGTGAAGTAGTTGAACAGAAGACCGGTACAACATTATTCGAAAGTAAAGATACTTCTTCTGCCGTACCATTTGGAGATATTCATTTAGCAGCTGGTACGAAAATAAGAGCAACGGCTGGGTCAGGTGGTATTGGTTTTAATACAGCTGGAGATGCAAGTTTCACATCAAATGGTAGAACTACTATTGGAGGAGCAGAAGTAGCTATCGGTGGAGGTACTAAAAATGATTTAGGTAGAGTTTCTATTAAAGCAGACAAGGATGTATTTATTCAGAGTCAGGATATACTAACAATTGATGGAGGAGATATTAGCGTTATTGCAGATGATGGACAAGTTACAATAGATGCACCTCAATCAGTATTTACAGGTAATGTACATATTAAAGGTGATTTAATTGTAGAAGGTAATGTATATGTTAACGGTGGAGTTGGTATTAGAGTACCTAACGGTGATGTTGTCGCATCCGGAGTATCATTAGTAAATCATACACATAAAGGTGATAGTGGTGGTACTACAAGTCCACCTAATTAATTAAAAACATAAGTAACCCCCGATACAAATTAATGTAAAGGGGGCTGTTAAAATTAGAGGATCTCGTCGACAAGACCAAGCTCTTTACAAGTCTTTGCATCAAACCAAAGATCATGCTTGAGAATCTCATTGAGCTTCTTCATAGGCACATTTGTATACTCTTTGTAGATGGACTTAATAGTCTCCATCAAGTGCTTATTGTTCTCCATATCATCTTCAAGTTCTGTATACCGCCCATACATTCCAGAAGAGAGTTGGTGAATAAGCATCTTTGAGTACTTACCAATAAAGCGCTTCGTACCAGATGCAGAGATCATTGTAGCAGCTGAAGCAGCAGCACCATCAATATAAGTATGTACATCTGAATTAAGGTTACGAATAGTATCTACAGTAGCCAGTCCAGCAAATACTGATCCACCATAAGAGTTAATACGTAAATTAATAATAGGGTTGACATCGAGGAATGCTCCTGATACTTCCAGTTTTTTGTCTACAGCATAAAGAGTAGAGTTGAGCTCAAGAGCATTTGACTCTGTTACATCACCATAAAAGTAAACGTTATTCTCGATGGCTCTAATGGCTCCGCCACCTCCACCACCAACGTTCATTCCACCTGCACCTGCAAGTAAAGCTTCTAGAGCCGCGGCTGAGGTTTCAACACCTCCTTCTTCTGCTGAGTTAGTATATTTCCATTTCATATATGATTTCTCGGGTATCCTTTAGTATCACCAACCAACAGTAATGCAATGTCACGTCTCGCTTTAGAAACGATCATTTGCTCTTTGGCTGATAATTCTGTCTTCAATTCTGAGAAAAAATGAATACTAAGCACACCAATGTTGCGCCATTGTCCATTTGATCTCAAGATGGATAAGTGATTGCTAGCTACATCATCATCTTCCAATATCTGGAAGTATGCTGTCATACCATACTCATCTCTATCCTCTTTAATTGTAAGATACAAATACCGATCATCAACTAATTTCTTTAAAATACTTCCCATTTTTTCCAGCACGAAGTCAGGCTGGTTAAGCTCGTTATCAATACGACGACCTTTCTTTCTGGTAGCCTCATACACGAGCTTCATCTTCTGAGTGCTAACACCAGTATGGTATTTACCACCGTTATGAAACTTATGGATAAGCACTCTGTCCGCACCAGAGACAGCTTGCAAGAGATATTCTATGTATCCTTGTACTTGACTCTGTAATTCAAGAGCAGTGCTGTTAATAGGGTCATTAGGGTCTTGCTTATCCTTATTCTTCTTCTTAAAGACCTTCAACATGCGCTGTGTTATAGTAACAGGCGGTTCATCACCATTCTTAATAGCGCGTTTATATGCCCACTTATTTCTTAACCACATACCGAATAGTGGTAATATAATAACTGTCATAAACTCAGTAAAGATGTCCTTAAACCACTCAGTTATATCCGTCAGTAAATCAACTAACGAGTGAATGAATAAAAGAACATAAAACATAACCGGCCTACATTAATATTTATTGGCCAACTATAAGGTTAAATGAAACCATGTAAGGTTATTTTATCCTTCACATGATGCACATTCATTAAGAGATCTTGCAAGTTCCTGAGCAGGATTAGCGCTTCGTTGATAATACAAAGACTTTATACCATTTTCCCATGCCCATACCAGAAGTTCATTAACTTCTTTAGGTTTTGTATTGGGTGGAACCATCATATTAATAGATTGCCCTTGATCAATGTACTTTTGACGCTGTGCAGCTTGAATAAGTATCTCCTTTTGACTAATCTCACCAAAGTTCTTAAATACTTCCTTCTCATGATCTGTAAGGAAGTCAAGATGTTGAACTGATCCACCTTTCTCAAGTATACTTCTCCATGTAGGATTATCATCCTTATCATATGTTGCAAGCACTTTAGTTAGTTCAGGGTTCTTATATGTGAACTTACCTTTAGCAAGATCCTTTGTAAAGTAATTACTATTAAGAGGTTCAATAGAAGGGCTAACTTGACCCAAGATAAACGATGACGAGGTGGTAGGAGCAATAGCAACTAAGCAGCTATTACGTAATCCATAACCTTCCATAAGAGCTGGAACACCATATTCTACAGCCATCTCTCTTGAAGCGTTAACAGTACGCTCTTGAATAGTCTTAAAGATAACAGAGTTCTGAAGTTTAGCTTCCATTGACTCAAATGCAATACTCTCTTGCTGTAGGAATGAATGCCAACCTAATACACCAATACCTAATGCTCTCTGTGTAACAGCGAACTTATGAGGTGCTTCCATGTTCTTAATACCTCTTGTTTTGTTAATGAATTCTGTCATTACAGCATCAAGGAAGTATGTTAATGTCTCAATAGCATCTGTCTCTACAATCTCAGCCCATTTAGCAAGGTTAAGAGAAGAAAGATCACATACAAATGATTCATCTTCATCTGTAGATAGGAAGATCTCTGTACAAAGATTGGAAGCATTAATACGCTTATTCTTATCCTTATATACTTGTGGAGCATTATTGTTGGCATTATCTGAAAAGAAGAGATATGGATAACCTGATTCATATCGCTTCTTAATAACCTTACCCCAAATAGAGCGCTTCTTCTTATCACCAGCAATCATATCCTCCATCCACTCATCACTAATAGTGACTCC
>Ga0181388_1000674_pt1 | contig 11115 bp, 9 predicted proteins | sample 11SPOviralmetaG_FD_130120 | JGI IMG/M metagenome (GOLD analysis project Ga0181388, IMG submission 130120) | Marine viral communities from the oligotrophic San Pedro Time Series (SPOT) site, San Pedro Channel, CA, USA - 11 SPOT_SRF_2010-05-17 | ecosystem: Environmental > Aquatic > Marine > Strait...
CACCACCCACCCACCTCACCACACCACCACCACCACCACCACCACCACCACCACCACCACCACCACCACCACCACCACCACCACCACCACGCATATGTTTCATGAGCTCATTGGCTAAATCTTGGATAGGCGTTACAACAGAAGGGACTCCGCCACCACCACCTCCACCTCCACCACTGACACTGCGGCCAGTAGACGGACGCATGAATCGACGAACAGCTTCAAGCATGCCAACCAGTACCAGTTTGGCTTTCTGCATATTGTGTTTAGCTTGTTGCTGATGTCGCTTGTTGTCGGGACTGGTAAAACTGGGGATAATGAGGTCGTAGATGTCATGTAGAGCTTGGATCCGTTGGTTAATCTCACCGAGTGTCATGACGTTGATGGCCGCCATGTCCTCGCCGGCCAACAACTCATCACGAGAGTCGCCAGTGTCCTTCACAGTCTGTGGGTCCACTTCAGACACGAATCCGCCTTGAGGTGGTGGACGCATCGTCACAGTAGGATTACCGTCAGCATCGATGACCGAGTCGTACAACGAAGAATGTTGACGGTCCTCGGCCATGTCATTGAACGTGGCAGCCAACACCTCTACAGGGTTTCGCTTGTCGTGTCTGGCCGTGTAACCGTTGTATAGTTCGTTCTCAATTACACCTGCACGACTTGGAGGAAGAAACTGACTCGTACCTTCTCTATTGCCGAAAGAACTTTCGGCGTCAGAATCGATGCTCTGTACAGTCCCTTCTCGTTGTCCAAAGGCCTGGTCAGAAGAACTCAGCGCTTCGGGAATCACATTATTTGTGGATATGGCTGAAATGTTCGATACATTCTCCTCCAGTGGTGTTACATCATCTTGTCTTGAGCCAAAGCTAGACTGTTGTGCATCTTCTACAGGTGCATCGAGATCCACCTGTTCCCCTTCTGGTCTGCCAAAAGCTTTTGTCGATTGGTCCTGAAATTTGATGCCCGTATCACGGGTTATTTCCTCTTCTAAAGTAAGACCACTCTTACCCGTACCAGCACCCGTACCAGCACCCGTACCAGCACCCGTACCAGCACCCGTACCAGCACCCGTACCAGCACCCGTACCAGCACCCGTACCAGCACCCTTATTAGCACCCTTGTTGCCTCGTAGTCGTTTGTAGGTTTCCATCCGAGCTTTGTGCATGTTGAAGGATTCCTTTGGACTCAATTTTTCTATCTTCTGTTGAACAAGTTTGAAAAACAATTCATTTGCATCGGGATACGCTGCATCGTTCGATTCCATGTTCCCATGATGATATGTACCCACCAGTTTATCCAGTTCTTCTATTGAGTCTATTTTAGAAATTCTTTCTTTCATCTCATTTTTGATTTTGAGTAGCTTCTTTTCATGGTCAGTCTGCGGGCCGTGATCTTCGGGTACAGCGTCAACATACCTTTTTGTGTTTTTTTTTAGGGCTTTTTTTTCCACTTCTTTCGATTCTCCAGACTTTGCACCTGGTTCTTCTTTCGCTTCTCCAGACTTTGCACCTTGTTTTTCTTTCGCTTCTCCAGACTTTGCACCTTGTTTTTCTTTCGCTTCTCCAGACTTTGCACCTTGTTTTTCTTTCGCTGCCGCTTTTCCAACCTTTGTTGTGGATACTCGTACATCTTTATTATGACGTTTGATTGCTGTTCGTATCGTGGAAACATCTGACTTTAGTCCAGACGTATCCATACCCTTGCTCTTTGCCTTTTCAAGCAATTTATTTACGTCGTCAATCTTCATATATTCACCAATCAGTTTTTTTTCCTTCCCCACATGGGGACTGTCGGCCACCTCTCCCATGGGAGATTGTAAAAAAGCCCGCATTAAGTCCGTTCGATCTTTCTCAAACCGCCAGATGATTTTTCTGACGTTACTGGCATCTGCGATCGGTTCCGCCTTTTTCAAGTCTTTATTAAATTTTTCGTCGTTGGGTGCTACAAACTTATCCTTGTTAAAATTAAGTGTATATCCCAACTTTTTTTGGCCATCAGCCGATTGGGCATATTCGAAACCCTTCTGAAAAGACCCTATGCGTTTCAGTATATTCTTGTCGTAAGAGCTTAGCTTGGCCCACACCTCTGACATGGCACGATCATGAGCGGCGATATAACGTTTTTGTTCTTCGCTCATAAGATGTAGTGGTGGCATATTGGGTCTTTCAGGCATTTTTGGGAGAAACAGAAATGGAAAATTGCGAAAAGGAGTAGAAAAAAGTAGTTTTTTTATGCATACATCACATTTATTTTATGAACTTGCCGACAATTGCACGCGACCAGTATTGGCGCTACAACTCAAGAAAGTAGCTGTTTCGTAAATGACGTGGACCTGATGCTCATAGCCAGTATAGTCCACATTATAGGTACCGTCTTGATTGTCGTTTTTTTTAACACCCTTCTCTACAGGCGCTTTTTTGTAGGTAATTTCCAATAACGGGTTCGAGATCTCGCGCATAGCAACAACATTGCTCAGATCCGTGTCGTCACCAAATCCTAAATCGAGACGTACAACGTAATTATACACATGGTGATCTTGGTTCCTGACCGAGTCCGACTGGTTACTATTTAGGAAATCCCAGTTACATCCATACGTATCCAAGAACTTTGCAGGCACGTCGACAACGTCAGTGTTGTTGAAGGTGAGTTTCACGTGAGTGATTTCAGCCATCTGACGGGCTCCTGGCCATTGTGATTGCATATCATTCACAGTAACCATAATATACATACCGCGAATCGCCGCCGACTCTTTTAGCTTTAGGGTGACCGTTTTGTAGGGATTGACATGTTTGGGGATATGTTTATAAAAATCTTTTTCCAGATCTTGTACTTCTGCGACATATTCGGGTTCCACAACATGCGGGACTTCGCGTGTACTAATACCTATTAGGCGGCTCAACATCCCATCCCCGTAATTTTTCGACACGATATGATTTAAATGAGTTTCGTCGAGAATACGATAGTGAACCAGCAACTCCACACTTGTGATATTCAGGTGGTCATCAACCACATCTGTATGATCAATGTACATACTATCCGTTTCGGTTGCATTAAATACGAACATATTTAGACTTGACCATTTTACCGTGACATGATGTGGCTCCTCAAAGTTAGTCAAAATACCGTAGCGCATCGGATCCCGAAATAGGTAGAATGGAAGCCAGATATGGTGGTCAATAGCGTCAGTTGTTACTGACGGATAGTGTTCAGCGATAGCCTGCTTACGCGCACTCGGCAAGCTCGCATATCGCGCTATAATCTGAAATTTGTCTAACTTTTCAATCACTCGTCCAGATGTTGAGAGCGTTACCTCCTCGATACAATCTAGTAGATTGAAGTACGAAAAACTGCGTTCAGCCGCAGTCGATCCATCCGCACGAATGCGAAGCCAGAACCCTTGTGCGATACCGTTCTTGGCTACCGCGAACTCGCACTCAGCATACGGTTGAAAAGAACCGCTCTGCTTGGGGATTGGTAGCAGCTGCAGACTGTGAGGTACGGTAAGGCGGTTCTTTTCGTCGTATACCCATGGGTTCTGTACCGTCGACGCATTCACTGTAGCGACCACAGCAGAAGACTGGTTGGATTGCAAAATTGGATCGGACATTTGAAAAAACTAAGGTGTGAAGCAGAGTTGTGTTGTACGGGTGTTACGGGTCTACGTAGATTTTTTTTAAGAACTAATGGACAACTGAACGCGACCAGTACTAGAGGAGGTGCTCAGGAATGTGGCTGTATCATACACCACGTGCAGTTTATACTCAGTTACTTTACCGAGAGTTCCCAATTCATCCTGTGCCCACCTGAATTTGACTACGAGTTCAGGGTTCGAGATCTCCCGCATGGCCACAACATTGGACAGACCCTTATCATAGCCCAACCCAAAATCAATCTTGTACACGTACTGCAAGCATCCCGTAACCATTTGCCCCAAACCAACTGATCCTGAGGCTAGATCCGTTGACTGGCCCCATCTGCCGTAGTATCTGAGAAGTGTAGCTGGGACGTTCAACACAGTGGAGTTGTTGAACCGCAACTCAATCTCCTCAATTGGCGCAGGTGCCCCTTTCAAGTGGTTGGGGCCATCCTGTGGACAGAGCATAACGTACATGGCCCTTACCGCTTCATTCTCTTTCAACTGCATTCGTTCTGTTAGAACAGTACTATCAGTCATTGCCGGCTTATCAGCTCTCACGTCGTGAACAGCCTCCCGCTTGCTGATGTCTACGATGCGACTCAGTAACCCGTCTCCGTAATTTTTCGAGACGATCTCATTCATCTGTGGCTCATCCAGTTGGCGGTAGTGGCCAATCAGTTCTACTTTTTGCAGAGTATCGTTGACAAGCACACTACCAGTACCGCCTGCTGTATGCATCAGCTTCATATCGTCGTCAGAGCCAAATTGAATTTCGACTCGGAAGGGTTCTTCGAAATTAGTCAGAAGCCCATAACGCTGTTGATCCCTACTGAAATAGAATGGTATGGGCATGGTTGCCACAGTGGAAATAAACCCGTCAACAGGTCTTGTCATGAACATGGACGATTCTACAGATTGTTTGTACGCTGGAGGCATATCGGCGATGCGGGCAAGCAGCTGTTGTCTGTCCAGTTTCTCAATAATTCGACCCGAAGCGGTTAGGCGTATGGATGCGATGGTCGACAGAAACCCGAGTCGTCTCTGATGTTCGTCAAACGGTTGTGCATCGTCAGAACTTCTGTAGGCTTCATTATTGTTTTCACCATACGTTTCATGAGTACCTCCTGTGATTTTCACAAACAGTTGCTGGAGTAGACCATTCTTGGGCAAGTCGAATGTTACGGTGGTGTTGGCGGAAGCTTGGCCCGAACTGCTTTGAATGTTCAGCAGCTGGAGCGCGTGGGGCACAGTCAGGCGATCCGTCTCGTTGTACACCCATGGGTTTTTTGTAGTGGATTCATTGATAGTGGCCACTACAGCGGAGGACTGGTTCGACGAGAGGATTGGGTTCGACATCGTGTAATTGGTTGTGTTGCGGGAGTGAGGAAGGTTACTTTTTAGGTGGTTGCTGTGTTAGAGAGATAATATTTCGTACATGTCTTCTGCGGGCAACCGCATTATGTGGGACTCTGGCAGGTTTTCAAGAACAGCCTGCAGTACATCTTCCTTCAGTTCTGGATCGGGTTCGTGTTCGTACTGTTGGGGTGGTGGTGGTGGTTCGGTGTACGTGCCGATAGGCTTGGTGGACACCGGGTTCAGTTGGTTGTGCTCCCGGAGTGCTTCCTGGAGTATCTCGGGCATCACGGACTGCAGGATCTGTTGGCGAGCGGTGTTGACCACCTCTCGGAGACCACTCGGTCCAAAAACCAGATGTGTTCCTTGAGCGGCCGCTGCCCCATGTTCGGCGTGCGCCTGTGGGGACACGGTGATCAGTTTGTTGAGAATCCCTGTCCGGTCCAGATGAGTCATTGCAGCAATGCCGCTGAGAGCCGCTCTTCCGGGGTTGAGGGCTACACCAGACACGACCTGGTTGAGGTGTCCTAGGTTCTGCATAACGTGTGCAGCAACGTGCCCGCCTAATCCCATACCTCCTAGGTGGATTCGACTGGAAGGGTGACTTTTCATGGTCTGTTCAGTTTTCTGCTGAGCCCGGTGCACGGTGTTTTTGTACGAGGCGGGTGTCATGCCGGGCATCGACGTTGCACTGGGTCGGATGTTCACGTACATGTCTTTGAAACCACTGGCTGACCCAGATCCTATCCCGTACACATCGACACCGTCCGCGTCGGAGTCCAGGTGAACCACCTGATTATTTGTGGCGGGCTCGATGCGCTTCTGCTCTTGCAACTCACTGAGCTTCGAGAGTCCAAGCAGCATGCCCACTGTCGGAGTGTGGAATTGTTCGACCACTTTGTTGGCCGCCGTCTGGGTCACGTTTTTGGCAACAAAATCGGTGTACGTGTTCGAAGTCCGCCCTTCCTTGAAGAAAGAACTCATGTTATGCTTGGATACCATCGGCTGAAAGGGAACGTCGTGTCTGATCACGTTTCCAAACGCTGGAGACTGTGCTGAGGCAGGGTCACCAACTACGCTGTGCACCGTCGTGATCTTGTCGGCTGCCGCTGTTAGCTGTGGGTCTTGGAAGGGATGGTTTGTCGCTATCAGTTGTGGATTAAAAGCCACCGCCTCTTGCATCCATGGCGCCGCGGCGTATTTGTATGCGGATGACATGGTGATCGAACCTCCAAGTGAGTGACCCGTGGTGACCACATCGTAGTTGTGCCGATTGTGAGCCTCTTCGACTAAATCCATAGATCTAACGAATCTGGGGTCACTATGCTGTGATCCCGTGAGGATACTTGGGTTTGACGCCAGCCAGTCTTGCTGTAGGTCGGCACTGCCACGATGTGCCACCACCGTCTGCTCAGTGGTGTGGTTGTGGTACACTGCTGTCTCCGGCGTGCTCAACTCGGCATCATATACATGATCTCCAATGTCGGTGCGAGTTTCGGGGCTGAGGTATGCATCAGCAGCAGCCTGTCGGACCACGTGGTGACTGTCTGGAACTCCTGAACCGTCGCTCCCGGATGGTCTGGAGATTCGAGTCGTTTCGACATCCGTTCCCAAAGGGTCAAGACGCGCTCGTTCTTCGTAGATACGAGGATCGGCCCTCTGTGCTTCTGCAGGCTCAGGCTGTAGCCGTTCTTCGTAGAATCGGGGATCCGCTCGATTCGGCGGTATTTCTGTAGACGGCGCCGTCGTCTTCACTACATCACCGGCCACCTCTTGTTCCGCTACTTCAGCGACTGCCCGATCTCCCAGCAACACTGTAGACTTCATCCCGCTAGCCAGTGTCTGCGTACCCACACCTCCAAAAGCGGCATCCACTGCAACAGCCACTGCAGCCTCTCCCACTGTGTAATTGCGGTTGTGTTCGATGTACGTATCTGTACCCTTTACTGTGTCTACGGCCGAGCCGATGGGGTCAAACGCACCTCGAAACATAGACACTCCCAGCACTTCACCTGCGTCTACCAACGTGTCCACTGGATGGTCCTTTAGATCGGTGTACGCTTTTTTGTCGAATTTGGTGTTCGCCGCAACAGGCAGCCATGCAAGCAGTTCGGAACCGACTCCAGCAAGCGCCGAACCTACTTCGAGGCCGAGTGCCTCTGCCGTCATAGCTCCCAGGAAAAATGCCATGTTGTAAATGTTTGTTGATAAAGGTTAATTGTATGTGATGTAATGTACAGACACAGAAAACTATGCCATAAGATCCGCGTGTTCGAGTTCAAAAATCATGTGCAAATCTGTGATGTAGGAGTCAGTGCCAGCTGGACTGGCTTGTCGTGCCAACATCATGGGTACTGTGCAGGCTGGGTCGGACCACAGTGTCACAGAGAACCCATGTTGGATCTCGTTGGCATAGAAGCGAACATTGCAATCGGATTCGGTGCGCTTCACACTGGGATCCATCGAGACAGGGATTCGTGAAACTTGATGGTTTGCACCCACGTGTTCATGGGTCGTGAACGGGAACTGTACGTACACCATGTGCCGACAGTTGTTCAAAGGAGGGTTTGTGCTTGTCGTTGCTTTTGCGTAGCGTACCAGCACAGTCTTTTTCAGGCAAATCTCCTGTGCCTCATACGCTTGGGACAATCTGATATTGGCAATGTTGGTAGGTGTTGCCGTGGCTTCGATGTCGAAGTGCAGGAGTACCATTTTTTGAAAAAACGCGTTGAGAAGTGTACAGTTTTGATATAGGTTTGTTGAAGTACATGCTAGAGATTATATGCGGCGCAACCCGGCTTCGAGTTGCTTTAGGTCTACGGGGGCATCGCGAGAAGCTGCCGTCAGTTCGGGATCGGTGTCCAGGGGTGGAGGCGTTGACAGGTCTCGCTCACAGTTGACGCAGCCGCAGTTGATAGTGGTGCACTTGCTCTTTTGGACGGCAAGTACAAGGGAGGCAATGCTGGCGGACACAGCTCCCACGAACAGAGACAACTCACTCCAGTTGGTCATTGACGGATCTTGATGGCGGCGGGAAGTTTAAGCAGGTACGGGTCTTGTCGTTCTAGTGAGGTAAATTTGCCACGGCCTTCGGGAAGATTGGTACCGCCTTTCATGAACGCCTGGTCTCCGCGGGTACCGGACTGGTGTCTGCCAGAGTCGTACGTGGAATGACCGGACTTGTTCTTGTTGTACTGCTCCACGGGGTCGAAGCGCAGCTGCTGGCGGTCCTCGAACTCGGACACGTTGCGCTTACCGGCGAGGCTTGGTTTTCCGTCGATGAACCGCTGTCTTTCGACGACTTCCTCCCGGAAACGGTTGGCCTTTGTGGTGTTGGTTACCTTGGTGATCTTGTCCGTGTCGACGTCGGGAGCTCGGGCCATCATGGTCTTGTTTGGCGGTACGGTGGCGGTGGGCTTTTTGGAGTAGCGGATGCCGGTCATCCCGTCCCGCCCCTGGCGCTTGTTGACTTGTTCGGTATCGAATATCATTGTTGGTGAGTCGGAGGCTGTTGTAGGTTGGTGGTTTGACGGGTTTGGTTTTAGTAGCGGGTTTTTTTTCAACTTGTTTGTGAGCGGAGATGAAGGACTTGCCCACCAGTCGGTGACTCTTTGGAATAAGTGGACCAGTGGTGCGGCGGCCCTTGACAGTAGGTTGGCGAGACAGCTCCTTACGAGCTCGAGAGGTGCCTTCGCCTGTTGGAGGCGGGGTGAGGCCGGTATCGAAGTACTTGTAGCGGCGCATTGGGGTTTACAGTAGGTTGCCTTTTTTTTGCATGGCCGAGACAAGGCGCTGCTGCTCCCGGGACCGGTTCTCGATGGAGTACTCCTCCACCACTGGTGCCGACACGGCCACTCCAGTAGCTCCAGTCGATTCCTTCTCGGTGCCGTCGGCTTGGTCAATGTCTTCGCCCTTCTTGTCCATGAACGAGAGCCCGTGACTCTTGTCGTACGAGTCGAACTTGCGGGTTGTGGAGACATACTTGTCGCGCTCGTGCCCGGAAAGGTATGTGCTGTAGCCGCTGTTGTTTGCGTAATAACCGAAGCGGTCTGCTTTTGGACGGGCTACTCCTCCGTGGTCTGTGTCATTGGTCGCTGATTGGATGTGCTGCTTGTGCCGAATGTGGCTCTGGTGCTGCTTGAGGACGGTCATGTCTTTGATGGAGTCGAGGTGTTGGGGTATTGATGTTCAGGTGCAGTTATTTTTTTTGATCAGAACGTCAGATCCGGCTTCTCCATCTTCCAGTCGTCTTCGGACCCAAACAGCCGCTTGTTCTTCTCTTTGATGTCCGCATCGCACAGGTGCACGTAGTCCCGATGGGACTTGCGGTTGGCGATGTGCACGGAGACTGCGATGAAGCGGTACTCCTTCGACAGAGTGATCTGGTCAAAGATGCGACGGCTCTCCTTCAGCCCCTCCTTGTCTGAGGTCAGGGACAGGTAGTTCTCGATCAGGGTTTTGCGCTCGATGTAGGAAGCCAATCGGGACGCCAGGATCACATCAGCGTTGTTGCGAATCGCCGGCGGAATCAACGTGATGCGCTGGGAGATCAGTATCGTGGCCATCTCGTTCTTCTTGCACGGGTCCTCGCGGCAGACGTGCCGTCCGTTCACTGCGATCTTCTGCAGGATACCACCGGACTCGCGCACCTCTCTCGGATCACCGACCATGTCATCGAGGATCAGGCACACCGAGCACCGCACCATGTCCGACTGGCGGTCCTGGCCTTTGTTGTAGTTCGCCACCTCCTGCATGCGCTTGATGATGGTCGGCACGTGGTCCAAGGTGGTGAACTGGTAGGTCATGGGGATGCTCTCCTCGTACCCGCTCAGGGTCTGGGAGATGAGGAAGTAGTGGGTGAAGCGTTTCTCTTTGTGAAACTTCCGAAGCCAAGACAGCACGTGTTCGGTTTTGCCACTCCGGCGGGGTGCCACCACGAATGCGAAACCGTTCTGAGGAAAGTGTTCACTGGGATCGAACTGATCGAAGTCGGGCTCTCCAGGGGCTTCCAGGAGTTGCTGAGAGGATGTGTCGGGGTCGTCTGCGGTTGCCGTGTCGTCTTGAGTCTCGGTGGCGTCAATCGCCTCCTTGGGGTCATAGGAGTCTGCTTTGGGGTTCGGTACCGTTGGTTGGGGAGGGGCTCTGCGGGGCATGGGGCTGTTTTTTTTTACAAGTTAGGCTATGTTTTAGATTGTGTATATTATTTGAGAGTTAACATGCACTTCTTTGATGCATCAATGCCTCTCTGAAGATGCTTGCGGATCCGAAGATTGATCGAACGAAACGAGGGGTTGTTTTCATCCACTGTTAGAAGGTTCAACCTCATCAAGTACATGGCGTATTGGGGGTCCTTGTATCCGATTTCCTCGTACGTACTGTCCTTGTAGACCCCGGAGTCCATCTTCAGAGGACTGTCTTCGACTATGCTCTTAGTCACCTTTCTGTACTGGCGACGTGCGTTCAGCAAGCTGTCCCATAAGTTGGGTGAGAACTGTTTGACACAGACACTCCCCACTGGGAATAGCATGGCACCCGTCGAGCTGTTGCGGAGTCTGTTCAACTCCTTGATGTGCTTTTTGCCGCATACGCAGTGGTGGGCACATTCCTTGTCTTCTTCATAACTGAGGTGATACCATTCATTGAAGGCTTCCTCGATTCGTTTGGACTCACTGTGCTTCAGGACTTCCCGCACGAGTGCCCAGTAGTAGACGGACTTCTTCTCTTCAGACTTGTCGGATTCCATGGTGAATTGATTAATGACCCTTGGAGGTGTCACATCGGTGACTTATCCGAAATTTCTGCGGATTTTCTCCGGATTTTCTCCGGAAATTTCTGCTTCTTAGAAATTTCTGGTTGTTGGACTACATGTCTGCAGCATTTCTCATTTCTCAATTCATTCTCTCCGAACAACATGTCAGTACATCCCGGTTCGTTGTCTTACCAAGCGCGGTTGGAGCGCGGGGATCTGGAGGAACTCGACGACCTGCAGATGGAAGAACGCTTCCAAGCCGCCTTGCGTTGCCACCTGAGCTCCACCGATGCCGACACGGGTGACACCAAGTTTGATGTCAAGACCTCTACGCACGTCTCCGCCGAACTGGTAGAAGCTCTGAACAAGGAGC
>Ga0181388_1000677_pt1 | contig 11107 bp, 13 predicted proteins | sample 11SPOviralmetaG_FD_130120 | JGI IMG/M metagenome (GOLD analysis project Ga0181388, IMG submission 130120) | Marine viral communities from the oligotrophic San Pedro Time Series (SPOT) site, San Pedro Channel, CA, USA - 11 SPOT_SRF_2010-05-17 | ecosystem: Environmental > Aquatic > Marine > Strait...
AGATTTCCTGAGCCATCATCTTTGACTAAGAATGGAAAACCTTTCATTTCTTGTTGAACAATTTGATCCTTAAATTCACGACCAATTAAGCGTTTCGCATCATAGACTGTATTGGTAGGGTTCATCGCTGCTTGATTTTTAGCTCCGTCACCGATAATACGTTCATCATTAGAAAACGCTACATAACTAGGAGTGGTTCTATTTCCTTGATCATTTGCAATAATTTCACAACGATTATCTCGCCATACACCCACACATGAATATGTTGTTCCTAAATCAATTCCAATCGCTACCATTTATAATTAATTATATGATATCTTTTTTAAGTATTTTATTAGTTATTTCTTTGTTTATTTCTTTGTTTATATCCCCTTTTAATTGTTCCCATATTTCTTGTAGGACTTTATCATATTCAGGTTTTATCTTTTCTTCAATCATTTTGATAAACTTTCGATTCACTTCTAAAGGTTCGCACAATTGATCCATTGTATAGTTGAAAAAAAGATAACTTTGAAATCAAATTTTTTTAACAAGGTTTATGAACTAATATACCCATTTGATTATCTTTAGTTATTTCATAAATATTTCCATCTAAATCTTGATAATGTTCTTTATCTTTGTATAGTATAATTGATAAATCAGATTCTTCATCAGAGGGTTCTGATTCCATAGGAATATCTTCATCTGGATGTTGTAATCTATATTTCTTATCTTGTTCAAAATAAAATTTATTTTTTATAGATGCTATTTCATCTATATTTAAGTGTCTATCGTTCATTTGTAATGAAATAATATATTATATTCTTTATATGAATATTTTACATGAAGATCCACATATATGTTATTATGATAACTTTGTAACAGATGAAGAATGTGAATTTATCATTAATGTATCTAAACCCCATATGAAGCGTGCAGGTGTAAGTGACAAATCATTAGATATTAGTTCCTATAAAGGTAGGACGAATGAAAGTTATTGGATACCTCTTAATAAATATGATATAATGAAACGATTGTGTTTGAGGATAGCTATTGAAATAGGTGTTCCTTTTAAACATTTTGAATCATTCCAAGTAATTCATTATACTGCAGGACAAGAATATAGATATCATTATGATGCCTATGATAAAAATAATGTAGATAAATATCAAGAATATTGTGGACAACGAGGTAATCGTTTAAAAACTGTATTGTGTTATATTAATGATGTACAAGAAGGAGGTGGAACTGGTTTTGATAGTATAGAAGGTCGCACAGAACCTTTAATAGTTGATCCAGTAAAGGGGCGAATGGTAGTTTTTCAGAATGTTCATGAAGATGGTTCTCTACACAAACAAAGTAGACATGCCGGATTACCAGTTATTTCGGGTGAAAAGTGGGCCTTCAACTTATGGATTCGAGAAAAAGAATAAATTATTATATATTTATTTTATTTTGTAATAGTATAATGACTGATTTTTATAAATGTTTATATTTGAATGGTGAAAAAGATAATGCCGATCTAATGTTACGGAAATGTATTCATGGTTCAGATGATTTAGCTTGGCCTTGTATTAGTAGAGAAATGTTTGATAGAACCATTTTAAATTACAATACAACGAGAGCTAGTGGCGATAATATTCAAGGTAACGTTGTAAATGAAGGTAACGTTGTAAATGAAGGTAACGTTGTAAATGAAGGTAACGTTGTAAATGAAGATAAATTATTATTTGAAGATCCTCATGTAGAAGGATTTACAAATATGGGTGAAAAATATATCCCTGATGGAAGATTACCAGATGGATATTTTAAATGTCCTAAAACAGGAAAAGTTAAACAAGTATGTATGAATTGTAAATACAATCAATCCACATATGGTAAATCTAAAGAATTTAATGAAGGTGATTATTGCTTTCCTAATAACGGCGTCTATGATGGAATCACAAATCAAGGTCTAACTAAATGTACGTGTGGTTCAAGTGGTCAGTATTGTAATAATAATTATGCCGGTGGCTCAAGATATACAGGAGGCGATAATTTTGATGCACAAGGAGGTATGATGGTTGATAATATATATATCATGAACGTTGGAGAGTTTGGTTCTTTAGGAACTCTTGCATCATACTAAAAAAAACTAATTTAATCTAACTAATCTAATCTAACTTAACTATAATACTTTTCATTACCTACCACCCATTGCCACCCATTTGCTCATCTAGCGATTCTTCAAACATTTTGTCTTCAAGAGTTTCTTCTACATCCTTTGCCATCTTTACAGCCGAAGAATTCACAAACTCAGGTTCCCCCCTATTAAATAGGTGATTTAAGTTTGATTCAATAACATCTTCCGCATTACGCAGAGTTTCATATGTATCACGTGTTTCAACCGTTACAAAGTAATATACAAATTCATCTGCTTTGCTATTTGTTCCCCTAATATTCCTATAATGGACTTTACCCTTTACTTCCGATTGTGTCTTTACATTAATACGAGTTTTAGATGCCCCATCTGTATCTACATCTCGGGTAGAAATCTCTTCTACCATTTTATTAAGATTAAATCCACTCTTTCCAATAATTCGCCCGACTGATTGAGAACTTACTGATGCTCGAAAACATTTAGTAACCCTCTTGGTTGATTGTGAAACATTAGTTTGCTGATAACTTTTCTTAGGATTACTTTTCTTAGGATTGCTAGTCTTTGTTTGAGGACCATTTACAAAGATGTTTTCCCAAGATAGTACTGAATTACGAACCTCATCAAACATAGATGATTCATCCGTATCAATCATAGCCACCACCGTATCATCATCCTTTTTCATAATATGAAGTTTCACCTTGGGTGGTGATTCATCTGATCCTTCTTCCATATTATTCTTACACCAGTTCTTAATACCGAAACTGGATACTCGTTTCACATTAGATCCTCCACGACCTACAAATGCCGAAATTTGTTCTTCTGTGATCTTTGTTAGAGGAACCTCATGATTTTCGGGAGATAGTGATAGTTCATCTCCTTCTTCTTCTGTCACCTCTTCTTCAACTGATTCATCACCAGCAGATTCCTCATCACCCGACTCTTCCAGACCTACACCCTCACCATCGGAACCACCGCGAAGCCGAAGAACCAGATGAAGAGTAGATTCCTTTTGAATATTGTAATCAGCAAGAGTTCGTCCATCCTCTAACTGTTTCCCAGCAAAGATAAGACGTTGTTGGTCAGGTGGGATGCCCTCTTTGTCTTGGATCTTTGCTTTGACATTCTCAATACTGTCCGAACCTTCTACCTCGAGAGTAATAGTCTTTCCCGTAAGTGTCTTTACGAAAATCTGCATTATTAGAAAGTGTTCTTTTTAGTAGAGTTCTTTTAGTTTATTTAGTTCTGTTTAGTTCTGTTTAGTTGTGTTTATGAGTTGTTTAGTTGATGTTTCTTACATAACTATAAAATCAAATTTTTAAGTATTATGTTGTAAGAGTTTACATAAGTATTCATTAAATAGTATATGAGACATTATAATTCCTCCAATATATTTTGATACTCTATCTTCCCCATAATGTATCTCAATCCAGTTAATTAAATGAGGACTTATTACAATAGATACAATACTCATTAAAAAAATCATATATAAGTGTTCATAAATATAATTAGTTTTACTAAGGACTTCATAATAGTGTTCTGGTGTATGAATAAACGATAAATAATAAGTAATATATTTGAATGAATTATCATAAGATGTTATACCCCAATAATAATTAAGAGCTATATTAAATGGTATAAATGATGTATATATATTTTTGCGGAAATGTATCCAAGATAATCCTAAAAATGATAACTTATATAAAGATTTGTTCATATGTATAAATGTGAAAGGCGCTAGTAGATACATTAAAGACATTTCATAATATGTATTTGTTTCATAGGAAACTATGATATCCGTAATACCATGAGGAATTACTAATAAAGATAATAAATATGTAAACATTATAAAGTTATCCGATTATATGTTTAAATAAAATTACTTGTTTAAAGTAGAATGGATGGACCGTGTAAAGATAAACAATGTAAAGGTCAATGTAAGGATCAACGTTTGGAACCTATTCCAGAAGAATCTGTATATGATTTTATAGATTTACGAGGGTTACGTAGATTTCTAATTGATAGTCCTAATATGTTATTAATGTTTGAAATATTAATTAATCATATCCATGAATTTAAAACATTAAAGGATAATTCAAATATAAGTAAATCATCACATATTTAAAGATTAACTACGTTTATCTATATGTAATAAAATATAGTTAGTAATTGTCCTAGTGGCGCAATTGGATAGCGCATCAGACTTCTAATCTGGGGGTTATGGGTTCGAGTCCCATCTAGGATAATACGCTCTCGTAGCTCAGTTGGTTAGAGCGCGGGTCTTATGAGCCCGAGGTCGCGAGTTCAAGTCTCGCCGAGAGCAATTAATCCATAATATATGGATACAAGTCCATTTAGCTCAGTTTGGTAGAGCGCAAGACTTTTAATCTTGTGGCCGAGGGTTCGAGTCCCTCAGTGGACAAAGCGTAGTTGACTAAATCAACTAATTCTTCCTTAGCTCAGTTGGCAGAGCGCTCGGCTGTTAACCGATAGGTCGCTGGTTCGAGCCCAGCAGGAAGAGAAGATTAATTACCATAAGTAATTCGGTGAGGAAAAGTATCTTATCGTTATAGAATTTTAGCATGGGTACCCGAGTCTGGTCAAAGGGGTCAGACTTAAGATCTGATGCGAAACGCTTCGTGGGTTCAAATCCCACCTCATGCATATAGAGTGGTTAGCTATACTAACTTTATCCCATTTAGTCTAGATGGTTAGGATAGCTGGTTTTCACCCAGCCGACCCGGGTTCGAGTCCCGGAGTGGGAATATACTAAGCATGGATGGCCGAGTGGTCTAAGGCGCCAGACTCAAGTTCTGGTGGGCGTAAGCCCGCGTGGGTTCGAACCCCACTTCATGCAATATTAACTCGTTGTAGCTCAGTTGGCAGAGCAGTGGACTGTAAATCCATTTGTCGCTGGTTCAAGTCCGGCCAACGAGAACATAAAAAACTAATTTATTTATCTATATATTTTTATTTAATTGTTATATAATTCACTATATAATTCATAAATTTTAATTATATTTTAATTATATTCTATATAATATAAGATGGAACATATACAAAATATACAAAATGGTGTTCAAAAAGTTTCAGAACATTCTGTTACGATTGCATCTGGTACTAAAAAAGATATTAAACAATTTAAATTCTATAAGGACCCGGTATTTATAGTGTTCTTTTTATACACGTTTTTTATAGTTACATCCTATTTAAATATGGGTAATTCAACAAAAAATAAATATGTATTCAGCAATAAATTTAGAGATAGTTCTAATACAATCCATTGGTTAAATATTATATCATATCCATATGATTTTAATAAATCTACATTGAATAAATTAAAAATTATATTTACAAGTCCTATATCAATCTATCTATTATTAATCCTACCTATAACACTAAATATGATAGATTTATCAAATAAACCCTATAAAATATACTTTTACACAGTGATGTTTAGTTATTTTATGTTAATGATATTATTTACAATTCATATTATCATATTTAACTTGATTATAAATCCAAAAGATGTACAAATAGAATTACGTATGTTATCTAATGATGATGTAAAAAAAACATATGAATCATTTTATAGAACACAATGGGTATTATTATTTTTCTTATCACCAATCATAGTATCTATATGTATATATATTAGTAGAAAGTTAAATTAATTAAAATATATTGGTTTTCCATTAATAATTTCGTTTAGTGTATAAAATATATCATGTCCAGGATAATATATTTTCATACCCATTAATAAATTTATTTCATTATCATCATCTATATATGATATCCATTTCCATCTACTATTCCATTTACTAAATGGTTTCTCAAACGGGACAGTATGTTCAAAATAAGATTGATCTTTACAATATTCTATTTCCATAATATTCCTAGTAGTATATTCATAAATATCATTAATATCATCTGATTCTTCATTGAGACCATAATTTTTACAATATGAACACTGACATCCTAAGATATATTTTTTATTTTCCTCTAATGTATTACATGGTAAATGCATAAAATGAATATTTTCTTGTATGGCATTAAATAATAGTTGTTTTTGAGCTATGGCATGTTCATACCATGAGGGAACCTTAGCTGTTAGCGGTATGTATGTTCGCCAATAGTTCCGCATACTCATAATATATATCTTATTTCGTAATTGTGAAGGTAATTGTTGAATATTATCATCTAATTTATCTAAATCATTAAGAAAAAGATATCTTTTTTTTGTTTGTTTTGAATAATAATTTATAATACGTTTCATTAAAATATTTTTTAGAGTTTCCTGAAAATTAAATTCCATATTTATAACAACCTTCTATTTTTAATTAGATATTATAACCTATTATTATCAAATTTTAATCTAATGAATAATATAATATGCGTCGCAGCAAACAAACTACACGCAAAGGTGGTGCTAATAAAGATATTAAAAAATATAAAAAAAAAACTAAAAAGAAGACTAACATTAATAAAATTGTTCATCAAGTGTATGGTATATTCGATGATGGTGTCCCGTTAAGAGATATTGATGTATTTTATAAAAATGTTCTTAAAACAAAGGCTTTTTGTGATAAATATAAATTAAAATATAAAATGTGGAATCTTTCTAAGTGTACAAAATTAATTAATTCACATTTTAAAAAATACAAAACATTATGGAATGATTTTATTAAGGGACCTACTGGTGCTCCAATCATGCGGGCTGATTTTATAAGATATTGTATCTTATACAAATATGGTGGGATTTATGTAGATTGTGATATTCATCCTATTAAAAAGATAGATCATTTATTTTCTAAAGATTTCTTCTTTGTAAGGTGGAATGATGATAAAAAAAATCTACCCTACAATGCTGTAATGGGTGGTAAAAAAGGAGTAGAAATCTATAAAAAAATAATGGAGCATTGTAAAGAAAGTTTTTATGAAAAACGAAAACAATCTATCTATAAGAAATGGAAAGGTAGGTTTGTATTTCAGACAACAGGTCATTATATGATACATAGAGTACTAAAAAATAATAAAGTACCACTATCAAATATACTCGATGTTTTAAAGATTCATACTAAATCAGGTAAAGTAGTACAAGGTAATAACCCTCTATTTGAAGATGCAAATGCCTCCATGTGGTTTGAGGGTAAAAAATAATAGTGTGAATATAAAAAAAATATTTTTTGTCTTTTTATTTTTATATTGTTTTTTGTCTTTTTATATTTTACATTATACTATGTCGGATATATCCATGATGGTGGCGCCTCGTCCATGCTTTCGCATTGGGTGACCCACTGGAACGCTAATTTTGGTAGGGGACCACTCGATTGCAAGTCGAAACCAACCGCTTTCTGAAGGATGCCACTGACATAGCATTTCTTTACATTCGATAATCGTACCAACACGCATCTCATCCTTCAGTTTAGGCTTGATTTGTTGGCCTCTAGCACCGATGGTGGTCTTTGGGAGGAAGTACGTGCGGTCGCCCTTATCCATCTTACTCATGTGGTCGTACTGTATGGGATTTATTCGCTGAGTACCCGCCTCACGATTACCCCATCGGCCGCAGATCCAAATGTAAGGGTGGGAAATGAACTCTTCTTCTTCACCCTGCCACATCCCCCCGGTCAGAGATCCATGATGGTTAATCTTCCAACTCCGTGTCGCGATGCCGGGCTGAAGGGAGTTGTGGGTGGTCTGGCGGGCGAGAACCTGCTGGTTCCTCCACTCATTACGAAGTTCGAGCGGTGGTAAGGTTTCCACGATATCACCTTCCATGTGACGGAGGATGGGATTTGTCCGCTTACGAGCCCATACCATCGCTACCGCAGCCACCTCTTCCGCGAAAGAGAACTGTGAGCGACACATTGTTCCCCCCATATCACGTAAGTACATAACTTCAGTGTTCATCTTGTAAGGGTTCTCTCCCGACTTAACTGACTGTGAGTTAGTTTGCTTGTGGGAGTTTCCTTGCGTAAGTGTTAGGAGTAGATTTGTAGTTAGTTGACTTAAAGGAACCAAACTAAATCAAATTTAAAGGGAACCCAAGAAAAAGACAACCTATTTACTCCCATTCTCAAGGTGTTCCCAAAAAATTTGATTTTGTTTGTTGTTTAAGTCTACTAACTACAAACCTACTCTCACAACAACTAACCGGAGAACACCGTTTTCACAACACTCTCTTGTTACCCTTCCCTCACTCACTCACTCACTTTCGCTACCCATAAATGGCGCTTGAAAGCATTCTCCATGAGAAGATCTCCGTTGCGGAGGCTCGCCAATGGCTCCTCAATGCGCGTGAGGAATGGACTGGAACTCATACGGACTCTCTATCCGAGTCCGAGCTTGCGGACATTGACACTGCGATTGCTACCATGAAGCCAGTCAATTTCAAAGCGCCTCGCAAGAAGCGTGCGACAAAGACGTCTTCATCAACCAGCGAGCGTTCTGAAGCGGACTATGACGAATCAAAGTGTGATGCCCGTGTATGGCTCACAGGTGGTTTCGCCGCTCAATGCTCTTGTAAGAAGATAGATGGACAATTCTTATGCAAGAAGCATCAAAAAGAAGCCGATAATCACTGTGGAATGGTGAAGAACGGATACATCAATGCGGACCGTCCTACTCACCATTACGGCGATGAAACGGAGAAGGCTATTCCGTGGCATGATGTTGTCATCGAGAAACCTAAGAAAGCTGAGAAGACAAAGAAAAGCTCAGATGGTTCTCGTAAGCCGCGCAAGTGTGGTTGCTGCGGTGAAATAGGACACGATAAGCGTAGTTGTCCTATGGCAAAGGGTGGTTCATCATCTCCAATGATGTCTGTTGAACAAGCGGAGGCTGCGCTAGCAGCAGCAAAGCTCGCAGCATCTAAGAAGAATGAAGAAACATCTTCAAGTGTAGAGACTGTATCTGAGGTAGTGGAAGAGACTGTATCTGAGGTAGTAGAAGAGACTGTATCTGAGGTAGTAGAAGAAACTCATAATAATGATGAGTTGGAAGAAGATAACTCAGTAGATTCTGGAGCAGGTGTAGGGTCTCACCTATTACAAGAGGAAACTGCTGAGACAGATGAAGAAAGTAGTGATATGATTGATTGTACATTTGAAAACATCCCATATAGTAGAAATAGCACAGGACAAGTAGTAGATGATGATGGAGACGAAGTAGGGACATGGGTGGATGGAGCGATTAAGTTTGATCGCTGTGGAGAGAAACAACATCGTATGGCAAAAGCAGCCCTGTAAATCACATGTAATATAGTAATATATCACAAAAAAGACAAAAAAAACTATAAAATAATAAAAAATACAAAAAAAAAGCAAAAAAATCAAAAAAAGACAAAAATTTTTTTATGTAGTCTTTTTTTTTAACTTATTTAAGAACATAACCGATAAATGATATTAAGATGTCGGATCCAATAGTAGAATGGGTAGATACATTTCCAATATATGATCCGGTGAAAGGACCAGAGACACTCATACTATTAAAGAACTATTATAATAAATATAAGCAAGAAATAAATAAATCGATACTGGATGTCATAAATAATGATGAAATAGAGAAGCTGGCAGAATCGAGAACAATGAAGTTAACAAAGAAGTTAGAAGAATTACAAGAAGAGTTAAATGAAAGTACCGAAGACAATATGAAGTTATCAGGAAAAGTATCAACCTTAACAGAAAGAATAGATGATATGAATGAAAAACGACAAGAAGATAAAGAATACATTATGAATACAGCAGAGAAGAGTATGGAAAAGATACGTGATAATGATCAAAAATTAATCCATTCGCTTTCAGAAAGAAATGCGCAGTTAAATGAAACCATACAGACGTACCTCCTGGAGAAGAATACATCAAATAGTTCCCATGCGATAGGACTAGAAGGAGAGATGGAATTATTAACGATATTAGGAGAAGAAACGAGTTTTGAAGTAAAGGATACATCGCTTATAGCACATTCAGGAGATGCAGTAGTAACGTATAATGATAAAAGAATATGTATAGACTCAAAGAAGTATAATAATAATCTACCAAAGAAAGAAGTATTAAAGTTAGTAAAAGATATAAATAGGAACGATTATTATGGTGGAGTTATAATATCATTTAATTCATTTATAACAAATCCTGATACAAACAAGAGAGCAGAAGATAAAGTATACAGTATGACTACTGGTGGAGTACCAGTATTATTGTTATCAAATGCGGGTGAATACCGAGATGAGATAAATTCAATAATAAAATTATACTTTGATAGCCATAAGTCGTTGGATGAAAATGAAACACAAGTAGATACATTAGGATTACTAGAATCAATAGAGGATGAATTACAACAGATAGACAACGAAGCGAGAACGATTGAAGGGGAATCTAAATCCCATGAGACATATATTCGTAGACGAAAGCAGGATCTGAATAGGAGAGCTCAGACTCTAAAAAAAATGAAGGATATGATGTTATGTAAAAGTTTATCAGGAGAAATTGTCAGCGAAAATCCGGTGTCATCACCAATAGGTGAATTAATTAATTTAATAGCTCATAAGAATGATGGAAATAATGAGCAACGTAATTCGACACATGATATTAAACGTTATTTTAAATTATATTGTTCACATAATTCACACACATTACTGCATGACATAAAAAATACAGTACCAAAGGAATTAAATAAAATCTTATCTTCATTGGGATATAAATCAGATAAGAAGCATGGACTAAATTATGATAAAAAAGTGAGGAATAAGACTCAAGAGACGTGGTCGTTACATTTACCCCCATATAATCTTAATTAATATATCATCTTGTAATATATAATCTTTATTATTATTTAAATTTCTTTTAATATACATATGTGATAATTTTATATCATATGTTGTGGCGAGTAACTCACTTACTTGTCGATCACTTTTCAATACATGAAAGTCATCTTTTTTTGTATCGATTATTAAATATTTATATGTTTTTTGAATTTTATCTATATCCATCC
>Ga0181388_1000678_pt1 | contig 11102 bp, 9 predicted proteins | sample 11SPOviralmetaG_FD_130120 | JGI IMG/M metagenome (GOLD analysis project Ga0181388, IMG submission 130120) | Marine viral communities from the oligotrophic San Pedro Time Series (SPOT) site, San Pedro Channel, CA, USA - 11 SPOT_SRF_2010-05-17 | ecosystem: Environmental > Aquatic > Marine > Strait...
CTCCTTGTTGGAAATAATTGTATGCTGAAATTGAAGTGAAATATGAATATTCTGCACTTGCACTTTCTATTTTAGCACCAAAAGTGTTTGTATAATCTGAATATGAGGTAACAACTGTTGGGATTCCAACTGGACCTTTTACTGTAGGTCCTACTATAGCTGCTCCTGCTTGTACAGGTTGTGCAGTTATAAAAGATTGGTCGTTTTCTCTTGCTAATACGCCTGGGGATAAAAGTACTTCTGCCATTTTATAATATGTTTGTTTTGTTTATAAATACTACAAAAAGACTTAAAAATGCGATTAAGCCTTAATAAATTCACCACTTTCTAAATTTACCGTTCCCTGCCCATATTTTTTTTCTATTTTTTGGGCTCCTTCAGTTTGTTTATTTTCTAAATCTAAAAATTGTTGTTGAATTTGATCTTTTTGTTTTTTTAAAAAATTTAACTGGTATTCAATTTGTCCCAAGTTAAATATTAAATCATTTTGTTGTTGTTGTAACGAAGTTAAATTTTCAATTTCTTCTTTTGTTAAAACTGTTTTTTCTGCTGTTTCTGCCATAACTATAAATATTAAATTTTTATATTAAAATTATTATTTTTTAATTTTTTCTTTTTTTTCTCTAAATTCAGGTGGACCTAATTTAACTTTCTCTTCTTCTTCTTTTTCTAATTTTATTTGTCTTTCTAATTCTTCTTTTAATTTTATTTGAATTGAATAGACATAAGCTGCATCTGCTCCTTTAATATGAAAAGCATTTAAAGCTGCTATTAAAACATTAATTTCATTTTTGTCAAACATTATTTTCTAATTTTGAATATTGGTTTTGTAATTTTATAACTAGGTTATAAATTGTTTCTATATCACCCCCCTTAAATGGAGAATTTTTAATTAGATTTAATATAAGTGATATTTCATTAATATCCAAATTATCTTTAGAAGAAAGTATTGGGTTATTTGAATTATTTATTTTATTTAGTATTCCCATAACTGTTGATTTTAAAAAAAGGGCTGACTAATTAAAGACAGCCCTTGTATTATTTATTATTATTTTATAATATTAAGAATAAATCCATATATCATTACCTGTTGCGGTTGATGTATAAATGTTACCTGCTTTATTATATGTTGTATTAATTGCTGCAATTGTTGTTGGTGTATTAGCTGATGCCGCTGGTATTACCGCTGCCATAAATGCTGCTGGTGTGAAATCTGCTGCTGTATCTGCGTTAAAAGCTGTAGCAACACCCCATCTACCTCCAGTACCTGAATCTTTATCATATCCAAATAATTCACCTGTACCATTTGTAGCTTGTTGTACTACAAAACCACCATCTCCAGTAGAGCTAGATCCAGAATTTAATAGAATATATTTATCTGCAATTGCTAAATTTGTAGTATTTTGAAAAGATGCTGTTCCAGCTACTGTTAAATTACCACTAACACTAGCATCACCAGTAACACTAAGAGCTGCTGCTGTTGCAGTACCTGTAAAAGTTGGACCAGTAAACATTGTAGCTTTATTTTCACCATTTAATAATGCTGAATCTGCTGCGTTTGTTGCATTTGCTGCAGTTCCACTTGTATCTTGTGTACCTGATGTATTAACACCTGGTAAATTAATATTTGCTGTACCATCAAATGATACACCACCTATGTCTCTTGCAGTTTCTAAAGATGTTGCTGTTCCTGCATTACCTGTAGTAGCAGCTGCCATTGCATCAGTTTGAGTAGTTACAAAAGTATGAATTTGGTCTGCTGTTGCTAATCCTGTTCCCCCGTCTGCAATAACTGCTGTTGTTATTGCTAATGATGGTTCTGGTCCTGTTGGATTTGTTACTACAAGTTGATTCGTAGTAGAAGATACAACGCCTGTAACATCACCCGTTGCTACGGAAGTTAATTCATAATTTCCTGTTGAATTATTATAAGAAACTACTTTTCCATCATCTGATGCACCTGCTGTTAATGCTGAAAATGTATCAGTAGCTGAAGTAAATATTAAAGATTTATCTGCTATTGATGTTAAACCTGTACCACCTTTTGCTACTGTAACTGTATCCGATAATGTTGAACCTGCTGCTGTTACTGTAATGTTTGCTGTACCATCAAATGATACTCCATTTATATTTCTTGCTGTTGCTAATTTTGTTGCTGTTGCTGCATTTCCTGTTGTAGATCCTGCTGTACCTGAAACATTTCCAGTTACATCACCAGTTACATCACCAGTTAAATTACCTACTATTGCTGTATCTACCGTTAATCCAGCTAATTCTGCTGATGATCCGGAGACGACGACTTTTTTCCATGTTGCCATAATTGTTAAATTTTAATTATTGTTTTTTATTTTTTATTTGTTAAAGTGCTGTACTCCGTACAACATTATTTTTAATTCGTTTATTATAAATACATAACTTATTCTACTCCTACATAAAAAGCTGAAGAAGAATAAAAGAATCCTCCAGCAACTGGTGGTGGAGTATGTTGAAGATCACCAAATACTATAGCTCCTGAAGAGCTAACTCTAAGTAAATCTATACTACCACTTTTTATTAAGAATATGTTATCAGTTGAACCTGTAATTTGTAGGCTTCCACTTAATTTAGTTAACCCTGTTGTTTTTTCAAATATGAATCTAGGATCTCCTCCAAAGCTACCACCATCATTAAATTGAATTTCTCCTGGTGAACCTCCTGGGGTTCCTCCTCCTCCACCAGAACCTGGGTATGAAAAAGTATCAAAACTATAAGTTGTAAAAGGTGGATTTCCTCTTACAACTGCGACATATAATTCTTTTGAAGAACTAATATAAAATACTTGACCATCAGCTAAGTTTTGTTTTAACTGAGTACTGCCTGTAAAAGCATTCATATCAGATACTGTATCAACAGTTTGCCATGACCCCTGTATATTACCTACTTGGGAAAGTTTACCTCCGGTTGTTACGTCTATATTTTCATCAAATCCTATTGCCATTCTTTCATATTATTGTTGTGAAGCAGGTGCTGAGCCACTTGCTGACATTAAATAGTAATTTATATTAGTTGAAGGAGCACTTGGCAATACAATTGCTCCAAATCTTGTTTCTGTTCCATTTGGATAAGTATTAGACCCTCCAAAATTATAATATCTTATTCCTGATGATCTTGGACCATCAGATCCTACACCCGGTGTATCTCCAGACATTAAATATCTGCCAGAAGTATTATCTCCATAACTAGATCCCATACTTTCGGGTTGTAAAAAGTTGCCACTACCTGAAGGGAATACTATAATTAATCCTGTTGCGTTTTGTTGACCTACTGTTAAATTTAAGCCTTCTAAAAATAAAGTAGTTCTACTTGCTGTTATTGAAGACCCACTTGCAACTAAAAAGCTAAATTCAGCACTTACTCCTGTTAAAGCTGATGATGTAAGGGTAGCATTTCCTAAATCTCCATTAGCCATATTATAAAGTGGGAAATTTGTATCAAGTGTACCATTATCTAAGGTATCACCATAAGTATCAAAGGCTCCTGCTACATCAGTAGCATAAGCTCCTACTTCAGGTGCATAAGCATACCAAAATATAGGAACAGCATCAATATTTAAAGTTTGGTTGGAATATGTTTGAGTTGATCCAAAATTATCAGTAACTACCGCATTATAAGTAAAACTAGCTGCTGCATTTTCAGTTCCAGCTAATCTAATTTCATATGAAGAAGAATTAGCATTAGTAGGGAATGCAACTAGTGAAGCTGCATCTGCACCTGTTAATGATAAATTAAATGGTGTATTTCCTTCAGTATCTGAAATTGAAACATCTGCTAGTTTAGTTCCAGCACTTTGAGGGGCTTCTAAAGTTGGGGAAACTTTAGTTATTGTTGCACTAGGTGCTGTGTTTTCTGCTATGTTAACTGTTATAGTTGTAGGCCCACCTGCATTACCATATTGATCTTGCCATGTAATGTTTGAAGTAATTGTTCCAGGGTAAGTGTTAGATGAACCACTAACATTTTCTCCTGCTGTTAAATTTCCATTGCTTGCTACTGCTATTGCTGCATTTGAGGATGCGAATGATTGTACTTCAGCTGAATTATATTCTGGGGAGTATGTTACTCCTAAACTACCTGTTGTTCCTGTTCTACCATCATCATCAAGTACTACAGGGTTATTTGTTAATGCCGATTCTATTATGTAAAAAGTACCATTTGTAATTAAACTACCTACTGGGGCTTGTGCTATTGTAAATTCATCTTTTAATTCACCTGCTCTAAATCCTTTATCGTTGAATATGCTAGCTGTGTATCCATAAGTTCCAGCTACTAGATTAGATGTTGGACGTACATAGTAACTATTTGCTCCACCATTTTGAACTGCTTCTAAAGCTTGTCCTGCATTTGGTGTAAAGGTCCATGTAGAATGGTCTATTGTAAATGATTGAGGGTCTGTAATCGATACTAATATTAAATTATTACTCCCTCTAGCACCATTAGTATTTAGATTAGCTCCAAGATTAAAGTCTGAAGGTGTTAATACTGGGGCAGCCATTAATTCTACATCTACAACTTTATCTAAATATTGTATTGTAGTATCAAAATCATTTTGGGATGCTGTTATTCGTAATGTTATAGTATCTCCCCCTACTGTAGAAGATCCACTTAAATCAGATTTTAATCTTAATGTAGTAGATGACGCTGTTATGTTTGTAGCTTCTATTAAATCTGGGGTAGATGTAATTTCCCATCTTTGTATTGAACTGTTAGCTGCTGATAAAATTGTATTATTTCCCCCTAACCCTGTTGAAGATCTTTTTATTGTATCTCCTGCAGTAGCTGTTTCTATTATATTAGCATTATTAGATATAGAAATGGTATTTGCAATATGATTTGCTATTGGAATAGTAACATCTGCAGATGCTGAGACTGGGTTAAAATTATCTCTTACTGTTGTAGTGTAAACATATCTATCTGCTATATCTACATTTAAAAATTGTCCTGATTTTCTTGTAACTTGACCCGTACTAGAATTTATTGAAAATGGATCTGAGGATGGGTTTTGTAAAGAAGCTCCTCCTAATGAAGAAGTTAAATTAATACTAGGAGCACTATTTAAAAATGCACTTTTTAGTATAAATTGTGTAAATGTCATAGTATTACCCTCATTATCTTCAGCAAATACAGTACCTGCTACAGCACCAGTATTGCTTTTTTCATTTACTCCTGTAAGAGGTTGGTTGTTGATTGAGGGTGCAATATTGTCTGTTACATTAATTTTAACAGGTAAATATGTTATAGAGTTAGGATCATCTCCACTTTCATAATGTTCATCGCTAGCTGTTAATACAAAACTATAAGTTGGATAAACATCGTAATCTAATGAAGATGTAATTTGATCTAATCTTACATATCCACTTTGTTTTGTTAAAGCAAATGCAGTTGTAAAATGGGGTGAAAATGAACCTGATCCTATTGTAATAGTATCTCCTTCTGTATCTCTAAAATAATATCTATCTTTATCAGTACCAAGACCAGAAGCTTCAGCTATAGATTCTGTAATATCTGTAACATTACCTACTCCTGAGGTTTCACTCCATATAGGAGCTGTGTTAGGTGTAATCCTAATATAATATGTTAATGAGCCTGATTCATTAAATGTATCCGTTGCTGTAACTGGGAATGGTGCTTTTAATACTCCTCCATCATTAAAAGTATTCATTGATGCAGTTGATTTAACATTTATTGTAATAACACCTGTACTACTATTTATTCTAAAAAAGTCATCAGTATATGTACTGGCAGTACCAAATGAAATAGATTGTGTTTCTGCATCAGTAGCTGTTACAGTAGCAACTGTAGACCCACTTGATAAAAATTCCTCTATTGTAATACTTTGGGCAGCTAAAACAGGAGCTGAATTTGTAAAATATACTTTATTAATAAAATCTGCTAACCCATTTGCCCCAAAATTAACATTTCTAATACCTGAAGGTTGATTTTGATTTGATACAGATCTATTACCATCAAAAGGTATAAAATTAGCAATAGATGCTGTCCCTACTGTCATTGAAGACGTTTGATCATTTTGAACAAATGAACCTGTATCTATAGATGTGCCTGATCCAGTATTTACTGTTACTGAAAATGTATCTCCATTACCTTTTGTAAATGTTATAGTATTACTAGATACAGAGGCAGTTTCTAAAGAAGAAGCTGTTATTGAACTTTGTACAAATCCTAATTCTGTTATTTGAGCCGAACTTGAAACTGTACCTGATGGTATAGATTCTCCACCGTCTCCAAATCCAGCAGCTGCAGCAGATCTAGATACTTCTGTAGGGAAATTAGTTATTGAAGATGTTGTAAAATTACCATCTACATTTGAAGATTGTATATAAGAAGCAGTTTGTGCCGTTTCAGCATATGAAGCAGTATCTGCATAAGATGAAGATACTTCTTTTATTATTTCAACTGAGGCTGAAACTGCATATGAAGCAGTTAATGCATATGAACTTGAAACAGCATTTAAAACATAGGATGCTGTTTGAGCAGTTGTAACAAAACTAGCTGTTTGAGCTGTTGTTACAAATGATGCTGTTTGAGCTGTTGTTACATAGGATGCTGTTTGAGCTGTTGTAACAAAACTAGCTGTTTGTGCTGTTGTTACAAATGATGCTGTTTGAGCATTTTCTACATATGAAGCAGTATCTGCATAAGATGAAGATACCTCTTTTATAATTTCATGTGAAGCTGAAACTGCATATGAAGCAGTTAATGCATATGAGCTTGAAACTGAGTTTAAAACATATGACGCTGTTTGAGCTGTTGTTATAAAAGATGCTGTTGCTACAGACATAGATGATGTCTGGGAATTTGTTATAAAGGATGCTGTAGCTGAACTTGTTACAAATCCTAATTCTGAAATTTGTGTTGATGATGATACTGTACCTGATGGTAAAGGTTCACCTGATCCTGTATCTATTGTTAAGGCAAATGTAGTATTATCTCCTTTTGTAAATGTAATAGTATTATTAACTGCTGATGCAGTTAAAACATTATCTAAGGATTTTGAAGCTGTATCTGCATAACTTGAAGATACCTCTTTTATAATTTCAACAGAAGCTGAAACTGCATAAGATGCACTTAAAGCATATGAGCTTGAAATAGCATTTAAAACATATGATGCTGTTGCTACAGACATAGATGATGTCTGGGAATTTGTTATAAAAGATGCCGTTGCTGAACTTGTTACAAATCCTAATTCTGAAATTTGAGTTGAACTCGATATTACTCCTGAAGGTAAGCTTGAACCTGTATCTACTGTCATAGTAAAACTAGTACCATCCCCTTTAGTAAATGTTAAAACATTACCTGAAACTGAACCTGTTGTAAGTAAAGATCCTGTATCTATACTTCCACCCCCACCCGAACCTGTGGCTACAGTTACATCAAAAGTAGATAAGTCTCCAAAAGTAAAAGTAATTACATTTTCATTAGCTGATGCTGTTATTAAAGCTGTTGCATTACTAGCAGATGCTGCTAAAGGTAATGTAATTTGACTCCCATTTGCTTTAGTAAAAACAATATTACCTATGCCTCCAGAAGCTGTTATAATAGCTTCGGGCATTACATTACCGAATGAATTTACTGTTAAACTATCTGTAAATCTTACTTTTGACATCTTAAATCCCCTTTGTTAGTTATAAATACATTAATAAAAATCAACTATATGAGTCTTTTAAATTTATTCTTGTATTTTCACCATCAATATTAGATTGAGTTCTACCATCTTCTGTAGTAGTAGGGTTTGCTTCATAGCGTTGGGGAAGTGAATCGGTTTCCATTGAAAAAATTATTTTAGATTTATCATTATATTTTTTAACTGAGTTAAGATCTTTTTGAACAATATCTGGGACTATATATCCATACATTTTTAACTGAAATGTGCCCCTTACTAATCTTTCTTGGCTTTGTTGTAATTCAGTTACAGTAGCAAAGCTGTCTATTCTTGCTCTAAATTTAAATCTTTCTGGGTCTCCCCAGTAAGAATCAGAAGCATAATTTATTGCTTCAATTATTTTATTAAGTTGTTCAACATAATAAGTTTGTGCTATGCAACTATAAGTTAAATTAACATAATCAGGTACTACATTAGCTATATATTGTTTAGTTGGGACTCTATTATTAAGTAAATTAAAATTGCTATAAAAGTTTTTTTGATTATAAGATTTTTGCCAAGATGTATATAAATTAGGCATATTAGCATCTAATTTATTAGCTAATTTTCTATTTTTTTCTAAATTATCTCGTTTAAACATTAAAATAGGCATCATTAAAGCACCTTTTTTATCCCTATAATATGCGTCTTTTTGTATTGATTTCCATCTTTCAGGAGAACCATATATAATAGGCACAGGTATACGTTCTCCATTTTGTATTACTGAGGGTCTAATAACATTATTAAAATAATACATTATAGATTCATCAATATCTTTTATACCAATTGAAAAAGGTTTAATATCATCTCCTTTAAATGACATTTTTTCAGATCTGTTAAAAGGAAGATTTGCTTGATTTTCTGGAGGGAATTGGTTATTATTAGCTGCATCATTAGGATTACCATATTCTGCAGATGTTGGAGTTTGTAAATCTGTTGAAATTTCCCTTTGTGTTTTAGGTATAGGTTTTCTATAATAATTTTTAGCCATTTATTCTTGCTTTTTCTAATTGAACTTTATCTGCGGGTTGGTAATGAGTTTTACATACAATAGATAAATCTCTTCCAAAATCTTCTAACCGAGGATTTATAGGATTAACTTCATAATTGTACTGAGGGTCTTTGCCCACAAAATATTGATTGCCTATTATATCATCTACTTCATAATACCCTCCATAATAATATATTATATCACCTACTTCTGGTTCTAAATCTGCTCCAAAATAATCTGCTTGGTCGTAATTTTTATTAAAATCTAAATTTTTCTGCAATAAATCATCACGTAAAAATTTAAAATCAACATTTCTGTAATATCGTACACCAAACTCATCATCTGGGTATGATTGTGGTTGATGATCAATTAAACAACTTAATAACACGGGGGGATAATAGTATTTTGAACCTGCAGCTTCACCATATATATTAGTTTTTGTTTCTTCTAATTTAAATTTATAATAAGCACATTCTTGAGATATAATATCAGCTATTAATTCTCTATTTACGTGCCTTATTAGACTTACATCACGTTGACTACCATATAAAGCCATATTATCCTATATATATTGTATAAGGAACTTTATTTAATTCCTTTTGTAAATAATCTCCTTCTAATGATCTTCTTTCTAGTAATTTATCTCTAGAAGTTTCATCAAAATATCCTCTTAATCTTTCTACTAATGCATTTTTTTCTGCTGTAGCAGCTGATAGTAAATCTGATTGATTTAATGTTACTGTTGAATCTGGTATTGGGATTGTGCTATATTTTCCTCTAATATATCCTAACATTTCTTTAGCTAGAGCTAAAGTATATTCAAATATCCACTGTCTGCCTATAGAATTTATAAAATTATAATTTGGGTTTTCAAATGGTACTTCTGCTACGTTTGTAATTTTTTCTGTACCATTTATATAGGGGTTTTGTCTTTCTGATTTGATTATATATTCAAATCTTAAATTACCACAATGAGCCCCAGTATAATTATTTCCAAAAGTTCCTGCTGCTGGGATAGGAAATACTCTTAATCTATTATTTACTAACTCAAATGAATAATTTGATCTTCTAATTTTATCATTTAATTCTATAGCTTGAATTACTTGCATATCATAATTTAATGGCATCATTAAAAAGTTAATAGCTGGTGAATAACTACCCCAACCAAATGAATCCATCAAATCAATCATACCAGTACCTGTACCTGCATATGGGTCAAAATATCTTGTAATAGCAGGAGGTGCTTCATAAAATACTCGTTTTATTTCTATACCATCACTTGCACTAATACTTGCACTTGCTTGAGCCCAAGCATTCATATCATAATCTTGTTGACCACTATTTAAGGGTAAAGATCCTGTATGCCATGTTACATTACCCCCTACACCTGCTTCTTCACCATATTGTTCAGATATTCTTACTAATCCTGCCATATTTGGTTTTAGTAATTTTTTATTAGCTACAGAACCTGTGGTAAAACCTTCTAAGGATAAATAATTTTCTCTTACTTTATAAGCATATAACTCATTTCCATATGTAGTAACTGCTTCTTCAAATGCTGTAAAGAAAGAACCTGATTGTAATTCTACATCAGCTAAGGGATAACCTAATCTACGAGCACAAAAATCAGCTACTTTATTAGCATCTGTTGCAAAATCAGACTGGCTATCATAAAAACCAAAAGGGGTTTGACCTGCTGCAAATGTTGATACGCCTGTCCAAATTGGAATATTCATAAGTATTTTGTTATAAATATTAGAAAATAAAAGTAGAATAAAAAAAGCCCAGCTAAAAAGCCGGGCTTAATTTTGAACTTATGTTAGTTACTTATTATACAGACGCTAAGTCGTTAACAAATACTCTACCATAGAATTCTGGTCTGATCATTTTCTTAGCATATCTCGTTAATAGACCTTTTCTTGGTGTGAAAGTGTCTGGATCGTATACTAGTGGAGTCATGATCAATGGAATATAAGGGGCAAATACAGCACCAGTTTCTAAGAACTGAGAACCTCTATATCCCATTAATATTACATTTTCAGTCATGTATGGGTTTTTATAAACATCATATCTGCTGTTCATTTGTCCCATTTTCTGAATACCGAAAGCGAATTTAGCTTTGTTAGCATCGCCGTCAGCGTTTGAAGCAAATCCAGGAATTGATTCAATGATTGTAGCAACTGAAGGAGAAATTACCATAAAGTTTGCACCACCTCTAAGAGTTTTCTGGTGAATCTTGTTAGATACTTTCTGTAGTTTAGTTCCTAAAGTTTGGAACCACTGTCCTTGTGTGTTGTAAAATCCACCACCTGCAACAGTTGGTGTTTCCCATGCTGTTTTAGCAGCATTTAAAGATTTGTTAGATACTGCACTCCAGTACTCATCAGCAGCTGATGCATCTTGGATTAACATATC
>Ga0181388_1000680_pt1 | contig 11049 bp, 12 predicted proteins | sample 11SPOviralmetaG_FD_130120 | JGI IMG/M metagenome (GOLD analysis project Ga0181388, IMG submission 130120) | Marine viral communities from the oligotrophic San Pedro Time Series (SPOT) site, San Pedro Channel, CA, USA - 11 SPOT_SRF_2010-05-17 | ecosystem: Environmental > Aquatic > Marine > Strait...
AGAATTACCCATTCTCATTGCCACAGTTAACTTGCCGTTTAGTTCAGTGATTTTATCCATCAACTGTTGTTCGTCTAGTCCACCAATGTCATTTATCAATGGATGTTCAATTAGATATCGCCGTCTTTTCTGTTTTCACTGTAGTGTGCATCAAAGTCGCCACCTGGGTAACGTGCTTTAAGTTTGTCAATGTTCATTTGTATAATGATATTTGGATCAACGTCTAAGGCCATACATCCTTGCATCCAGTACCACATGATGTCGCCTAGTTCACGTTTCATATGATAAATGTTTTCATCATTTAATGGCTTACCTTGAAATATCATCTTCTTAACGATTTCTGTGAACTCTCCGGCTTCAGCACCTATACCACAACTTGCAGTTAACAAACGTGGCATGTTGACATCTGAATGTGTATTAAGTTGGTCCCAGTTATCATTAAATGCAGTAGCATCTTTGCTTTCATCGCTGGTAACTGCGTCTACAAATTCTTTATACTTGTTTAGATCTATATTCATAAAAAAACTCCTTTACTCATTAATTATACAGCAAAGGAGTTGGTATGTCAATTATTAATTTGCTCTTTATGCAAATGCGGCGCCGTTGTTTCCTATACAGTACCATTTGCTGTTGATGTACATAAGTGTAGCGGCTTCGCCTATATCACTGAATGTCATAGTACCTGTGCCAGATGCTTTCCAACCTGCGTTGGTAACAGTAATAACCATATCACCACCGTCAGCTACAAAGGCAAATACTTTAACTTGTCCTTCAACACCGGCTGCTAGTGTAGCTGTCTCTGCTCCACCAGTTGTAAAGAAACTTGCAGTTTTTGTCAAACTGGCTGCACCTGATGCGGCTAAGTCTTCTGAACCTGTAAGTTTAATTGGATTTGTAAAACTGTCTCTTGGACGTGTTAATTCACTTAAGAATATAGTTGTTCCGCCATCGTCTGTGTGGAATTGAAATTCGTATGTGCCTGTTTCAGCAAATGTTATTACATTTGACGCAATACCTTGTATTCCAACAATGCTCTTTGCACTTGCTCCGTTGCCTACTGCACTTGGTAGTGTCATAGTATGTGCAACGTTTGCAACAGTGACTGTCACTGTGATATATGCTTGGTTACCTGCACTGTAATCAATAGCAGTGGAACCAGTGACTGATCCTAATGCAATTCTTGTGTCTCTTGTTGCTTGTAGTTTAGCATTCTTTATAACTGCACCAGCCATGTCATTGTCTAGTGTTGTGCCAGTTAATGCACTTTTAAAAATACCTTTTGCCTGCAAGTCGTCAATCTCAGTCTCTGCAAATTCAAAATTGCTTTTGATGTTTGTGAAGTTATCACGAAACCCTTGACTGTCATTATCCTGACCAGCAACTGGATAGGTTGTGTCTATGTTGTTTGGATTGATACTGCTTGCCATATTATAATCTCTCTGTTTATGTCTTTATATTTATCATATTGCGTTATGTAGCATTAATAACTGTAACTGCTACTTGATGAACTACTGCTACTACTCGAACTGCTACTGCTACTGCTATAGCCACCACCACCTGATGATCCACCGCCGGTGCCGCCGCCATAACTAGGTGTGCTTGGTACACTAGGGGTACTTGGAACTGCTGGTGGTGTTGTATCTGTATCTACTGTTGCCATTGGTCCTAGATTCCCTGTATATATGTATTCTGGCAGGTCTGGTTTAATCGCTTTACCATGATTCATACTGCTATTAGGCATATAAAAATTTATACCTGGAAAGCCTTCGAACGTATGAATATGGCTGGTACCATTTCCTAATGTTGTGCTCCCCGTGCCTGTATCAGCCGCATCAGCATCAGTTCTGTTTAGATATAGTGGATAAAAGTATCCTTTTGTTCCATCTGTAAAGCCACTATCACTTGTTCCAAATACATAGTATGGACCTACATAATCTGCAAGACTTTGATCAATGGTAATATTGCCACTACTTACATGTGTAATTGTTGTTGTGGCGTCAGCAGAACCTAATATATTATTAGTAGGATATACTAGATACTTGTCGTACTTGTCAGTCTTGCCGTAGGCATCAGATGGAGAAGTAAACCTTGTTGCATTGGCATCAAAGATTGTTGGATTTCCTGAACTTGTAGGATTAGTTGTTTGGTTTGCATTAAAGGTTGTAGTCAGTGGCGGAGATGGGTTCCAGTTACCACCATCAGTTGAATCTTCATTAACAACCCAATTTGCAGTAAGCTGATTATCTAAAATGTATCGATCGCTGATAAAGTCAACTCTGTTTAATATCTCTCCAAACTGACTGCGTATGTTATAACTGATTCTATCTGCTTCGCCTGGATTTACGTATGCAATAACCCATGCTTTAGTAAAGCCTAATACCCGCCCGTCAGTCTGCTTTGATTTCATCCACAGTGGTAGCACTGTGTTTGTTTGCCCTACTACATCAACAACCCTATCTCTCATGTTTACAAGACTGTTTGGATATACAGTAGTAACTGTTCGTGACACTGTATTGTCTGCATTATAATGAAGATAACCATAGTATTCTTGTAAACTAACAAGATGTTCTTCTATTGCAAAATAAAAAGGATCTTGTCCAACAGGAAACGTACATGTTCCTGCTTCGTTGCTGTTATTGAAAGGTGCATCTGGATGTTTCAGTGCATAAGCATAGGCACAACAAATTTGATGATTCTTTGCGATTGCAATAGCTCCCTCGCCAGTATAGTGTGCATCAAAAAGGACTTCTTGTGCAACTGCCTTAAAGCCTCCCCATGATCCTGGCACCATTGGTACAATATCACTTTTGTTTGTAAGTCTGTAGAAGTTATCTCCTAGTGTATTCCCTGATAGATCAGAGAGAGCGTTGAAATATTCTGCATACTTTTTATTGCCAACTGTTGGACTTGCACTTACAAAGGCTTTTATATCATCAAACTTGTTTAAACTTTGGGCATAGTTGGTGATCAAGGTACTGATTGCACTTCCAAGACTGTGTCCGCCAATTCTTATTTTTGTTTTTGTGGTATTGTTCAATGCATCAATAAGACTTTTGCCAGGAACATCTGCTGGACGTTCTTCACCAGCTGGTCCCAGTCCCTTAAATGCAATAGTGAAACCGTTGTGTGTTTTTCCTTTGCCAAATCCAGCAATTGGGTTTATTACCTGTCCGGCCATAACATCTAACTTGCCATCATATTCATTTTGTGTACCACGCATTACAATATATGCAGTGTCGTCAACTTCTATTAGAAATCCAAATGGAGCAATACTACGTACAACCTTAGGTGGAACCAGTTTGTTTTTATTTGGATCTTTGTCGATAGTGACTGTGTAATCACAATATATAAGATCATCATTTGTTAGTGCTAACAATGCGGCTTTGAATTTGTCATACCTTAATGGTTCATCTATGTTTACAGGACATTGATTAGTCGGCGACCAGTTAAACGTATCGTTTATTTTAGGATTAGGAATATACCCGCTGCCTGTCCATCTGTCTGCTGGATCTCCAGGTTGTCCATCTACAACCCAGTCCCTTGCCATTTGGCTTCCTACGTTGGCTAACAAGTTTAGATCTCTCATTTCTTCTAGCCAGGCAAGATCTTTTTGATCAAGTGCAGTTACGTTTTCTTCTCCGAGACTGCCGTTACTAAAATTAGCATTAAAAAATTCTACAAAATCTGTTGCTTCTTCGTCATACACAGTTGCTGGATATGGAAGTGTCAGTTGTTGTGGTGGTGATTCACCCAGTTTGTTTACACCTGTGTCAACTACATTACTATATACAACTTCATACTCAACAGTACCGTCAGTGTTTAATGCCTGAGCAGTTTTGATTTCACCAAGTATAAGTTTCTTTCTAAAATGATTTTTTGAAAGAGCATTAACATACTCATCTAACGTAGCAGTGTCCAAACTGTAGGCATGTGTATAAGTCACATCAGTTGCAATGCCAAAGTAAGGATCGTCAGCTCTGTATAATCTAGACGGTTCAATTATATCTGTATCTTGTAACAAGCTCTTTACAAAGTTTCTGTCTGTATGATCGGGCATTGCCTTAATATAAAGTCCTTGATACGGTGAATCATATGCTCTATCAACTGTTATGCGAAATCGTCTACTCACACTAACCAGTCCATTTGAACTGTATGCTACTACTGTAAAATCAAATGCTTTGTCAAATGTAGTTTCAGCAGAGTTTAATCTAGTGGTAACATCTTTGTCAAACGTAGTTGTTCCACCGTCAATGGCAAATGTATTGAAACTAACTCTTCCGGCAATATGCCCACTTTCAAGGAGACTTAATCCCTGAGGAAGTTGATTTCCTAATGAGTAGGTGCCAAGTTTGAATAACAATAAGCTCCCACTTGGGTTTGTTGCTTCGATAGCTAATGTACTAATGTCACCGTTGTTTATTGAGCCTAGACTGTATATTGGATCATCAATCGATCTATCAGGAATAAGTGTGCCACTTAACCATGTAACACTATTTTCAATGTCACCAATCAATGATATAGTATAACGATACGGTTCACTTACTACACTGTTGTCACCTGCCTTATAGATTGTAATGTCAAAAGTGTATGTGGTTTCTGTGGCTCCTTGATCTGGAAAAAATCCAGTAAGCCAACCAGTTGTTCTATCAAATGCAATGCCTGGGGGTAAGTCAGCACTGTCGCCTAATACAATCTCAAATTCAAAAGCGTCGCCGTCACAGTCGTATCCTAATATCTGATATGCAAAAAAGTTATTATGTCTGAATGTACCAATTGTACCTGCGGCAACTGTTGGATTGGTTGTGGCTGGTGGATAGTTGGTAATGTATGGTGTTCTGTTTGGCGACAAGTCAGCAGTGAGTATCATGCTATCAGCAGTAAAGTCAGTGGTATCAGCAGTTAAACTGTCTCTACTCACAACAAACATAGTAAAAGTTCTTAAATTTTGATCTTTACCATCAGTAATACGTAACGTAAATTCATAGTTTTTATTAATAGAACGTGTGGCAAAATCATAAGGATACAGATCAAATGCACTTGCATCGAAGCCTGAAGTTGCACTATCTGGTAAATTGCTTATTGGTGTTATGTGCCCTGAGATAACACCAGTAGTTGCATCAATTGTTAAGCCAGGAGGTAATGCTCCGTTGTCAATATCAATTATAACTGTATCGCCTGGGTCTGAATCTGTAAATCCAATTGTGATGTTTACTCCGTCACAATCATAAAATGTTCCAAGACTGCCTGCTGGTGTTGTAAACTCGGGAATGTCCTGTCCAGTGACTGTTAAACTAAATGTTCTATCGTTTATGCTTAGTCCGTCTGGTGACGTCGCTCTAATAGCAAATGTAGATGTGACATTTTCGCTAACTTCAGTTGGTGTTCCTTTGACAAGTGTGTATGCAAGAGGCACTCCTTCTACAGTACCGTTGCTTGTTACTTGTATACCTTCTGGTAGTCTTCCAGCAATTAAACTGTATGTTGGTGTTCCGCTATCAGGATCTGTGGCAACAACTGATACTTGAAAAAACAAGTTTTCAGCAATAGTGCCTAGATCACCTGCGGGTGTTACCCATACTGGTTGTGCCATAATTTAAACCTTCAGCATACACTCGACGAGCTTTTCACCTTCGTCTGCATTATCTTCTAATGATATTCCAACTAATGCACCCTCAGAATTTTTACTTGCTCGACCCATTATATCACTATAAACTTTTTGTCCTTTCATGACAGATCCAAAAATTCTTACAGGCACACGCCCTACTAGTGCTATTGGTAACCCTGCAGTTAGTTCACTATTCATTAGGTAAGCAGGATCAGTTGATACAACTCCTGCTGGATAGTCGCCTAATCCGCATGCAGTAATTTCTAAAACTCCGCCAATTGTGATTACAGTACCTGGATCATAGTCATGATCAGACAAATACATTTCTGCCACGTCAGCATATTCTGCTTGTGTTGCTCTTGCAGTAATAACGTTTGCATTAAAATTACTACTAGCATCTCTAAACACAATGGTTGATGCAGTTGATAAATTCGTAGCATTTGATGTAATTGTAAATGTTCCACCTTCGGTGTTGACACTACCACTTATACCATTACCAGAAGTTGCACCTTGTTCTACATAGTTGCCGGTTGTGTCTGTGCCAAGTGCAACACTGTTAGATTGTATTGTTGTAGCAATGCTTATGCCTGCACTGCCGTCAAAATTAGCCGTACCAACCACATCACCACTAAGTGCTATTGCTCTTGGAGTTGCTAGTGTAGCCGCTGATCCTGATGCATTACCAGTTAATGCGCCAACAAATGTCGCTGAAGTCAAAGTGCCTGTACTAGGATTGTATGTAAGTCCACTGTCTTGTTTTACTGCGGTTAAAGCACCAGTTGTTGTACTTGCAAAGTATACTAAGAAGTTAGTGTTTGTAGCAGTGTCAGAAGTTACAGTTGCACCTGCTGCCGCGAAACTTAGTACTCCACTTGCGTCTGTAACAAGAGCTTGTCCTGCAGTACCATCTGTTGCTGGAAGTGTCCATACCAAGTTAGTGCCGACTGTGGTCGGTGCTTGAAACCCGACGTAGTGACTGTTATCACCATCCAAAAATCTAACATCACCAGTTGAAGCAAAGTCTCCAGCTACGTTAGCACCTGTCGCACTTACAGTTAATCTTGTTGTACCGGCAACTCCAATTGTTGTTGCACCGCCACTTGCTACACTTACATTTGATGTTCCGTTGCTTATGCTTGTGGTTGCTATGCCAGATAATAGGCTTCCGTTTCCTAGAATGTATGTGCCACTTATGTTACCACTTGATACAATGTTCCCTGTGGCTACAACTCTGCCACCTGTTAATAAATTACCACCACTTACGTTTGCAGTAGTTGTTACGTTGGCTGCACTTGTTGTTGGAATCAGTATATCTAAATTTGTTCCGTTGGTTTGAAATGCTAGTGTGCCACCTGATGTTAATTCAACATTACCACCTGAACTTGAAATACCTACAACTGATGTTCCGTTTGCAATTTGTGTAACTGCGACGTTTGATGCCGCCGTTACGTTGGATAAAAATCCACCATCGCCTACGAAAAAGCCACCAGCAGTTACGTTTGCACTGCCTGTTGCTGTAATATTTAGGCCTGTGATATTTCCTGTTGCAACAACTTGGGCACTTGATACCACATTACCAGTTGCAACCACTCTACCACCTGTAAGTAGATTACCGCCACTTATGTTTCCTGATGATGTTACGTTTCCAGTTGTTATGTGTTGTCCGGCAATAACAACATCTCGAGATGCAATTATGTTAGCACCTGCAATATTTGCACCACTGGTTATGTTTCCACTAGCATCTACAGTGCCTGTGTTCATTGATAAAAATCTTAGTGTTGCATTGCCAAGTGTTCTAGTTAAGTTTGTATCAGGAAGTACGTTAGATCCAAATGATCCATTTATGATAAGTTGATCACCAATTGTAACATCTTGTGTAATAGTAAGACTGTTACCTACACTGATGTCGCCTGTTGCAGTAATGTTTCCTGTAAATTCGCTTACTGAGCCAGCAAAGTTTACTACATTTGAACTACCGGCAATACTAATTGTAACATTGGCACTATCTGCAACACTTACATTTGATGTTCCATTAGGTAAACTTGTTGGAGTAATGGTTGTGTTGTACAACTCTTGGAAGTTATCATTACATTTGATATAAGCAGTACGGATACCATCTCCAGTACCATCATTGGCAGTTGCGCCTACATTGATTGTTTGTTGTGCCATGGGTTTCCTCTAACATACTGTTATGAGTATTTATGGCAATTGTAAACTAAAGTTTATGCATTAACAGTTATTGCTTGTGCGGCAATTATCTGCCAACCGTTGGTACCATAGATCATTGTAACTGAATCATTTGCGGCGTCCATTGTAATTGATGTGCCGTTTGAAAATGTAGTTGGAGTGATTGTTGCAGTACCGCCTTCAACAAGCAGGGTGATTATTTTTATCTGTCCTGCGGCACCATTTGCAAGTGAGAATGCGTCTGCACCAGTTGTTGTAAGTTCTGTATACAATGTTGTTGTGTTGATTGCACCCGGCCCACTTATGGTTTGTATACCACCGGTGATACCTCCAGTTGTAACAATACTACCTGCAGTACCTCCACCTAAAAATGTGTTTACATCTGCATCAGCATATCTGTATGTGATGTCTTTATCTGCTTTAAGTGATCTGGCTATACCGTCTGTATCTTTTATAAATCCCATTGCTTATCCTTTACTAGTTTAAGTCAACCCAAGCACTGCCTGTATACCCTTGAAACTTTGTGCCAGTAGTATTGAAAATTAGCATGCCAGCCACTGGTTGTGTAATGGTTGCGTCTCTTGCAGTATTATCTGCAAACGTAGGAAGTGAAATTGGTCCACTGCTTATTACACCAGCAGTCCCGATATATGCTCCTAATGGACGTATGTTTGCATTACCAATATATCTTGTGTTATTAACATCAGGAATTAGATCAGATGCAGTACGTATTGTGCCTGTACCATCTGGACCAAGTACAATATCTTGATTGGTCACATAAGTTGAAACTGTGTTTCCGCTAAGTGCTATATTTGAACTTACTGAATTTGCTCCATAAAGTTCTGTAAAATTATCGTTTGTCTTGTCCATTGCTGAGCGAAGATTGTCTCCGTCGCCTGCATTTGCTGATGTTCCTAAGTTAATTGTTTGCTGTGCCATCTATACATCCTTTAATACTTGTGTATTTATGGCTTAGACTGCGAAGCTTTCACCACACCCACATGAAGCAACGGCATTTGGATTGATAATTTTTAGATAGTTGCCACCTAGTTCGTTTACCCAATCCACTGTACAACCTAGTACAAACATTTCAGCAACTGGATCAACAACCAGTATGTCATTGATAGGTTCGCTCCATTTAACGTCTGGCCATTTTGATTTATGATCCCAAACGTATGTGAAGCCTGAACACCCGCCGCCTTTCACGCCAAGTGTAACGTAGTCGCCTTCTGGCGTTACTGACTTTAAATAATCTGTTGCTTTGTCAGTTACCTTTAGCATTATTTGCATCCAGGATAGTTTGGTTCGATAATTGTAATGCTAGGTTCGTTGACAGGTGTAATAAATGTATCTTGAATAACTGCATCAACACTGCCCATGTTACTGGTTGACATAGGTGTGTTAGGTGGCATGTAATAACATGTTCCAGCAGGGAAATACATAGGCGGTTTGCCTTCTGCAAAATCAGTCATAGCGCCTTCAAGTACACAGGTCCATCCACCGTATTTGTGAACATGTATTCCAACTCTTGTCCCAGCTTTACGCACTGCTTTTTCAACTGTTAGTCGTTCGCCACTGGCAATTATAGTATCAATCATAATTTCGCTGTCAACCAACGTTGCCATTTTACCTGGCAAACCCACGCCGTTTATTGTTGTAACATTGGCTTTAGGATCACACTCAAGATATGCAAAAGCAGTTACAGGTGCTAGTGCAATAGCAATACTCAATAATATTGTTCTAATCATTTTTCTTTTTTCCATATTGTCCATGCTCCATATGCAATCGCAGCATATGCCGCTAGTTTAGCAAAAGGCCCTGCAATAAGAATAAGCACGCCTAATACAATTAATATTGCACCATCTAGTGATGTGCGTTCTTCTAGTCTGCTGGTGATAAATTTTTTAATCATTATAGTCTCCCGTTGATGATGTCCCAGTTAACAATCTTCATCATGTTTTCTATGTATTTTTTCTTTGCATCTTTAGCAGGAACATAATCCATAAAACTATGTTCCCACATATCAATTGGTAATAGTATATCTGTTTTATATGACTGATTTGGTGTGGTTTTTATTGTGCCGTTTTTAGCAAGATAAACCCAACCAGAACCTTGTATGGTCATAGCCATACGCAACATCTCTTTTTTAAAGTTATCATAGTCTTCGTGATGTGTTTCAATGAACTCTTTTATCGAGCCCTTAGGACGATTTGGTGTCTTGGGCGGTTGTAGTTGTGTCCAAAACATATTATGTAGTTTTGCACCACCATAGTTGAACTTTGGGTCACCTTCGCCTTTGTTATAGCGATTTACATAGCCCTTGGTAAGCACATTGTAATGATAGTCTACATTGTCTTTTGATAACACTGGTGCTAGATCACCACTATCATATGGCAATGGGTCAGCCACAAGAGTTTCTTCTTTGGCTTCAGTAAGTTTTATTAGTTTTCTGATTTCTTTTTGCATATTGTACTTATGCTACACGTTTTCATATTCAAAGTTCTGACATTCATCGCCTTTCTTCAGCAATATAGCGCCGTTACGCAGGTGAAAACGTTCTGCCATACGTGTTAGTGGGCTAAGTGTAACGAAACGTGTGACACCTTTTGTTTCTTTAATATGCTTTGCGGCTTCTAATATAATTTCTCTGCCAGCACCTTTACTATAACTCCACACTGTATAAAACACTGCTGTGTCTGGAGTAGTGTCTTCTGCACTCCATGAGTCTGAGCTCATCCAATCCAGTTGTGATTCTGTAATAGGAACAGTGTTTGTGTATCCAACACAGATTACTGCACGTTTGCCTTCTTCTAGTGGAGGTGCATACTGTGCATACTGATCTTCGTAAAGTGCATATACTTCTCTACCGCACATAATACGCCACTCAGCACTAATATGTGGACGCACTGGATCATCTGGTAAAATTTCTGCAACGCCTTGTAAATCTAGTCTTGATAACATTCTAAAACCTTTATAGTCGTTTTGTGATTCTGCCTTTGGTAAGATCATATGGAGAAACTTCTAACTTCACTGCATCTCCTATTAGTACTTTAATTTTGTACATTCTCATCTTGCCATTTATCTGAGCAATCACTTCATGTTTAGATTCGTTGATTTCTACTCTAAACATGCCTCCTCTTAGTAGTTCAGTAACTGTGCCTTCAAACTCTACTAGTTCTTCTTTCAACTGGTCTCCTTAATTCCTTGTAACCGATCCCAACGAAAACTTCTCCAACCGTTAGCATCAGTGTCCCATA
>Ga0181388_1000684_pt1 | contig 11042 bp, 12 predicted proteins | sample 11SPOviralmetaG_FD_130120 | JGI IMG/M metagenome (GOLD analysis project Ga0181388, IMG submission 130120) | Marine viral communities from the oligotrophic San Pedro Time Series (SPOT) site, San Pedro Channel, CA, USA - 11 SPOT_SRF_2010-05-17 | ecosystem: Environmental > Aquatic > Marine > Strait...
AATATTTCAGTAATATTCCCCAGAGCCATGTTTCCGTTAGTGTCATTGAATAAAGCGTTAGCAGCGGATAAGTCCCCTGTGACACTCAGATCTCCTTCCATATGACCAGACCCCATCTCGTCTAAAGCATCTTGAAGGCCGTTTATATGCTCTACTTCAAGGAGAGATGACTTGATTCTCCTTCGTTTGTTACCGATTAACGGAAATCCTGGTTGAATTGAATATGCTCCGAGTGATGACGCAAACACATCCTTTCCATCATTACGGTTTGTCCCTAAGAATCGGTTTGACATAATGGCGTAATTCGATAAATGATTTAATTGTGTTTATTTTTTTTTTCGTCCTTTCTTTTTTTTCTTATTATTTTTTTTAGGAGGGACTGACGCCGATCCTGGACCTTGAGGCTGGCTGGCCCCCCGAGTACCCCTTGAAGGACCCCCCAGCGGAAACGTGCTAAACTTGGCTCCAGATTTGCGTGCTAATGGAGGGGTAAACGGGGGGGTGGCAGATAAGTCGAACTTGATGTCACGCAGCCGGGGAGAACCTGGAGTCCATGGGTTAGGTGGAACGACTGCAGGAGGGGCAGTCTGCGGGGTAGTCGGTGGTCCTACGGGTTTCGGGGTTATCGAGGGGGGTAAATTTTTGTTGCTGGAGGAGCTGCTGCTGTTGCTCCCGGTATCTGGTCCTACGGGTTTCGGAGGGGTCTTCGGTAGTTTATCCCGAACAGCATTAAACGCATCCTTAAGATTCTTGTTTGAAGGTGCATTCTCCTTTCCGGTCGTTGCCCTTTCCTTTCCGGACGTTGCCTTATCTATGTCTTTGCGGCCTTGGTCAGAGATTGGTGGGGCCATCGGCACTCCGTCCAGTTTCAGTTGCAGATTATCCACATCTAGTCTGTACTCAATATCGCTTGCCATTTTCGCGAGTGCGTCCCTGACTGATATTGTGTCGGTTATCACGCCACCCGCAATCACGTCTACAGGTTTGTTAGGGTTGCCGGCGGCCCCGCTGAGCTGAGAACGTCGAATGGCTGCATACGCGATGAAGCTCTCCTTGTTGTCCTTGAACAACTCGAGTGCCTCTGATGGCTTAAGATTGCTACTGCTGAGACCGAGCACGTCGTGCGTCATAGGAGGCATCTTTTTTGACATTTTGAATACAGCAGCCTTGTCCACTGCGTCCCGTCCAAACTGTTTGAGTCGGTCGATCATGCGCGCAAAATCTTCGTCTGCTGTACTTACCGACTGCTTCTCGAACGTCATAGTTCTGCCGATGTGTTCTGGGTGACTCATAGCGGCCACTGGCTTTATCGAAAAGTCCACTGGTGGTTGCACGACAAACAGGTTAAGTGGGTAATCCCAGTCACTCACATTATCTATCAGTGGTGTATCGACAATCGACATCGGTGTGCTCGTAGAAAACACGGGTGGCTGTGCGTATAGTGATCGCACAGTCATTCTCTCTTCATTGAGGCGCTTGCGTTTGGTTGGTCCGTAAAAGCCATCTTTTAAGTATTCACGGCGTTTCCAATCATCGTCCCATTGTGATGTCATTGTAAACCAAGTAATGATATTATGTCCTTTAATGTCATGTGTGTGTGCCTGGATCTGCATATATATTTAGAGATAGATTTACAATTAAAGGCACAACTGTTATATAGCGATTCGTGGCGTTATAACAGCAGCGGTAGGACTGCACCGGCGATTGGTGCAACCTCTTTGGCAATATTATACAACGGCATTGCAACTGGCTTGATTGCTTTCCAGATAGAGGTCCCTAGATCCTCAAAAAAATCGAGGATACCAGCCCCCGACATCGGAAGCATTCCTGCCTCTTGGCACATACCCTTGTATAAACACGAGCACATTTTTTTGCGTGCTGTTTTACTCACTGTTCCAGAACCCTTGAACTTTTTCTTTGCTCCGTCGAGTATTACAGGAATCAACTTATTTGCTATATCCCTGAAAGCCGCTTTTGGAGTGTCGGCACTTGACACCGCATTGTGTACGATCGTCGCGGCACCCTTGAGGTCATTCTTGTTCAGTCCTGTGACCTGTTCTATCTTAGGTAGGACCTTCCCGTTTATGAAATCTAATAGCGCTCCTTTACCTCTCATCGTGCCTCGCCGCCCTGGTAGACGGACCCCTCTGCCCGGAAGTTTAGTGCCGCGACCCTTGACACATTTGCGTTTGCGTTTGTGCGCGCAGGCCCGTTTCTGTTTCTTCCCTCGGCCCACGAGTTCCTTGCGAAGGCGCTGACCAGGAGCAAACCTTTTCTCGATAGTGGTCAATCGATTTTGGAGTGTCTGTAGATCGCCTGGTGACAATTGGGACCGTATGTCGGCCGCAAACTTCTGTTGATCAAGCAGTCCGACATCCTCGAGTGCTTTTTTTGCTTTTATGATCGTCCGGCCGGCTTTTATGTTGAACATATCATCTGCACCATCACGCTGAAGTCTGTTCAGTCTCTTGATCATCGTGTTGTCCGCTCGTCGCACTTTGTTTGGATGTAACAACAGATTCAGATCATGTTCTTCCGCAACTTGGTCTGTCCAGGTCCTGGGTGGGTCCTTTCGCTTCACTCGTCTCACGACATGCGTACCTGGACCGGCAAAGTTTGCTATTCCCATCTTGCCGTTCGACAGTCTGAGTGGGACGTGACTCTCTCCTGTGAACCCCTTCCTCGCACGGTCGTCTGATGCCGGGATTGCGTTTTTTATTGCGGTACCCAGTTCACCAGTCATATGTTGGTTTAACTTCGACCCGAACTTTGCTACCTTAGACCCAAAATTCCGTGCTCCCTTTATTATCTGTCTAACTCTACTCAGGACACCCCCTCCAGACATGGTTGCGGATGCGTCTGGGCCCATAACTTGGTCGAAGCGACCGCGGTATGCGATAACCCCCCATCGATCGTAGTGATTCAATGGCCGTGTTACATATTCATTTCGAATCCTAGTCATGCGATTGTTCTCCATCTTGTATCTCTCTTGTGTTTGGAAAAATGAGTATTTATTTAATACAGAATGAACTAGACCCGGACGAGTTCGTTCCATGAAACGATGATATCGGCTGTCCATGGCTCGCCACCTGTCCTGGCGATGCTCAAATCATCCCCCCGGAGTTGCAGTGATAATGTATCGATTGTGTTTCCAGCGAGACGTGCACAAGCCAACTCTATCGGCCTGAATGGTTCGTACGTGATCTGAGAATTCGACGGCACGTCGATCTGAACTCGAGCGATGATGTTTCTGCGGTTGTTTCCGATAAGTATGCCATCATCAACAAGTGAGCAGCTAACCAGGTAGTGTTCTGTAGGCGCCACGTTCGCAGTCGATTGAGATGTATAAACAGTGTCTACGGCGATCGTTGTAGGAAGCGGCGTTTCATCGAACCCTAGACGGCGTGCGAAGTTCCTATCAACAGAGAAGTCGACAGTTGTACCTACATACGGAAGATACAAAATAGAACGATTTGTGGTGTAGTCCGCATCTACAATGACCACTGGTTCTGGCGACACTTTTGCACCTTGAGTCGCGAGTGATTCTTGAATAGAAATGTTAAGTGCATCAATCGAATACAACCCTTCATCCAGTGTTACAGTATAGGCCGTGATGATATCGGCAGTGTTTGGCGCACTGATTGAGAATGTGTCGTTTACACCAGAAATCACGTTGGGAGTAGACCACCACACAGTTGCCTTCCGTAGGGACAGGATGGGATTTATAGCATTTCTAGGGATGAGAAGTGGTGGGTCGAGCCGCACGTCAAATGAGCCCCCGTTATCGCTTATATTGATGGCCCCGGCCCCAGTAGTATTTGATAAAGAGAATGCTCTTGTACGTTCAATAAGATGTGTAGACATTGCACGGTACTGCTGATTGGAATAATGTCATTTGTCATAAACCAATGACTGAAGACCATACATCATGGGATTGCGTCCGGTGCAGCGCCAAGACATCGTCTGGTGCCAGATGTAAACGACAGACATGTAAATACTCTGACATGTGTTGGCAACATACGTATAAAATAAAGAAACTCCGCATAGGAAAGAGTGGTATACCAAATTCGGGTGATGGTCTGTTCGCACTGCGTGACTTCGAACCTAACGAAATTATAATTGAATACGGAGGGAAAAGGGTTCCGGCGAAGGAATACCGCAAAGGAAAAGGGACATATGGAATTGAACTCTCAAGTAAAATGGTAGTTGACGCCAAGTCGACCCAATCCAATCTGGGTCGGTGGGCTAACCATTGTAGGGCACAAGACAAGAGAAAAAAACATTGCAAAGGCAATAACGCATTCTTTAGTCTGTTCCGTGGAAACAAAAGAAGGGGAAAACGGGCAATGATCAATGTCAGGGCAGACTACGAGGATAGGCCAGCAAGCGAAGTGCGCAAAGGGGGGATAAAAAAAGGAGAGGAGATCTTCGTCAATTATGGTTCCGACTACTGGCGAGAACAGTCCACATAATATCAATTAACATCAAACGATGAACAACGACGGATGTCGCGCGGCAGTAGTGGAGGGCAAGCGTGGTGCAAACATATGGCCGAAAGGATGCCGAACGAGGTATAATGTCGATAAGTTTGGTATGATATCTCCTCGTCTCCACCAAGCATATCTACAACCAAAGAATGGAAACAAAAAAAGGAAACGTGCGCAACATAAAAAGACAAACAAGAAGAAAACAGCTCCAAAAAAGAAGACTAGCAAGAAGAAGGCATCTCCAAACAAGAAGACTAACAAGAAGAAGGTATCTCTAAAAAAGAAGACAAACAGGAAGAATGCAGCTCCAAAAAGGACCAAGCGTCACCGAAAGGTCTTGCGCGATAACATCCAAGGGATCACAAAGCCCGCCATCCGCCGTCTCGCTCGTCGAGGTGGTGTGAAGCGCATCCCTGGCATCGTCTACGAAGCCGATATTGTCGACAAAGAGCTCCAACTAGCGCCCGATCGCCACGACCCATGGCTGGTTGACCCAGATTGGTTGGTCATGGATATGCCTGATGATGTCCCGAATTTCAATGACCCCCCCAGGAAGAAATTCTATTTAGGCGAGACAGGAAGGAAAGCCCGTGTGGAAAATAACTTATGGAAACACATCGACCTCGGTTGGCAGTTTGACGGGAAAGAACCAATAAAAGGGGTTGAAGGACTACATCAATACGGCCCCCTATTATCAACAGCGCAAGAACTAAAAAGGCATAAGACATGGGCGAAGTTGCAAGCGGAAAGACGCAAGTCACAAAAGAAGAAGAGCATAAAAAAAAAAAAAGCAAAACGCCGGATCAAGCCCATGATGATCGCAAATTGACTTGATCCAGAGACATGATCACAATTTCAAGTTCACTATGAAGTATAAGCCATGCAAGGTCGCAGTTGTGAGGGGTAAACGTGGTGCAAGCATATGGCCGAAGGGGTGCAAGGTGAAGTATTATATCAACAAGTCTGGCGAACTGGGGCTGCGGGACCACACAAAGAAAAGGAAAGGGAAGCGGCGAAAGAGTACAAAGAAGCGAAAGCGCAAAAAGGGCGCGCCATCGAAGCGCAAACGGACGGCGTCATTAAAGAGTACATTCGCCCCGCAATGGGCCCAACTTTTAAACTAAAATAAATGCCACGAATTTATATATAACAGTTGTGCCTTTAATTGTAAATCTATCTCTAAATATATATGCGGATCCGGGCACATCTGGTCATGCAATAATCATAGTTTCTGCCAGCCTGGCGTGTGCTTCGTTACATGCCAGGGTGTACGTATACATGTTATTGGTGCGACCATTGCTGCGCTGTCTTTTCCGTCGTGACACGGAAAGGTGTACGCCAAATACGCTGCGGAGTAAGCAATTTAGCTTTCCTAGTACACCTTTCCGGCGACCGATTGACACGCCATACGCAGCCGATGCCTTCTCTGCGAGGCTGGTGAGTGCATCTGTATTCTGAGTAAGCACAGACGATTGTACGGTCTGTGTTCCGTCTCCGAAAGTTTCCATTCCGAGTATTTCCATTATATTCCCGATATAGCGGTTTCCCTGCCCAAATGCCTTGAATGTGATATCGGCCCATGCATGCCGAGGAAGTCTTTGGGCGTTGCGCTCTATAACATCCATCGTATCACATTTCTCGAGCGTACATCTATTTCGAATTTGCTTGAAGTCCTTCACTGCAATTTTTGCATCGTCAAGTGACGGCATCCCTGGCCAGTGAGAGAGTGCGTATCCCATCTCGGATGCCCTTTGGTCTCTGTTGTCTGAGGTCCCATCCCTAATCCTCTCTTTCGCACTCCGAGTGACAACGTCAATGGAACTGGTGGCCATTTCGTTAAATATGTCTTCAAACATCTCGCCCTCTGCCCTTTTCACAGACTCGATCGACTCATCCAGCAATGTCGAGTCAGAATCCGTATGCTGTGGACGTTTGAGTAGATACACACCCCAATGCCGATTGGTAGCGAGCCGAGCAAGTTCGTACGCACACGACTTCCGCGTCTCGATCCTCGTCTCGATAAAAACGCGTGTGACCCAATCAGGTGACATAGTGACAACACCAGACTGGATGGATGGGATCATTCGCACAAGCGGTTGGTATACGCTAGAAAGAAACTCCCTTCGTGATGTTACTCCTGCGTGTATATCTCTGCGCAGTTCGTCCGGGTCGTTGTATACAAACATAGCATTAGATGAGATAAGCACATCAACAGTTTCGCTTGTCAACGTCCTGAAGCGCCCAACCATCTGTAGCAACTCCCGTGCGTTGCAACCGTTCCCACGCGTGTCTACAAACACTTTGCCCCATTCAATGTTTATATCGATCCCAACACTGACTTTGGATGTATACACAAAAAAATCAACATCAGCCAGGTAGCCGTCGACGTCAGCGAGGAACTCCTTGAGGTCTGCCGAGGATATATCTGCAGTCACCTCGACAATACGCTTGTCTGGAAACTTCTTCCTGACAAGATCTGCAAAGTGAAGAGCCCGGCGTTTGGTTCTGCATGCGATGGATGTCTTGGCACCACCCGCCAATGATTCACATACCCGGTTGATAAACACATCCTCGTCTGGTAGCAGGTCCAATCGTCTGTTCATGCGATAATTCCCGTATCGTGCAACCGTGATCTCACCGTCACCCGGAAATATATGCGAGAGCGCTGTAGGAACAACATTATCACTTTCAGTGTCTGCGTCCAGCGTGATCGTGCGCCTACTACCTCGCAAAAGTGTCTTGAATATCTCAGCGTTATCACCAATATGGTGCTTGTTTGTCTCTGCCTGCATCATAGACGAAAGAACACTCCGGACCTCATCAATGATGACGAGGTCGAATCCATCCTTACCCACTAGGTTATGAAGGCTCTCGTATTCAACAACAATTCGGTTTGCGTTGTATGCATTGGGGTCGCGATAATGCACGAAGCCAGGATACTTATTGGCCAGCTCGATTGTCAGGGATATCCGGGGACAGATGATCAAGATTCGTGCACTCGGGCCATACGAGGAAGCGAGGCGTTCGGTCGAATATGTTTTGCCCTCACCCATCCCTGCTATACATACCAGGCACTTCTCCCCTGGTGCTGGTACGGGGTGGCGATTTATCCGTGCATTCTCTGTTATGATGTCCCTGATCCGCACAGAGTCTGGCCACTTTGCTTCTGACGCGGAGACACCAGTGAATTTGCCATCAGAATCCCATGATATCAGCTGTCCTGATCCAATTCGACCAATCATCCGACCAGTCCTCATATCGTGACCACCACTAGAAGACATACAGTGATACCAGACGACACCAGTTTCATCTATGTTGAGATAGCACCGGTTCCGGACGCAGTGATGACGGGTGATGAGACAAGTCCGACCAGCAGTTGCGTCAGTCTCCCCTACAAAGAACGAGGGTCCGACCTGTCGGACCTGTGTAATCGTATCACCATGAGACACGAGCATACCAACCAATTCCTTTTCCAGTGCTTGGTCCGGGGTATACGGTACTATACCGCTGCGAGGTGCATGTCTCGTGCTTTCATGTAACACCAGTTGGTCCGAGACTGTGTGTACCCCAGAAACAGTAGGACGTGTTGCCGCGATCACAGTCCTGGCGGGCATCTTGTTCATTCGCTCCCCTCGTTTGTGCGAACCAGCAACCCTGAATGCCTGTCTGCGTTTATATACAACAGGGTCTATGATCATTCTCCGTTTGTTGTCTCTTACATAAAACAATCGATCATCACTTGATACATAAGGAATCAGGATATCAGTAACAAACCGCCCCACGTGTATCTGGGATGGAAATGTATGTGCACACCAGTGTAGGTGGTATGAATGCTTAAATGTACCATCACTCAGGAGCCGAGAGTTGCACGTATGCAGTGGGTTGTCGTCTGTATCAAGCAATGCCCGAATACCTTTGTGTATTGGGATCAACCGATCAAGAGGTCGACATTCCTCAGTTGGTGACGTCCACTCAACGTCCAAATACAGATGGGTTGACTCATCGCCATGGCGATCGCTGTAGTTCAGCCAATAGAAACTCCGATCAGAGTTTGATGTTTTCGCATAGAAGTCTATAAAGGCGGCAACAGACATAAACGAACCAAACAATACATTGAACCGCCTATGCCATGACACAAATATCGTGTGACCTTTGGCATGTCCAGTTGCATATGCATGCTCTGCTGGCTTTTGACCCTTGTGGGTGGCGTATGTCCAACACACATCCCTTAAAATTTTCTTCTTCACCATAGGAGAGAGTTGGAAATTATGACAAAGGGTATGGGAATACATGGGATCCCACGGGGATCCCTGTGTGATCCCGGGTGCCAGTAATTTAATTTTAATCAGAACATGCTTGGAAAAATTCGAATTCTTGGTCAGCGGGGCTCCCACACATGAGAAGATCGCCGACGAATGTGCCCCAGTCGTGGCCCCACGCGTGTGGTGCTGAGTAGTCCCTTGTCGTAGGTGTTGGGCCATAGCGCTTATACGCCGACTTATCGTCACCCTCGTGGTATCGGCTGGTGTAGTCTTTGCACGTCAGGATGTGCTTCGCATGCTTTCGTGCATGTGCCTTGCCCTGGTCCCAGAAGATCCACCCTATCATGACAGTAAATGGTATATGACAGGTAAGCCTTTAATTGTAATTCATTCTATATATATATATGCAATTCAGGGCACACATACCACACGACTTCAACGTTTGGTCGGATGGATCCATGACTGCGTCCCAGTCTTCAACAGGGTCGAATATGTCGTATCCACGCGCATTGAGGCTCTCGTATACAAATACCATATCAAGAGAGGCGATCTCGTAATCTTGAATCAGGTTGTCTGCAAGGATCGTGCCCATGTTGGCCTTGAAACACGTCCAGCCGTTGGTTCGCCCATCCCACAGCAATGATAGTAGTGATGCAATCACACATGAAGTCGCTCTTGACAATGTCATCAACTTGTGGATCTTCATTGCAGACGTCGCCTCATGCTGCTGGAATTCGTTGTGGAACGCTTTACATGTGATAGACAAAGCACTCAACATCGTTCCATACTGCTTTGGCGGGATCGTCTTCACCAGGGAGCGTTTCCTGATGAGGTTCCGGATGTTTGCCTCACGAGATATTTTTTTTCGCTTTGGACCCCGAGTCTTTGGAGGGGGCACTGGTGGTAGTGTCGATTCTTCACACATAGCCCTGCAGATCGAGTCACCAACAAGGGACATGGCATCCCTTGTCGCTGCTTCGGTCGCAGTTGCTTGTCTCGACATGCCTAGGCTGGTTGAATTGTGAGCAGATCCTCGAGGTGAACTGAGAGTTCGGAAATAGTCGCCCCCTTTTTTACTATCGAATTTCCATATATTTTACACCGAAATTCTCCAAATCACACCGTTTATCTCACACCGTTGAAATTGAAACGGTATATGAATGATGTGTTCGATGTAAAATTATATGGAATTTCGATAGTAAAAAATGGACGAAGACTTCCGAACACTCAGTTCAATTATATAATCTGAGAAGGTCAAGATGTCAAGGCAGCTCTCCGTCGCAAAGAAGGCCCGCACCACCACCAACCCTGTTAGGCAAATGCTTCCTTTCGACCTTTCTCTGCATTCAATCGCATACCTCGACTCTGGAATTGACGAGGCTGGAGCTTTCGTCTGCTGTGGATGCAACAAGTGTACAATCGGCTACAGTCTATACGACAAGCCCTATGGAAAGGTATATACCACTGTTCATATTGACATTCTCACTTATCGTGTATCACTACCAGGTATGCATGGCATGCATCGGTGATAGGTTCTCCGAGCCAGCAATCAGGCAGGCCATATACGACTCGCCAACTCACTGGGCGATCGCCATCGTGATGCCAGATCTCGAGGACGTGTGGCATGGATTCGAGAGGGTAACTATACTAATACAATCGACTGTCCTTTCGTATAAATACTAACACTTGCTATTGTTCTTCTCATAGGTTCATCTCATGGGACCCAACTTCATCGTGCAGCGAGGCGAAGTCATGATGCAAGACATGGACATCCCGATGCTGATCATGCAATATGCATTCCCGCATATTCACGAACTCGACCTTGACGAGGCCAAGGCAGCCTTTATCATTGTATTAAATTAAACAATAAACAAGAGCAGTCTTTCATATTTCGATATGAACACAAAGCAAAAAGCGGAGACGCAATACAAGAGATGGTTGGCGGTTGCAGAGAGTGTGGTCGGGAGTGGTGAGACTACCTTGTCTCAGCTAACTACAGGTGGAAAAAAAATGTTTGGCGACAAATATGTTGGTACATTTGCAAGTGACAAGATACCAATGCTCTCAGATGACCAGGTTGCGATCGTGAATGTAGACAGAACTGGCCAACCTGGGTCGCATTGGATTGGTTGGACAAAAACGCTAGTATATGATTCGTTCGGTCGAAAAGTCAAGAGTCTTTTGACCGCAGACAATATACCAATGGACACTGCTGATGATGCAGAGCAGTCTGCAACAGAATCAAACTGCGGAGCAAGGTGTCTGGCATTCTTATCCGTATACCTTCTGCATG